>Ga0209445_1001984_pt1 | contig 10650 bp, 8 predicted proteins | sample MarorgKNORR_S2LV_4_FD_188223 | JGI IMG/M metagenome (GOLD analysis project Ga0209445, IMG submission 188223) | Marine microbial communities from the Southern Atlantic Ocean, analyzing organic carbon cycling - NADW_A/KNORR_S2/LV (SPAdes) (version 2) | ecosystem: Environmental > Aquatic > Marine >...
ACATGCTTTTAAGTCTACAGCTAAAACTTCTCTTATTTCTCTTGAAGAATTAATAATTTTTTTGACTGGGTTTCCTCCAATAAAAGCCTTTGATCCTTGATAGCCCCATTTCATCATTAATTCGACAGATTTTTCATCACCTGCGTCTGCAAGATCTATAAGATCTTGGTTAACTGGTAATTCATGCGAACCTGCAACTAAAACCAAGCTACTAATTAAATTTGAATATCTTGAAGCAAAATCTATACCAACAAGACTTCCTTGTGAATGACCAACAAACGAAATTTTTAATATATTAAGTGTATCCATTAATAATTTTACCCAATCTGATATTTCTTCAATTGATTTTAAAGATGGTCCTTCAGAGTTTCCATGACCCGGAAGATCGACAGATAAAACATTATATCCTTTTGAAGATAAAAAATTTTCATGAAGAGACCAAACAATATGATTCAAGCCACTACCATGCATCAATACAATTGTTGGTTTTTGTTCATCAAAGTTTATGCCACCCGTTGAGACGAACACACTCTTTTCATTAACTTCTAAATTCAGCTTAGCTCCTTGGCCTTTTTTCTTAATTCAAATTTTTGGATTTTACCCGTTGACGTTTTTGGTAATGAACTAAAAACTACTTTTCTTGGTAATTTAAACCCTGCAAGTGTTTCTCTACAAAAATTTATAATTTCTTTTTCTGTTGCGCTCTTTCCATCGATAAGCTCGATAAAAGCACAAGGTATTTCACCCCATTTTTCATCTGGTTTTGCAACTACAGCTGTCAATGATACTGACGGATGTTTGGCAATAGTATTTTCAATTTCAATTGATGAAATGTTTTCTCCACCAGATATAATTATATCTTTGGATCTATCTTTTATTTTTATATATCCGTTTGGATACATAACGGCCAAGTCCCCAGAATGAAACCAACCCCCGTCCATAGCTTTTTGTGTAGCATCTTTATCCTTATAATATCCCTTCATGACAATATTTCCTCTAATCATGATTTCACCTATTGTTTCACCATCTCGTGGAACTGATTTCATTGTTTCTGGATCAATAACATCTACTTCTTCAGTATTTGGATAACGAACTCCCTGCCTTGCTTTAATTTCATTTTTTTTATTATTATCTAAATTATTCCACTCATCATTCCAGGCACATTGTAAAATATGACCATAAGTTTCTGTTAAACCATAAACATGCATAACTTCAAAACCAAGTTTTTCCATTTTTTCGAAAATTATACTAGGCGGAGGAGCTCCGGCAGTTAACACATATACTTTATTTTTTAATGGTTTTTGATTTTCTTTAGGAGCATTTGTTAACATATTTAAAACAATTGGTGCTCCACCGAAATGTGACACTTCATGTTCATTAATTAAATTAAAAATATCTTTAGCAACTACATTTCTTAAACAAATTACTTTTGCATTAAGCATTGCAAGCGTCCAAGGATAACACCAGCCATTACAATGAAACATAGGAACAATACATAAAAAGGTTAATCGATTAGGCATATTCCAGGCAACAGCACTACCAGTGGACATCAGGTAAGAGCCCCTATGATGATAAACTACACCTTTTGGATTTCCGGTCGTTCCCGAAGTATAATTCAATGAAATAGCTTGCCATTCATCTTGGGGTTTTTTCCAAATATAATTTTCATTACCTTCATTAAGAAAATTTTCATATTCTAATTCACCAATTTTTTCAACAGTCTGAAGTTCTGCTTGGGTATCATTAATATCAATAACCAAAATTTTTTTACTTAAACCTTCAAGAGCTTTTTTAGCTACTTTATGAAATTGTCTATCAACTATAAAAGCTTTTGCATCACTGTGTTGAAGAATATAATTAACTGTTTTTGGATCTAGTCTTATATTAATTGGATTTAATACTGCGCCTGTCATTGGAATTGAATAATGCGCCTCAAATAATTCTGGAGTATTTGCGGCCATAATAGAAACCGTATCCCCAAAGCCTATTCCATGTTTTTCTAAAGCACTCGCAAATTTTATGCATCTAGAATAAACTTTTTTCCATGTGTAAATTCTTTTTTGATAAAAAACAGCTTCATAATTTGGATAAATATCTTTAGCTCTTTCAAGAAAAGATATTGGAGTTAGGGGTACAAAATTTGCTTTATTTTTATCAAGATTTTGATTGTAGTGATTCATATTAATTAAATTTAAAATCCATTATATACTTACTGCCACTAATTGCTGTTGTATAATAACTATCAACCTTTGGAAGAACACGATTAAAGAAAAAATTTGCTGTTTGAATTTTTTCTTCATAAAATTGTTTATTATTTTCGTAATCTTTAAAACTAACTTCCAAAACCTTTATCCATGCATGGCCTGTTGCAACTAAACCTAAAACTTTTAAATAATCATTACAAGCTGCACTAACATCATCCTTAGAACTTTGCATTTTCCTTTTAATCCAGCCAGTAAATTTTGATAAAATTTCTATATGTTGTTCTAATTTTTCAGTAAACGGTTTTATTTTTTTATCATTAATATGACTTTCTGTTTTTATCAAAGATATATATCGATCAATTATATCTCCATTTTTATTTATTAATTTTCTAAAAACTAAATCGATTGCCTGAACTGAATTTGTACCTTCATAAATTGGAGTAATTCGATTGTCCCTATAAAATTGTTCTACTCCTTGATCTTTTGTATAACCATAACCTCCATGAATTTGCATAGCTTCACTGGTAATTTCCATGCCCATATCAGTAAATAGAGATTTAACGACTGGTGTCATTAATGATACTAAATCTAATGCTTCTTGGCGAATTTTTTCATTTTTATGATTAAGACTAACTTCTGTTTGTTGCGATAACCAAAAACATAATGCCCTTTGGCCCTCAATAATTGATTTCATATTAAGTAGTGACTTTCTAATATCTGCATGATCAATAATATAATCTGCACCATTTGTTAATTTGCTATTATTAGACTTACCTTGTTTTCTTTCCTTCGAATAACTCAATGAATTTTGGTAAGCAATTTCAGAAATTCCCAATCCTTGAATACCAACCACTATTCTTTCTAAATTCATCATTGTAAACATTGAACTAAGACCTTTATTTTTTGGACCTATCATATAGCCAATTGAATCATCAAAGTTTAATACACAAGTTGCGGAACCTTTAATTCCCATTTTACTTTCAATAGAACCAGTTAAAACTCCATTTCTTGGGCCAATAGACCCATCATCTTTAACTATAAATTTTGGAACAAGAAATAAGCTTATTCCTTTTGTTCCAGAAGGTGAATCTAGGGCTCTGGCAATTACTAAATGTATAATATTTTCTGTAAGATCATGATCTCCTGAAGTAACAAATATTTTTTGTCCACTTAACTTAAAAGTTCCATCGGGTTGTTCTATCGCTTTGGTTTTTAATAAACCTAAATCTGTTCCACATACTGGTTCCGTCAAACACATAGTGCCACTCCATTTTCCTTCCACCATTTTAGGTAGAAATTTATCTTTTATAGAATCTGTAGCATGATGAAAAATACAGTTATATGCTCCAATACTTAGCTCGCTATAAAGTTTAAAAGAAAGACTGGCCGAAGATAACATTTCATCAAAAAAAGAGCTGATTGTCCTTGGCATTCCTTGTCCACCATACTTTGGATCGCATGATAATGATTGCCAACCTTCTTTAATAAATTTTTGATAGGCCGCTTTATATCCAGGAGGAGTTCTTACAATTCCATTTTCTAGGATTGTTGGATTCTCATCTCCAGATTTTGCTAAAGGAAGTATAATATTTTCAGTAATCTTTGCTGCTTGCTCTAAAATATCTTGAGCTAATTCTGAGTTAACTTCTTTATATTTTTCTATTTCATTATAACTTTTATTATTTCTTAACTTGTTGAAAAGAAACATCATGTCATCAATTGGAGCAGTATAAGTTGGCATTTAATTAATTAATGGTTTTCCTGTTTCCAAAGTATGTTTAATACGTTCATGTGTTTTATCTGTTTGAATTAATTTCATAAAAGCATCTAATTCTAAATTATATAAATCATCTTCACTTAATTCATTATTTAAATTTGTTCTTCCACCACTCAAAACATATGACAATTTTTTACCAACTTCTAGGCCATGGTCTAATATTTTTTTTTCATCATATAGTTTTTCTAAAGAATTAAGCATTTTTTCCCTTACCTTTTCTCCTGATAATTTAAACTTACATTCATTAGGAGGGGTAAAATTTTTATTTTTTTCCAATAATAACTTTGCTTCTGGCAGTAAACTATTTCTATTCATAATTTTTTTATTCTCTGATGTGAGAAACATTAAAGGCTCAGCTTCTACTGGAGAAGTGGCAGTTTTTGCATAACCAATAATTTCAAAAACTTTTAGTGGTGCATAATCTGGGTCTTTTTTCCCTTCTTCAGTTTGAGACCATCTCCATAGCATTTCTTTACATCCTCCACCTGCAGGTATTAAACCGACAATCGTTTCAACTAACCCCATAACAATGTTGGTATGTGACGTTACAAAATTGCTCTGAACTATAACTTCAAATCCTCCTCCTAAAGCTAACCCAGAAGGTGCTGATATCACTGGATTTTCACAATATTTAAGATGTTTGCAAGTTTCCTGAAAATATTTAATAAATTTCTCAATTGATTTAAAATCTTTTTGTTTTACAAATTCCATAATGTAATTCAAATTTACTCCAGCTGAAAATTGCATACTTTCATTAATTATTATTAATGGTTTATCTGTAGCTTTTTTTAAACAATCCATTGAATTGTAATCTAAGACATTGGCCTTTGTGGTGAACTCAACAATATTAAAATCTTTAAATCTAAATATTTCTGCAGAATCGTTTTTATCAATATTAATTGCAGTTCTTTTTATTTTTCCTAAAGTTTCAATTTCAGTATATTTTTGCCTTTCTCCATAAAAATTTTCATTTTTACTTTTGGATAAATTTTTTAAAAATTCATTATTTTCAAAATTATCAATTTTTTCAAAAAAGTTTTTTACACCAATTTCTTCTAACATTTCAAATGGACCCTTTGACCAATTAAAACCTAGTCTCATTGCTTCATCAATATCATTAAATTCCTTGGTAATTTCTGGAACTAGTGAAGATGCATATTTAATAATTTTGGAAAGAACTGACCAAGCATATTCCCCATATTTATCATCACGATTTATTAATTTTTTTAAATCAATTCTATCTGATTTAATATTTATCTTTTTAGTTGGAAAATAATTTCCTGTTTCTAAATTTAAAGCTTCAAGTATTTTTTTTCCACCTGATTTGTTTACTCTATAAAACCCACCTTTGCCTTTTCGTCCCGTATAACCTGTCTCAATTAATCTACTTATTAATGGAATTTCTTTTGCAACATCATGAAATTTGTCAGACTTAGGTAATTCTTTTATAAAACTTTTTAGAACATCTGCCATCAAATCAATACCTATTAAATCATAAAGACCAAATATTCCTGTCTTTGGAATTCCCATAGGTCTGCCAAATATTGCATCTGCTTCTTCAACTGATAATTTCATTTTAATAGCTTCGGTCATAGCAACCTGCAATGCATAAACCCCGACTCTATTACCAAGAAAACCTGGAGTGTCGTTACAAATAATTGCGCCTTTGCCTAAAAGAGTTTCGCAAAAATTTTTCAAAAAATTAATTTTTTCTATATCGTTATTATTATTTTTTACAATTTCCAAAAGACCCATATATCTAACTGGATTAAAAAAATGAGTAATGCAAAAATCTTTTTTATCTTTCTCAGATAAATTTTGAGCTAACACCTTTATTGGAATTGAAGATGTGTTAGATGATACTATTGATTCTTTTTTCCGTTCTTTAAAAATTTTTTTATATAAATTGCGTTTAATATCAATTTTTTCCACAACCGCTTCAACAATCCAATCCGCTTTTTTAACAGTACCAAAATCATCAGAAATATTTCCAACTTTAATATTATTAATTTTTGATTTATCTAATAAAAGAGGAGGTCTTGAATTGAAGATTATGTCTCTTGCCTTTTTACTTATTTCAGTTTTTAGATCAAGTAACGTTACTGGAATATTTGCATTGCACAACTGTGCTGCTATTCCACCACCCATTGTACCTGAACCAATAACTACAACATTATTAATTTTCATGAAACTAAACTAGAATAAATGATTAATTATTTCAATTTTGAAATTATTGCATCACCCATTTGTGATGTAGAAACCTCTTTCATTCCTTTAGAAATAATATCTTTTGTTCTCAATCCTTCATCTAGTGCTTCTTGAACTGCATTTTCTAAAATATCCGCTTCTTTATCTAAATTTAGAGAATATTTTAAAGCCATGGCAAAACTCAAAATAGAAGCAATCGGATTTGCTATTCCTTTTCCTGCAATATCTGGAGCTGATCCATGAACGGGTTCATACATTGATCTAATATTTCCATTTTTATCTTTCGCTCCTAATGATGCTGAGGGTAAAAGACCTAGTGAGCCAGTTAGCATTGATGCTTCATCTGATAAGATGTCTCCAAATAGATTATCAGTAACAATTACATCAAATTGCTTGGGATTTCTTAAAAGTTGCATTGCGCAATTATCTGCCAACATGTGATTTAATTCTATATCTTTAAATTCTTTATCTTTTAAAGATTGAACTTCCTCTCTCCATAAAACTCCTGCTTCCATAACATTAGATTTGTCACACGAAGTTACTTTCTTGCCTCTTTTTTTTGCAAGTTCAAACGCTACTCTTGCCACTCTAATTATTTCATTTGTTGTATATGAATGAGTATTAATTCCTCTTCTCTCACCATTTTCAATAAGCTTAATCCCTCTTGGTTCACCAAAATATATTCCGCCTGTAAGTTCTCTTACAATCATTATATCTAAACCCGAAACTATTTCTGGTTTAAGGCTTGAGGCATCTACTAATTGTTTAAAACAAATTGCTGGTCTTAAATTAGCAAATAATTTTAATTCTTTTCTAAGTTTTAAAAGTGCACGCTCTGGTCTTTTTGAAAATTCTAAATTATCATATTTGGGACCACCAACTGCTCCTAAAATCACAGCTTCACTTTCTAATGCTTTATAAAATACCTCATCAGTAATTGGATTTTTATGTTTGTCATAAGCTGCTCCACCAACTAAATCTTCATCAATATCAAAATCTAAAGACTTTTTAGAATTAAACCATTGAATAATTTTTTTAACTTCTGCCACAACTTCCTGGCCAATTCCATCTCCCGGTAGAAGTAGAATTTTTCTTTTTTTAACTTTAATCATTTATATAACCATGGTTTGGTTTGTTTAATTTTATTCTCAAAATTTATAATTAGATCAGACTTTTCTAGAGACAAGGCAATATCATCTAATCCCTCCAGTAAACATTTTCTTTTGAAAGGATCAACTATAAATTTATATTCTTTATTTCCAGCTTTAATCACATAATTATTTAGATCTATTTCAATTTCTTCTTTTCTTTTAGAATATTCTGATAGTTCACTAATCTTATCCTCATTTAAAGTTATTGGTAAAATACCATTTTTAAAACAATTATTATAAAATATATCTGCAAAACTAGAGCTAATAACACACGTTATTCCAAAATCTAATAATGCCCAAGGAGCATGCTCTCTTGATGAGCCACATCCAAAATTTTTACCTACAATTAAAATTTTTGAATTAGAATAAGGTTCTTTATTCAAAATAAAATCTGAAATAGGCTTTTCATTATCATCGTATCTAATTTCGAAAAATAAACTTTTTCCTAATCCATTTTTTTTAATCGTTTTCAAAAACTGTTTAGGAATTATCATATCTGTGTCTATATTTATAATTGGTAAATATGCAGGTATACTTTTTAGTTTATTAAATTTTTTCATCTATTTTTGATACTTTCTTACATCGGCTAAATTCCCAGAAATAGCTGCTGCTGCTGCCATTGCTGGACTTACTAGATGAGTTCTGCCACCTCTTCCTTGTCTGCCTTCAAAATTTCTATTTGAAGTAGATGCGCCTCGCTCTTTAGGATTTAATTTATCGGCATTCATAGCAAGACACATAGAACAACCAGGCTCTCTCCATTCAAATCCAGAATCTAAAAATATTTTATCTAATCCTTCTTGTTCTGCCTGTTCTTTAACAAGTCCAGAACCTGGAACAACCATTGCTTTTATATGTTGAACTATTTTTTTATCTTTTAAGATTTTTGCTGCTTCTCTTAAATCCTCAATTCTTCCATTTGTACAACTTCCTATAAAAACTACATCTATTTTAATATCTTTGACTGCCATATTAGGAGTTAAACCCATATAATTTAAGGATCTTTCCATCGCTATCCGTTTATCTTTATCATTTTCTTTTTTAGGATCCGGAATATTTCCTTCAATAGAAACTACATCTTGAGGTGAAGTTCCCCATGTAACCATTGGGCTTATATCATTTCCTTCAATTGAAATTTCTTTATCGAATTTACAATTAGAATCTGACTGTAATTTTTCGTAATGATTTAATGCTTTTTTCCAATCTTCTCCATGTGGAGATTTCGGCTTATCTTTTAAATATGAAAATATTTTTTCATCTGGTTCTATTAATCCAGCACGTGCTCCACCTTCGATTGTCATATTGCAGATTGTCATTCTTTGTTCAACACTTAATGATTTTATAACTTCGCCAGAATATTCAATAACATATCCTGTTCCTCCCGCAGTTCCAATTTTTCCAATTATTTGAAGAATTACATCTTTTGAAGTTACTCCAATAGGCAATTTACCATTAACATTAATTCTTAAATTTTTTGATTTTTTTTGAATTAAAGTTTGTGTTGCTAAAACATGTTCAACTTCTGATGTTCCAATTCCAAAAGCTAAAGATCCAAATGCTCCATGTGTTGCTGTATGACTATCCCCACAAACAATTATAGTCCCTGGCTGCGTAAACCCTTGCTCTGGACCAATTATATGAACTATGCCTTGTCTCTTATCGTTCATACCAAAAAGTTCTATATCAAATTCTTTACAATTTCTTTCTAATGTTTCAATTTGTATTTTAGATTCAATATCATCAATTCCTTTAGACCTGTCAGTAGTTGGGACATTATGGTCAGCAACTGCCAATGTTAGATTGGGCTGCCTTACTTTTCTTTTTAAAATTCTTAAACCCTCAAATGCTTGAGGGCTAGTAACCTCATGAATTAAATGTCTATCAACATACAATAATGAAGTTCCATCATCTTGTTGATGAACTAAATGTTCATTCCAAATTTTATCGTATAGTGTTTGGGGCATTTAGAAAAAAATTATTTTTTTTCTTTTTCAGAGTTATCTTTATTTTTATTTTCAGTTTGTTTTAATAGAGTTTTTATATCTTTTTTATCTTCTGAAATTGATGTTTCTAATTTTTTATTTTCTTCTTTTTCTTCTTCTATCTTGACTTCCGTATCAATACCAATTTTTTTCTTAATTTTTTCTACAATACGAGCTGATTTTCCAGTTCTATCTCTTAAATAATACAATTTAGCTCTTCTTACTTGCCCAGATCTAATAACTTGGATTGAACCGATTATCGGACTGTAAAGTGCAAAAGTTCTTTCAACACCTTCTCCAAATGAAATTTTTCTTATAGTAAATGAAGAATTTATATCTCTATTTTTTTTTGCAATACAAACACCTTCAAAATATTGAATTCTTTCTCTTTTACCCTCGGTAATTCTTACGCCAACTTTAACTATATCTCCTGGAAAAAATTCTGGAATTTTTTTTGAAGAAACTATTTTTTTAACATGCGCTTTGTTTATGTCTTCTATTGTTTTCATATTAATTGCAAGCAAGGTTTAATTCTTTCTTTTATATTTTTCCCACAAATCTGGTCTTCGGCGTCGTGTTATAGCCTCAGATTGGGATAAACGCCAGTCTTTAATTCTTACATGATCTCCAGATAATAACACATCTGGAACATTTTTTCCCTCCCATTTTTGAGGTTTTGTATATTGTGGATATTCTAAAAGTCCATTTTCAAAGCTTTCATCTGTTTTTGACATTTCATTTCCTAATACACCTGGAAGAAGTCTAACAATAGAATCAAGTAAAACATAGGCAGCTGTTTCACCTCCAGACAAAATGTAATCTCCTAAGCTAATTTCTTCAACATTTCTTGTTTCTAAAAATCTTTGATCAATACCCTCAAAATGTCCACAAATTAAATTTATTGTTTTTTCTTTAGATAATTTTTTGGCTATATTTTGATTGAAAACTTTACCTTTTGGAGAAAGGTAAATTATTTTTTCTTTTTTATTTGTATTTTTGTCAATTGATTTTGCTATTACATCTGGTTTAATAATCATACCATTTCCTCCGCCAAAAGGAGTATCATCTACAGTTTTATGTTTATCATCAGCGGAGTCTCTAATATTTACCGTAACTATTGACCATATTTTTTTATCTAAAGCCTTTTTATACAGACCTTGATTAAACGGCCCAGGAAATATTTCTGGATATAAAGTAAATACTCTTGCAACAAACATAATTATCTTATTATTATTTTTTTGTCTTTTCTTTTTTAGCTTCTGTTTTAGGAGCTTCTGTTTTAGGAGCTTCTGTTTTAGGAGCTTCTGTTTTAGGAGCTTCTGTTTTAG
>Ga0209445_1001985_pt1 | contig 10647 bp, 10 predicted proteins | sample MarorgKNORR_S2LV_4_FD_188223 | JGI IMG/M metagenome (GOLD analysis project Ga0209445, IMG submission 188223) | Marine microbial communities from the Southern Atlantic Ocean, analyzing organic carbon cycling - NADW_A/KNORR_S2/LV (SPAdes) (version 2) | ecosystem: Environmental > Aquatic > Marine >...
TACGAGGACGGCCAGCTCCTCAACCCGAACCTGATCGATTACAAAGTGCCGACCTTCGCCGAGCTTCCCGATAAGCTGGAAACCATCCTCATCGAGAACGGGGACGGCCCCGGACCCTTTGGGTCCAAAGGTTTGGGTGAGGGAGGAATCGTCGCGGCGGGTCCGGCGGTGGCTAATGCCATCTTCCGCGCTACCGGCGTTCGTATCAAGGAATTGCCGCTGACGCCGGAACGAGTTTGGCGGGCCTTGCGACGGGCCCGGGGGCAGGACTAGGCTTAGCTCATGGACTTTTCCCATAGCATTACCGTGGACGCGCCCGCAGACCGGGTGTGGTCCTTGCTGATAGACCCCAACAGCATCGCCCCGGCTATCCCCGGCTTCCAGGCTCTCGACGTGATTGACGACGATAACTTTTCGGTCCAGATCGCCCAGCGCATCGGCCCCTTTCGAGCTAGATTCGATCTGCGCATGACCCTAACTGAGGTCGTCGACTTGAAGCTGATCCGGGCCACCGGGCAGGGCGCCGAGGCCGGCGGAGGGTTGTTGAAGGTCCCTTCGGCGGTGGTGGAGATGGCGTCCTTGGGTGACGGGAAGACTGAGCTCTCCTTCAATATCGAATTCACTCTCTTGGGCAAGCTCGGTGCTATGGGCTACCAGTTGGTGAAGCGGAAGGCGGGGGAAATGGCCCAGCTGTTCGGCGAGAATCTCAGGGAGCGCCTGGAACAGGACGGGAACTCCTAAAAGAGAATGCGGCAGTGGCTCGACGAGCTCACCACGAACGATGGGAGTCCTCTTTGCCGTTCATCGTGAGCCTGTCGAAGGACCTGGCAGCCTGGAAATAGGAGTTACGGCGGATCCGGAGGAGAACACATGGTTTCGCCGATATTGCCTCCCGGTTTGGTTTACCATCCGGCGGACATCAAGGCCTACGAAGTGGGGCTTGCCGGACACAACGGCGACCCGGTCCCGGCCTACGTGGCCCGTCCCTCTGCCGAGGGCCAGTACCACGGGTTGATTTTGGTCCATGGCGTTCATGGCTATGAAGAGCACATGAAAGACGTGGCACGCCGGTTCGCCGCTCTGGGTTACGCTGCCATCGTGCCTGCCCTCTACAGCCGCAACGAGTTTCTGGCCGTCGTTGAGGAGGAAGATTTAAGTCAAGCTGCTGGCTGGCTGACCGCTCGTCCCCACGCCCAGGCCAACGGGGACCTGCTGGCCGGGCAAAACTTCCTGGAAAGCAGTTCGTTCGTCAACGGGCGCATCGGGCTGGTGGGCTTCTGCTCCGGTGGGCGTGTGGCCCTGATGTTCGCCTGCAACACCCAAAGACTGGCCGCTTTCGTAAACTTCTATTCCAACGGCGTATTTCAACCCACGGAAGCGAACCCCGTGACGGCTGGAGAGATGGTCGGCGGCCTCTGCTGTCCCATGCTGGGTCTGTTTGGCGCCGACGACACCAATCCCTCCCCGGCGGACGTGGAACGGCTGCGGCAAGAGTTGCAAAACCACGGCAAGACTTTCGAGACGGCGAGTTTCAAAAACGCGGGTCACGCTTTCTTTTCCGACACCCGCGCCAGCTACCGGCCCGAGGCGTCTTACATGGCGTGGGGCCGTTGCTTGGAGTGGCTTTCCCGCTATCTGAAGGACTGACTTGCAAGCCGCCCAATCCCGTATCTGTGAGTGTCGATGTCAACCTCTAATATCAGGCACGTTGACGAGGCGCTGTGGCGACGGCATAATGTCACCATCCGGCTGTCCGAGGATTACGAAATGAAGAACGGATACAGAGTTGTCGATATAGATACCCACGTAAATCCCAGCTACGATACATTGGTCAAGTACGTCGACCCCAGTTTTCGGTCCAGATTGGACGAATTGAAGCCCTACTTGCGTACAGTGGGCAGCTATACCGCTTTGAGCATGGCGTCCATACCCTTTGACCGGTTCCCTGGCGAGGCGCCCGCGGATGATGATGTTCGGCCGGTATTGGGAGGCCGCGGCGCGCTGGAGGGACGGGTTTCCAAGACATCTGGGCACCACCGGGTGGACCCAAGGCACGGGGTCAGCGATGAAAACGCCGAGGGACGCCTGCTGGACATGGACATGGAAGGCCGGGACGTGGACGTGATAATTCCCGGCACCTGGGCCAACGGGTTGAGCAGCCTGGAGGACGTGTCCCTGGCCGAAGGCCTTTACGCTGCCTATCACAACTACATGCGGGAGTACTGTAGTACATCGCCCGACCGCCTCAAGAGCCTGATCCTGGTCCCATGTGCTGACATAGAGTGGGCGGTGTCCGAGGTTAAAGCCCTGGCAAACGAGAAATGGGTCGCCGCCGTCACGCCCATTCTGCCCGAGGGGATGCCGGTGGACCACCCCGCCATTGATCCCTTGTGGGAGGTAATGAACGATGCCCACCTTCCGATTTTGCACCACAGCTTTACCTTTGAGGCCCCGTATTTCCCCGGTTACCGGGACATGTGGGGCAACGTGGCGGTAGCCAGGACCGCCGCTCACCCATGGGGGGCTGCCCGGCTGTTGTCCTATCTAATCGTTGGCCGGATTTTCGACCGGTTCCCCAACATCAACGCCGGCGCTGCCGAGGTCGGCCACGGCTGGCTGCCCCATTGGCTCATTCGCCTGGGGGAAATGGTCAGTTACGTTGCCGGCACCACGCCTCCCACCGAATACAAACCAATTGAATATGCTCAGATGGGCCGGTTCAAGTGCGGCGCCGAGCCGTTCGAAGGGCCGGAAATGACTAAGGCCTGCATCGACCTGTTGGGCACCGGTTGTTTGATGCACCAGTCGGACTACCCCCATAATGAGGCCCACTTTCCCGACACCGCGGAAATAGTTATTAACTGGCCTTTCTGGAAGGAGTTGGGAGACGAAGCACTGCAGAGCCACATGTCAGGCAACGCGGAATCGTTCCTGCGCACGATCTGACACGCCTAAATAGGGTTAGCAATCTACGTAGCGACATCGGGGCCTGATGCACGATTGCGGCAGGCCCCTTGTAGTTATGGCCCACCCATCGAGGATCGGGAGGTAAATCCTTGAAATACGACGTAATCATAATTGGCGCCGGGTCTGCCGGGGCGATTCTGGCGAGCCGGCTCTCGGAAGATTCCCAGCGGTCCGTCTTGCTCTTGGAAGCCGGGCCCGACTATCCCGACTTCGAGCATCTCCCCGACGACGTTAAGTACGGTTACGACACGGGCATCGGCACCCCGCCGATGCGTACCCCCGGTGGCCATCCCGTGGCATTGGCGTCCAGCATCCACAGCTGGCAGTATGTGGCCAGGGCAACGGATCTTGCGCCGGAGATGGCCGTACCCAGGGGCAAAGTCACCGGCGGATCCAGCGCCATAAACTCCTCGGCGTTCTACCGGGGTATCCCTGATGACTTCCAAGCCTGGTCGGACATGGGCAACGATGAGTGGGGCTTCGACAAAGTGCTCCCCTACTTCCGCCGCCTGGAAACCGACGTTGACCGCCACGACGAACACCACGGCAGCGACGGTCCCATATTCGTGCACCATTCGGACCGCAGCCAGTGGCACAGCACCCAGACGGCCTTCTACGACGCCTGCGTGGACGCCGGGTTTCCGGAAACCCAGGATCATAATGAACCGGGTTCCGAGGGGGTCGGCCCGTCCATCACCAACAACCACAACCGTGTCCGCTTCAGCACCTCCCTAGGGTACCTGAGCCAAGGACGGCATCGGCTGAACCTGACCATTCGGGCTAACTGCGCCGCGAAGCGGCTTCTGTTTGACGGAAAACGCGTTACGGGTGTTGAGGTAGAAAGCAGCGGCGATATCTTTTCTGTCGAAGGAGATCAGGTCATTCTCAGCGCCGGGGCCGTCGGCTCTCCCCAGCTACTGATGTTGTCCGGAGTTGGTCCGGCGGAGCACATAGCCAGCCTGGGGATCCCGGTAGTCCTGGACCTGCCCGGCGTGGGCCAAAACCTTAGGGACCATCCCAAACTGTACCTCACCTGGCGGGTCAAAGAAGGCTATCCCGTGGAGGAGAGACCGGCACGCGGCGGGGTGGCCTTTCGCTTCACCGCCACTGGGTCCCATCTGCGAAGCGACCTGGGTATCAGCATGGGGGCATTCGTTACCCCCAGGCTCAAGCCGTCGGAGCACGCGGCTTCCCGAGACGGCAGCGACTTGTCCGATCGGCGGGTCGAGATGATGGTGGGACTGCTCCTGCCGGTAAGTTCAGGGGAACTCAAGCTCACATCCACCGACCCCACCATTCAGCCCTACCTGAACTACAACTACCTGGCTGAGCCATTCGACAGAGAACGGCTCCGGGAGGCGGTCAGGCTGTGCCTGACATTGGCCGAAAACCCGCGGCTGGCGGACGTGATCGGCGAGCGGATGGAGCCAACGGACACCGACCTGGCGTCGGACGATGCCTTGGACCAGTGGATCATGCGCGAGGCCCACACCTATTCCCATATCTCCTGCACCTGCAAGATGGGACCGGTCAGCGACCCCATGGCGGTTACCGACCAGTTCGGAAAGGTTCACGGTATGGAAGGTCTGCGCATCGTCGACGCGTCGATCATGCCCGACTTGGTCCGCGCGCCCATCAACCCCACGGTCTTGATGATTGGGGAGCGGATCGCCGACCTGATCAGCTAAAGGCTGGTTCTCTACCACGCCCGGATTCTCCTAGGGACGGGATTCTATTTGACGTGGGAGCCTGGTATTATGGGGCGACTCCACCGGAAGCGGTGATGACAGGAGAGAGTAATGTCAGTATTGGGCGATGACAAGGTCAGGCTGAAGAATATCAACCACATAACATACAACGTAAAAGATAAAGACGCTGCGTTGAAGTGGTACCAAGAGATTCTAGGGTTGAAGCAGATCCCCAAAATGGTGAACAGCGACCATCTGTACTGGCTCCAACTGCCCAGCGGTGCGATGGTACACATCATCGAAAACGTAGACGCTCCATCGGCGCCGTCCCACCACACAGCGTTCGAGGTCGATGATCTCGACGCGGCCCGGGACGCGGTTATGGGAGCGGGCGTGGATGTTACCGAGATTCAGACTCGGAATGACGGCCAGAGGGCCTGCTACCTAAACGACCCCGACGGCAACCGCATCGAGCTCTGCACCGTCTCTGGGTTCGGGGTATTGGTCTAGCCGTTAAGCCGCAGCCAGCCTCTTCACCACCGCCTCGTCCAACTCCGCGCCCAGGCCGGGGCCGTCGGGTACTTTCAGGTAGCCGTCCTTGACCTGCAGGGGATCTTTCAAGATTGGCCACTCGTCCCGGATGCTTAGAGGCTCGATGTTGTATTCCTGGGCGTAGGGTATGTTGGCGTAGGCGGCGCAGACGTGTAGGTGGGCAACTGTGCTGATGGTTGGTTGGGTGTTGTGCACGGTAATGGGTTTGCCGAATGCCGACGCCAGGGCGGCGATCTTCTGGAACTCGGTGAACCCGGGGACCTTCACGATGTCGGGCTGCAAGATGTCGGCGTGGCCCTGCAAGATCAGGTCCCGGTACTGCCAGTGGGTGTAGATCATCTCTCCCGAGGCGATGGGTATGTCCAGGGTGTCGGCTATCGTGGCCAATCCCGGCAGGTCGTAGTGGGGCCTGGGTTCCTCGAAGTGGAAGACTCCCAGGTCTTCCAGGGCTTTGCCGATTTCCAATGCGTGGTGGGTGGTAAATGCGCCGTTGACGTCTACCAGTATCTCGATGTCGTCTCCGACTGCGGCCCGGACGGCCCGCACCGTTTCGATGGTCTGGTCGGCGGGGTCGTCCATCTCTCCGGGTACCGCGCTGTGCAGTTTGTACGCTGTATAGCCCTGGTCCACGAAGGATGCGGCGCGCCTGGCCTCTTCGCTGGGGGACATATCCCGGCGCAGTGAGCTGGCGTACATCCTGATCTTGTCTTTCAGCTTGCCGCCCAAGAGCTTGTGAATGGGCATTCCCAGGGCTTTGCCCTTGATGTCCCACAAAGCGATGTCCAAACCGGCGATGGCGCAGTAGACGGCGCCGCCCATGTCGGATGCCGAGCCGGCGCGGTACATGTCCCGCCAACGGAGCTCGTTGTCCAGAGGGTCTTGACCTACCAGCACCGGGCCTAAGGTGTACTCGATCAATGTCTTGATCACCTGGGGCTGGCGGCGGAAGCACTCACCGATTCCCGTGATCCCCTCGTCGGTATACACCCTCACGAAAGGATTAACTCGGTCCAGAATCAGACATTCCACACTTGTGATTTTCATTCTTATGCTCCTATTTCAATAACCAACCGAGGACGGTGGGTATCGACACATCTTACCTGATTAGCTGAATCGCGCGGTTTGGATATTGCTGAGTCGGAACCCAGAGGTTTGGGGATAAATCACCAGCATTACATCCGGTTTCGGTTAGTTGTCGATACGGATTGACGCCGGGACTTCATGTGTTCAAAATTTGGGCAACTCTTGATTTTTGGGGGAAAAGCATGGGTTGGTATCTGACGGTTATTAGGCAGTACGTGGTGTTCAGCGGGCGCTCAAGGCGTCAAGAATATTGGATTTTCACTCTCATCAGTACGATCATCTCCATTGCACTCAGTGTCGTCGATGGCATCGCCGGTAATCCAGGTATTCTCCAAGGGATCTACGCTCTCGCCGTAGTTCTCCCCAGCCTTGGGGTTGGGATACGTAGGCTGCACGACACCGGCCGCAGCGCCTGGTGGCTGCTGATTGTACTAGTTCCAATCCTCGGCTGGATAGCACTAATCGTGTTTTACGCGACAGACGGTGAGCCGGGAGAGAATCGATATGGTCCCAATCCCAAGGCCGAGGTAGCCTAGGAATCGGAACGGATTAGAGTTCTTGTCGCGACGGACTCGCCCTCGTCGCCAACCTAGATTCGTAGGCTTAGAGCAAGTGGATCGGCTGCGGGGGCAGCGAGACTGGAAAGGGTACATTGGGGTATTGTTTCAGGAGCCGCCGCCATGCGGCGTGGCCTACCTGCTCCGCCCGCCGGACGATATCGTCTTCGTCGATGGTCAAAACCTTGCCGTCACGCATCAGCCAGCGTCCGTCGACCATCACCGCCTGAACGTCGGATGCTTGGCCATTGTGGACGAAGCCAGAGACGATACGCAGCGTGGGCACTAGGTGAGGGCGCATCATGTTGATCATGAATAGGTCAGCCTTCTTCCCCACCTCCAGGCTGCCCGTCTCCTGACCCAACCCTAAAATCTGAGCCCCGCCATGGCTGGCCCACTCCAGGACGTCTTCCGGTTGGGGGTCCATCTGGTCGTTGCGGCGTATGCGTTCCAGGAACAGACCGGCTCGCATGACCTCCACCATGTCCTCGGCCATGTTGTCCGTGCCCATGCCCATGCCGCATCCCGCCGCCACAAGCTCCTTGACAGGCGCGGCCGCTCCCCGCCGGGCGGCGATGGCGGCGTTGTTGGACACGCCACACCCCGCTTGACCCAACAAAGCCACTTCCGCGGAATTCACGTAGCGGCAGTGGGCCAGCACCAACCTGGGACCGAGGAAGTCGTTGGCGAAGAGATAGTGGGTTGGAGGAACTCCCCTGACCCGCATCACCGACTCGATCTCGTTGGGGCTCTGGGAGAGATGAATCGTATAGCCCACGTCGTAGCTCTCCGCCATCTCCCGGCTCCGGCGAAGCAGGCCGGGTGAAACCGTCTCGGGAGCGTGGGGGGCGACGAAACAAGAGATCCGGCCATCGCCTTTGCCGTGCCAGGTGTCGATCAGGTCGGCGCATCTTTGCAGACCCTGGTCCATGCGGGCCGATGACGAGCCTGACGGTCCGGCTGACTCGTCCACGTCGTTCACGCTGTCCGCCAAAACCATCCGCATCCCAGTCTTTTCCAGATACTCGGCATAGTCTGCGACTTCAGCTTGGACCTCCAGCAAGCAGGTGGTCCCGCTGCGGATGGCTTCCAGCACGCCCAACGTTGCCATCACCTGACGCTCCTCTTGGGATAACAGGGACCGGGCCGACGCGGGAAATTTTAGTGTGGTTGGGAACCCCCAGTCTTCCAAGATACCCCGGTCGTTGGACGCCAGCAGGTGCGTGTGGCAGTTAACCAAGCCAGGAAACAACGCCTTGCCCGAACCTTCGATCTGCTCGGCGGCGGGATGGGCCGCCGTTACCTCAGGTGTTGGACCGATTGCCACGATTCTGTCGCCGTCGATGGCGATTGCGGAATCGTAAAGCACGGTCCTGCCGTTGTCTCCGGTCACGATGGTCGCGTTCTTGATTACGGTGGTCATGTTGTCCTCGCTCCTAGGAGGCGATTGTCAGCAGCATAATACCACCGTGCCGCCCTCCGGAGGGGCTAAGGATCCGGTTGTTTTCTCAGTGGGCAAGGGTACAATGTGCTGGGTGAACGAGGGTGGGATTACGGCGCAAAATTCCGAACAGGAGAAAAATTATGCCGGAAGTAGAAAAGAAGCTTAACGATTTGGGGTACCAGCTTCCTCCGCCCAGGACGGTGATGGCGGGCAACTTCGTGCCTGCGGTGCGGACTGGCAACCTGGTTTACCTGTCTGGTCACGGGCCGTCCTTGCCCGAGGGCGGGTTTTCCCACACGGGTAAGTTGGGGGGCAACTTGACTGTCGACGATGGCTACGCCGCCGCCCGCCAAACTATGTTGAACCTGCTCACTTCGCTCAAGGGCGAGATCGGCGACTTGGACAAGATGAAAAGGGTGATCAAACTGCTGTGTATGGTGAACGCCGACGCCGATTTCCGTGAGTCCCCAGCGGTAGCCAACGGGGCTTCGGACCTGTTGGTCGGCATCTACGGCGAAGCAGGCCGCCACGCCAGGTCAGCGGTGGGCATGGCAATGCTGCCCGGCCAGATGGCCGTAGAGATTGAGATGATTGTTGAGGTAGAGGGTTAGTCCCAGTTCATTCGATATCCGGCCGCAAGTGCTCCCAAGGTCTGGCTTGTTCGAAGGCGGCGGAGGCGCGGAGGACCGTCGCTTCGTCTCCCCTCTTGCCGATGATGTGTAGGCCGATGGGTAGCCCCTCGCTGGAGAAGCCGCAGGGAACGCTGGCGGCGGGCTGTCCGGAAAGGTTGAAGGGCCGGGTCATGGGTGAATAAGATGACCTGGGCGGCACGTCCTTGCCATCGATTCTGTCCGGGGGCTGGCCGATGGGGAAGGGTGGCACCGCCATCGTTGGCGTGAGCAGCAGGTCGTAAGTGTCCATCAGGTCATCGATCTTGGCCTTCATCTCGTCTACAGCCCTGATAGCGCGAGCGTAGTCGGCGGCGGTTGCTTGACTGCCGTGCTCGAAGCAGAACCGGGCGTTGTCGCTCAGTTTCTCTGGGCACTCTTCCATCAGGTGTCCGTACACCGTGTAGTTTCCCGTATAGAAGATTGTCAGGAACGCTGGGATGGGATTATCCAGGGCGAATGCCGGGTCGTCCACGGTGCATCCCAATTCCTCGAAGACACGGGCCGCCGTTGACGTGATGGAAGCAACCTCCGGGTCGATGGCGGCATAACCCATGCCGGTGCTCCAGGCCAGCCGCAGTCCCCGCACGCTGTTATCCAGCCCGGCTAGAAAGTCGGGCACCGAATCTCGCATCGACCCTGGGTCTCTGGAGTCGTGCCCGGCCAGCACTTTCAGCAGAATCGCGGCATCCCGAACGTTACGGGCCATGGGCCCCGACTGGGACGTAAGGTTGGGAGCGGGACGGCCCAGGCCGCCAGCTCGAGGGACCCGGCCCAAGGTAGGTTTGATGCCGTAGATCCCGTTGAAGCTGCTGGGGTTTCGGATGGAGCCGCCGCCGTCGGTGCCGGTGGCAAAGGGACACATTCCGGCGGCCACCGCCGCTCCCGCTCCCCCGCTGGAACCACCGGCGGTGCGCTCAGTGTTCCACGGGTTTCGGCACGGGTCGCCCAGCCGGTTCTCCGTGGTGCCCTGCAGTCCGAACTCGGGGGTGTTGGTCTTACCCAGAAGTACGGCCCCACTGGCTTTGACGCGCTCGGCCACCACTGAGTCAATCTCCGGTATCGTGTCCTGGTACGCCAGAGACCCCATGGTGCTGCGTATCCCCTTGGTGGCCTCCAGGTCTTTTAGGGAGACGGGAATACCCAATAGCGGCCCATTTCCCTGACCCTGCCCAATCTTTTCGTCGGCGGCCTTGGCTGCGGCCAAGGCTTCGTCGCCCGTGACTGTGAGATAGGCGTTGAGCTTGGGATTCAGCTGTTCGATACGGCGCAGGAACATCTCGGTCAACTCCGTTGAGGAGACGCGGCGGGTGTCCAAGAGTTCTCGAAGTTGCCAGACTGGTGTGTAAAGTAGGTCGGTGTCTTGCATGATTCTTCTCGATAATTAATTTGGCGGGGGAAATCCCCCTAAATCCCCCTTTTCGAAAGGGGGACTTTTTGGTTTGTTGACGCCGGCAATCGGGGGAAGCCGATTATAGGCGGATTAGCCCAGTAATGCACATTAGCCTTCCGGAGGCGGCAGAATCTCTATGTCATGGCGGTTGGCCGAATCAATCATGCGCTGGATGAATGTGTCGGTTAACGGTTCAAGGGGCGCATGCCGGTCCGTGGTTTCTTTGAACGACTCTCTAAAGAACTCTTCTATGTCTCCTGCCGGAACAAATGTAAAGACCATCTTGGTCGTGGTC
>Ga0209445_1001987_pt1 | contig 10641 bp, 8 predicted proteins | sample MarorgKNORR_S2LV_4_FD_188223 | JGI IMG/M metagenome (GOLD analysis project Ga0209445, IMG submission 188223) | Marine microbial communities from the Southern Atlantic Ocean, analyzing organic carbon cycling - NADW_A/KNORR_S2/LV (SPAdes) (version 2) | ecosystem: Environmental > Aquatic > Marine >...
CTGGTAACATGTTAGGTGTCCATTGAACACCTCTACCAGAAACTGATCCATTAACTGTTTGCATTCCATTTGACATTCCTGTTGCGTAAGCTTCTTCCCAAACGTTTGGCGTCACGTCGTCCATACGGTCAATACCTGTACCGCTTCCTCCTTGGCCTATACGTATATCTCCCATACTAGGAACTGTTACCGTAACATTTGTTGTTGAATATGCATTTGCATTCTTCATGGCAATAGACAGAGCCACACCCCAACCATTATCAAGCTCTCCAGAGCCAGACAATGTGTAGTTGGACCCAATACCTATTGGGTTACCTGTTACTTCATCGTCCATGGAAATCCATGACATATCAACGGTACCCGTTACTCCAAGTTCGCCGGCACTAGCAGACGACATTGCAGCTAGAGATCCGCACAATGCAGAAACTCCAAGTTTTGTTATTTTATTCATAATTATTTCTCCTTCTTGTTGTTGTTATTCATATGAATGACGCTAAATTAGCACTGCCAAACACCTACAAAAAATTAAAAATCCCTATAACATGATTATTTTCTAAATATGTTGTATTTTTACAACACTGTGGTAGTCGGCAAATAAATAGCGTTTTTATTAACTTTTTTGCATTTTTTAAAGTAATTTCCAAATGATAATTAATGTATTAAATATAGCAGGATGAGTATTTTAAATTGTACCGTCAAATATATATTATTTTTTTTAATTGGTATTATTATTTTGGGTTTTTTGGGTTCGTGCGGAATTTGGGACCCGGCTGATGCCCGAAAAGTTCCTGCAAATGTAAATGAAAGAGTGCGAAAAAACCTTGAAGAAGGTAAAGGTTTTTCAATTAATAAAGCGAGGACAGATGCTGTGGGTGGAACAAGTTATCAATTCGCTAGTTCTAATCCAATGTGGCGAGCGACATTAGAAATACTTGATTTTTTACCTTTCGCAAATGTTGACTATTCTGGAGGAATTATAACTACGGATTGGTACAATGAAGGAACTTCATCAGACGAATCTATTAAAATTACGGTGAGGTTTCTAACTAATGAAATAAGATCAGATGGACTCAAAATAATTGTTCATAAAAAACGCTGTACTATTCAACAAAAATGTACAGTAAAAAAAATATCCTCAGCACTAGAACACGAACTTCGAGTTGCAATTCTTAAAAAAGCGGTTCTTTTTGAGGCAGAATTCAATAAGGGTAAGAAAAAATTTAAAAGAAAAGATTTAAAATAAAAATTGGAGAAATTAAAAAATATTAAATTGTATTTTACAAAAAATATAAAAATTTATTCTTTCTCTTCATGGAACGATACAATATAAAAAAAGTTGAAAAAAAATGGCAAGATATATGGTCTAAAAAAAAAACTGACGCTGCCATTTTAGATAAAAATAAAAAAAAATTCTATTGCCTTGAAATGTTTCCTTACCCTTCAGGTAAGATTCATATGGGCCATGTTCGAAATTATACGATTGGAGATGTTTTGGCTCGGTATAAAAAACTTCGAGGCTTTAATGTTTTACATCCAATGGGTTGGGATTCATTTGGTTTACCAGCGGAAAACGCTGCTCGTGAAAATAATCTTCATCCTAAAGATTGGACTAAAAAAAATATAGAAACTATGAAAAAACAGTTAAAACTTCTTGGTCTTTCATTAGATTGGGATCGTGAAATATCTACCTGTGATCCTGAATATTATAAACATCAACAAGAATTCTTTTTAGAACTATTTGAAAAAAAATTAGTATACAAAAAGGATACTTATGTAAATTGGGATCCTGCGGAACAAACGGTTTTAGCTAATGAACAAGTAATTGATGGAAAAGGTTGGCGTTCAGGCGTAGTAGTAGAAAGAAAGAAACTCTCACAATGGTTTTTTAATATTAAAAAGTTTTCACAGAATTTGTTAGATGAACTGAAAAAATTAAAAAATTGGCCAGACAAAGTAAAACTAATGCAAAAAAATTGGATTGGAAAATCATATGGATGTGAAATAAATTTTCAAATTGATAAAGAAAAAAAATTAAATAAAATAAAAGTTTTTACTACCAGACCAGACACAATATTCGGTGCTTCTTTTATAGCACTTTCAGTGGATCATCCAATTGCAAAAAATTTTGAAAAAAATAATAATTTTATTTCTTTTAAATCAAAATGTTCAAAAATGGGCACTACAGAAGAAGCTTTAGCAAATGCTGAAAAAATTGGCTTTAATACAGGTTTATTTGCGTTACATCCCTTGGATAAAAAAATTAAACTTCCTATTTTTATTGCGAACTTTGTTTTAATGGATTATGGAACGGGCGCTATATTTGGTTGTCCTGCCCACGACCAACGAGATTTAGATTTTGCAAACAGATATAATCTTAAAGTGCTACCTGTAGTAAAACCAAAAAATATTGAAGCTAGTAAATTTGTTATAAAAAATGAGGCTTTCACTGAAGATGGAATATTATTTAATTCTAATTTCTTAGATGGTCTTACCGTTAATAAGGCTATAGAAAAAATAATAAAAGTAATTACCAAAAAAAAATTTGGCACAAAAAAAATTACGTACCGACTTAAAGACTGGAGTGTTTCTAGACAAAGATATTGGGGTTGTCCTATTCCTATAGTTTACAACAAAAAAGGGAATGCAATTCCAGTTAAAAAAAAAGATCTACCTGTGTTGCTACCTGATAATGTTGATCTTAACATAACGGGAAACCCTTTAGAAAAACATCCTACTTGGAAATTCGCGAAACTTTCTTCTGGAGAAAAAGTTATTAGAGAAACAGATACTTTAGATACATTTGTTGATTCTTCGTGGTATTTTGTAAGATTTTGTTCATCAAAACACAAAGAGTATGGTTATAAATTAAGTGATATTAAATATTGGATGCCTGTTGACCAATATATTGGCGGTATAGAACATGCAATATTACATTTGCTTTATTCAAGATTTTTCATGAGGGCGTTAGCGCATTACAATAAAAAGTTTAATTATATCGAACCATTTAAAAGTCTATTTACCCAGGGCATGGTGTGCCACGAAACATACAAAAATGAAGAAAACCAGTGGCTATATCCAGATGAAGTTGAAAAAAATTCTGATGGAAATTTGATCACAAAAAAAGACAAAAAGAGAGTTGTGGTAGGAGCCTCTGAAGCTATGTCTAAATCAAGAAAAAATATTGTAGATCCTGAAGAGATGATTAATATCTATGGAGCAGACTCTATTAGGTGGTTCATGCTATCAGATAGCCCTCCAGAAAGAGATGTCCAATGGTCACTGGAAGGCGTTTCTGCTGCTTTCAAATTTATTCAAAAACTTTGGAAATTAAATAATGAAATTTTAAACAAAAAAGACTCAACTATAAAATCTGAAGACGTTGCTCTAGAAAAGGCTGTGAATAAAACAGTTTATAACATAACTAAAAACTTAGATAATTTTCAACATAACATTGTAATAGCCAATATACATGAAATATACAATTTATTTTATGATCATGTTATAAATAACAAAACCTCAAATAAAACTTTAAAAAAGGAATGGGAAAAAATAACAATATTATTAATGCCACTTGTTCCACATTTGGCTCATGAATGTTGTGAAAAAATAAACAAAAAATATTATTGGCCTAAGCATGATCCTAAATTACTTAAAGACGAAAGTTGTACAATAGTAATACAAGTTGATGGAAGAAAAAGAGGTATACTGAAAATGCCAACAAACTCGAAAGAAATAATGATTATAAAAAAATCAAAAGAAATTGATAATGTTTCAAAACATATAGAAAATACAACAATTATAAAAAATATTTATATTAAAAATAAATTATTAAACTTTATAACAAAAAAATGAAAAAAATATCCTATCTATTAATCTCACTCATTCTTTTAATAAATATCAGTGCTTGCACCGGATATGAACCAATTTTTAGTTCAACAAATTTAGAATTTAAAATTGCTGATTATTCAATATCAGGCGATAAAAAATTGGGAAATCAAATTTATTCTAAATTATATAATTTGTCTCAAACAACCAAAAAAACTTCAGAAGTAAAAAATATTTATCTCTTAATTAATGCATCAAAGAACAAAAACGCTACTGCCAAGGATGGTGCTGGGAAAATTTTAGGATACAGAATTAATTTATCTATTACAATTACAATACAAGATGTGATGACAGGAAATGAAATACTAAACGAAAACTTCTCCTTTTCCTCAGTATATAAAGCGCAAGATCAATTTTCTGAAACAATAAAATTAGAAAATCAAACTACGCAAAATTTAATAAATAAAACATACCAAAATTTATTAATAAAGCTTTCAGAAAAGCTTTTATAAAAATGATAATAAAAAGTTACGAAGTGCAAAAAAATAGATCAAATTTATCCAAATATAATTTTTTTTTATTATATGGTGAAAATTTTGGATTAAAAAAAGATATTAAAGATATAATTAAAATAGCGATTAAACAAAAAAATGATAGTCTAGAAATGCTATCAGTATACGAAACTGAAATATTTGATAATGAAGAAAATTTTTATAATTCCATTTATTCTGGATCGTTATTTAGTAAGAAAAAAATAATAACCATTTTCGACGCAACCGATAAAATAATGAAAAAAATAGATAGCGTTTATGATACATATACTGATAACGTATTTTTAGTAATTTTTTCAGGGATTTTAGAAAAAAAATCTAAATTGAGGAGTTTTTTTGAAACTAGTAAAAAAACAATTTGTATTCCTTGTTATTTAGATAGTCAAAAAGATTTAGAAATTATTGCACAATCTGAGTTTAGAAAAAATAATATATCATTATCAAGTGAAGTAATAAATGTATTAATAGAAAAATCTAACTTCGACCGTGGTAATTTAAAAAATGAAATCGAAAAAATTAAAGCTTACTTACTAAATAAAAAAAATTTAGGACTCAGTGAAATTAAATCTTTAATCAATTTTTCAGGCGACTATAAATCTGATATTTTAATAAATGAATGTTTATGTGGTAGCATTTCACAATATAAAAAAATTATATCTGAATTGTATATAAATACAGTTAACCAAATATTATTATTAAGAATTTTAAGTAATAAAGTTCAACGTTTGCTTAATATTAAAAAACAAGAAAATAAATCAAATAATATAGAACATCTTATTAACATTTCGAAGCCTACAATTTTTTGGAAAGAAAAACCACTGGTAAAAAAACAATTATCAATCTGGAATTTGAATGAGCTTGAAAAAATAATTAGTGGTATTAATAATACAGAATATTTATGTAAAAAAAATTCTCAAGCATCAAAAGTTATTTTTTTTAATTTTTTTTTACAAATTTGTATAAAAGCTAATAATTTTTCTTAATTACATTTATTAACTTATCCAATTGATTCAAATCTCGATACTCAAATGAAATTATTCCTGAATTATTTTTTTTATTATTAATAGACACATTCAGCCCAGTTTTTTCCTCTAAATCCTTTTGTAAATCAAGAACATTTGAGTCTTTTTGAGAAATTAATTTAAATTTTTTATCTCGAAATTGTTTGACCAAAATTTCGGATTGTCTTACCGAAAGTTTTTTTTGTATTATTTTCTTTGCTATATCGACTGAATTATTTAATCCAATTAACGTTCTAGCATGTCCAGCTGATAAATTTCCACGTTCTACCATTAAAAGTACATCCTCTGGAAGAGATAACAATCGTAAAGAATTAGCTATATAACTTCTACTTTTACTAATAAATTGAGATAGCTTTTCCTGATTGTAATTAAAATCATCTACTAATCTTCGATATCCTCTTGCTTCTTCAATTGAATTTAAATCCTGCCTTTGTATGTTTTCAACAATAGCAAACTCTAATGATTTAACATCATCCACATTTAAAATAACTACCGGAATCTCATGCAAACCTGCATTTTGAGAAGCTAGCCATCTTCGTTCGCCGGCTATAATTTCATATTTTCCTTCTAATAACTTATTAGGTCGAACAACAATCGGTTGAATAACACCTTGTTCCTTAATTGAGTTAGTTAGCTCCACCAAACTTTCTTTGTCGAAATGTTTTCTTGGCTGAAGTTTATTTCTAGTTAGATCTTTTATTGAAACTTTGTTTATATCAATTTTTGTGGATGAATCGCCTAATAACGATGATAGGCCACGGCCTAAGCCTTTTTTTAAACGACTGTTCATAATTTTACGCAGCACTTTCCATTATATTTTCTTGTTTTAAAAATTCTTCAGTAAAAGAAGAATAAGATTTGCTACCTGCACATAATTTATCATAAATTAAAATAGGAACCCCATGAGAAGGAGCTTCAGAAAGTCTTACATTTCGTGGTATAACTGTTTGATAAACTTTTCCTTTAAAAAATTTTCTAGCTTCCGCATCGACTTCTGCAGAAAGTTTATTTCTTTTATCATACATTGTTAAAAGCACTCCTCTTATTTCTAATTCCGGATTTAATTTTATTTTAACTCTATCGATTGTTTTCATTAACTGGCTTAAACCTTCTAGTGCAAAAAATTCTGCTTGAAGTGGAACAATTAACGATTTAGCAACAACAAGAGACATAACTGTAAGCAGACTTAGTGAAGGAGGACAGTCGATAAAAATATAAGAAAAGTCATTTTTTTCGCTATTAATAAAATTTTCTATTTTATCTTTGAGTAAGAACGCTCTTCTATTTTCGCTAGCTGTTTCCACTTCTAAACCTGACAAATCCACATTTGATGTAACTAATTTTAAATTATTGATTTTGGTATTCTTAATTGCATCTTCAAAACTACAGCTACCATCCAGTACATCGTAAACTGTTTTTGTTTCATCATTATTTGATATACCAAATCCTGTCGTAGCGTTACCCTGCGGATCTAAATCAATGACCAAAACTTTCTTTTTATAAAACGAAAGAGCGGTCGCGAGATTAATCACTGTGGTAGTTTTCCCCACTCCTCCTTTTTGATTTATTACTGAAATAATTTGAGTATTTTTCAATTTATTTTTTTTTAAGCCTATTAATTTCTATTACCATCGAATCACTACTAGTAACACTCACTCTTTGCTTATACTCAATATCCCAACTTTTAGAAGCTTGTAGTAATTCGTTTTTTCCTGTTTTTCCTAGGAAAATAAAAATTTTTTTATAATTTTCAGCATTATTGTGCATAAGTTGTAGAATTTTTTTTAATGGTTTGAACGCTCTAGCTATAAAAACATCTTCAACAAATTTTATTTCTTCTCCCAATATATTTTGGTTAAAAACTTCAACTTTTAGATCGAGTTCTTCAATTACATTTTTTAAAAATTTTACTTTTTTAGAACTTTTTTCAATTAATTTTATTTTCAAAGGTATTTTTCTGTCTTTACAGGCTATTGCTAATACTAATCCTGGAAAACCTGCACCAGAACCTAAGTCTACCAAGCATTTATCATTTTTATCAACAAAATCAATGACTTGAGCACTATCTAAAAAATGTCTAGACCATATTTGATTAATTGTTGAATTTCCTACTAAATTTAAGCTTTTATTAGCTTTTATCAGCAAATCTTCGTATTTTTTTAAACTTGTGATTGTTTCACGTGAAACTTGAATAAATCTGCAAAAAGTGTCTATTTGGATAGATCTATCCATCTATGCGATTTTAAGATTCTTAGACTTCTTTTTTACATGTGAAAGTAAAATATAAGCAGCTGCAGGCGTTACTCCATCTATTCTAAGCGCCTGACCCAGAGTTTTAGGTCGTATAAGCTTAAATTTACTCTTAACCTCATTAGAGAGTCCGCTTAATTTTGTATAATCTATGTTTTCTGGAATTATTAAATTTTCATCCTTTCTAAATGCAATAATATCGGCTTCCTGTTTTTCCAAATATCCCGAATAATGAGCACTTATTTCAATTTGTTCTTCCTCTTTCCTAGTTGCTTTAGGTATTTCATTCCAAATTGATCTTAATTTATTAAATGTGACCCCTTCTCTGGATAATATATCAAAAGCTGGTCTCTTAACTCCATCCTTAGCAATCTTAATATTGAATTTTTTAGCTTCATTTGGCGATATTTTTAGGCTTTTCAAAATATTACTTAACTCATTGATTTTATTGATTTTTTTAGTATACACTTCAGTTCTAGAATTTTGAACTAAGCCAATATCGATTCCAACTTGAGTTAATCTTGTATCTGCGTTGTCGGCTCTTAGGCTTAGTCTATATTCAGCTCGTGATGTAAACATACGATATGGTTCTGAAACTCCTTTGGTAACTAAATCATCTATCATGACGCCGATGTAAGCTTGAGCACGATCGAGAATTAGTGGCTCTTGATCTTTGATTGATAGAGCAGCATTAATTCCAGACATGAGTCCTTGAGCTGCAGCTTCCTCGTAACCTGTTGTTCCATTAATTTGACCAGCAAGGTATAATGATTTTATTTTTTTAGTTTCCAAAGTGTGATTTAACTCTCGCGGATCGACATAATCATATTCAATAGCGTATCCAGGTCTTATTATGCGAGTACGTTCTAACCCATTGATTTTACTCAATATTTCTTCTTGTACATCAGCCGGTAGAGAGGTAGAAATCCCATTTGGATATACTGTTGTATCGTTTAAACCTTCTGGTTCTAAAAAAATTTGATGTCTAGTTTTATCTGAAAACTTTACAATTTTATCTTCAATAGAAGGACAGTATCTCGGCCCAACCCCTTTAATGCTTCCAGAGTACATTGCGCTTTTAGTTAAATTCTTTTTTATAATGTCATGAACTTTTTTATTTGTGTAAGTAACGCTGCAAGCAATTTGTTTATTGTAAGTTATATTTGTTAAAAAAGAAAAATATTCTGGATCGGTATCAGCATCTTGCTTTTCCAAATCATTATAATTAATTGTTGATCCATCCAGTCTAGGTGGCGTTCCAGTTTTAAGTCTTCCCAATTTCATTTTAAATTTTTTTAACTGCTCACTTAAACCTGTTGAAGGTTTTTCAGCATGTCGTCCAGCAGGAGTCTTTTCATCACCAATATGAATTAAACCATTTAAAAAAGTTCCTGTTGTTAAAATCATTTTTTTGCAATTTATTTTTTTTCCAGACTTGGTATGGAATCCAATCACCTGATTTTTACTAAAAATGAACTCAATAACAGGATCTGAAAAAACCCTTAAATTACAATAACTTAGAAGCGTTTTTTGCATATATTTCTTGTACAATGTCCGATCTGACTGAGTTCTAGGACCTCTTACAGCAGGACCTCTACTTTTGTTTAACAATCTAAATTGAATTCCTGATTTATCTGCTATAACACCCATTACTCCATCGAGTGCGTCTATCTCTTTAACAAGATGTCCTTTCCCCAAACCTCCTATAGCTGGGTTACACGACATCTCACCAATAGTATCTATTTTGTGGGTGAATAAACCTGTGTTCACTCCCATTCGCGCTGAAGCAGCCGCAGCTTCACATCCTGCGTGGCCTCCACCAATCACTACAACATCAAATGACAAATCATCTTGCATACTGCGAATTTATAGATGATCTATGGATTTACAAGCTGATTACTGTTTTATTTACCAATACAAAAATCGTTGAAAATACTACCTAATAGCTCTTCGACATCTACTTTTCCAACTATCATTCCAAGGTGCCTTGTGGCTAGTCTTAGATCTTCAGCAGCTTTATCAACTTCTCTGGTGGTTCTTCTTTCATCAAATTTCTGAAGATGACAAACGCAGTTTTTTAAATTCTGTCTATGTCTTTCCCTAGTGATTAAAATGTTTTCAGAACTTATAAATTTATTTTTTAATTTACTTTTTATTTTTGAAATTAATTTATTTAAATTTAAATCTTTTTTAATTGATATTAAAACGTGCTCATACTTTTTAAATTTTCTATTAAGTTTTCCTTTCATTAAATCAGATTTATTTACTACTAAAATTGCATCCTTCGATAATAAGCTCTTCAAAACCACTGTAAAATCAACGTTTTTAGCTGATACTATAACCAGCTTTAAATCAGCATCTTCTGCCCGATTTAGAGCTACTTTTATTCCCTTTTTTTCAATTTCATTTTTAGAGTCTCTTATTCCAGCTGTATCAGAGACTACCACAGGATATCCATCTAGATTCAGATGGGTTTCTATCACATCTCTTGTTGTTCCTGCAATTTCAGAAACAATTGCTACATCTCTTTTTGATAAATAATTTAATAGACTCGACTTGCCGGCATTTGTTGGACCTACAATTGCAATCTTGAAACCTTCCCTAATTCTTTCACCTACTTTTTGATCGTTTAAAGTTTTTTTAATTTCAGTCAATACTTTATTAGATGTTTTTCGTATTTCACTAATAATATTTTCAGGTAAATCTTCATCGGGAAAATCTATTTTTGCTTCGATATGAGATAAAATTTTCAAAAGTTTTTCTCTCCATGAATTAAACTTATCAGAAGATTTTCCGCTCATAATTTTAAGAGCTTGTTTTCTTTGTATTTCAGTTTCTGATGATATTAAATCAGCTATACTTTCTGCTTTTAATAAATTTATCTTTCCATTCTGAAATGCTCGTTTAGTAAACTCACCTGGCTCTGCTAAACGACAGTTTTTCACCTTTGATATAGAAAAATGCATAGCATTAACTACTGCTCTGCTACCATG
>Ga0209445_1001989_pt1 | contig 10641 bp, 6 predicted proteins | sample MarorgKNORR_S2LV_4_FD_188223 | JGI IMG/M metagenome (GOLD analysis project Ga0209445, IMG submission 188223) | Marine microbial communities from the Southern Atlantic Ocean, analyzing organic carbon cycling - NADW_A/KNORR_S2/LV (SPAdes) (version 2) | ecosystem: Environmental > Aquatic > Marine >...
CCCGGTGAAAACTGATCCAAATCCACAAAATCAAAAGTGTCATCTTCCTGTATTAAATCATAATCACTTTTGTTTGAAAAAGTCAAACCCAACATGCCCTGCTTTTTTAAATTTGTTTCATGAATTCTGGCAAAGGAATGAACCAATACAACTTTTACACCGAGGAATCGTGGTTCCATAGCTGCATGCTCCCGGGACGAACCTTCACCATAGTTTTCATCACCCACTACAATGGTCGGCACCTGATTGAATTTATAGTCTCTTTGAACATCGGGCACTGCACCATATTCTCCCGATAATTGGTTTTTAACAACATTAGTTTTTTCATTAAAATAATTCACAGCTCCTGTGAGCATATTATTGGAAATATTATCCAAGTGTCCTCGAAACCGTAACCAGGGTCCCGCCATGGAAATATGATCTGTAGTACACTTTCCTTTGGCTTTGATGAGCAATTTCATGCCCGTAATATTTTGTCCGTCCCAGGGTTCAAATGGCGTTAATAGTTGGAGCCGTTCCGAATTAGTATTCACCACCACTTCAATAGTTGAGCCATCTACTGCGGGAGCCTGATATCCTAAATCCTCCACTTCAAATCCTTTGGCGGGCAAATCATCCCCGGTGGGAATTTCTAATTTTACTGCGGCACCCTTTTCATTTTTCAGCGTATCCGTGATGGGATTAAAAGTCAAATCACCTGCAATGGCTATGGCAGTGACTAATTCAGGGGAACCCACAAATGCATGGGTGTTGGGATTTCCATCAGCCCGTTTGGCAAAATTTCGATTAAAAGAATGTACAATTGTATTTTTTTCTTCTGCATCTGCACCTTGCCTGGCCCATTGGCCGATACAAGGTCCACAGGCATTGGCAAATACGCTGGCACCCAGCGCTTCAAATGTATTAATAAACCCATCCCGCTCGATGGTATATCGTACTTGTTCAGAACCGGGCGTAATCGTGAATTTGGCCTTCGTTTTTAATCCATGGTCCACCGCCTGTTTTGCAATGGATGCAGAACGTGATATATCTTCGTATGAAGAATTGGTGCAGGAACCGATCAAACCCACTTTTACCTCTGTGGGCCAGTTATTTTCTGTCGCCACTTTTGCCATTTGAGAAATTGGTGTGGCGCGATCCGGTGTGAAAGGTCCATTCAAGTGGGGTTCTAATTCAGATAAATTAATTTCCACTACTTGATCAAAATATTTCTCCGGATTGGTATATACTTCATCGTCGGCTCTTAAATGTTCTGCAATATTATTGGCAAGTTCAGCCACGTCTGATCGACCCGTTGCGCGGAGGTACTTTGCCATATGTTCATCATAACCAAATATGGATGTCGTTGCTCCTATTTCTGCCCCCATATTGCAAATGGTCCCTTTACCCGTGCAGGACATTTTATCAGCACCTTCCCCGAAATATTCTACAATGGCATCGGTGCCGCCTTTTACCGTGAGGATACCGGCCACTTTTAAAATCACATCCTTGGCAGATGTCCAGCCGCTTAATTCCCCTGTTAATTTTATGCCGATCAATTTGGGGAATTTCAATTCCCAGGGAAGGCCCGCCATCACATCTACCGCATCGGCACCCCCAACCCCAATGGCCACCATACCCAGACCACCGGCATTTACGGTGTGACTATCCGTACCGATCATCATTCCACCGGGGAATGCATAATTTTCTAAAACAACCTGATGGATAATTCCGGCACCGGGTTTCCAAAAACCAACTCCATACTTATTGGAAACCGATTCCAGGAAGTCATAGACTTCACGATTGATATCTTTGGCCACGTCTAAATCTGTATCTGCACCTATTTTGGCTTGGATCAAATGGTCACAATGGACTGTAGAGGGCACAGCTACTTTATCTTTCCCTGCCATCATGAATTGGAGCAATGCCATCTGCGCAGTGGCATCCTGCATTGCCACGCGATCCGGATCGAAATCAACATAAGATGTACCCCGACTATGCACTTCTGTGGCATCCCCTTGAGATAAATGACTGTATAAAACTTTTTCTGCCAGAGTCAGAGGTCTGCCAACGACTTTTCTTGCTGAATCTACCCGTCCCGGAATGCGGTCATAAATGGCTTTAATCATATTGAGGTCAAACACTGAAAATCCTTTCAAATGGATTGAATCATTACAAAAATTTAGAAATTTGTTAAGAAAAAGAGTGTGAAATTACAATGTACCACCGTCGGAAACAATTTCAATACATGATATAAAATTGGAATTATAAAAAAATATTCATGAAAATGACTTCTATTACTACCTCCTCATTTCCCTAAATTTTATACTCATGAATCGCTATATTAAATTGCTATCCCTCATTTTCGTCTCTACAATTCTCATGGCAGAAACAAATATGACAATCCTTTCTTCTTCGCAAGATAGATTAGTCATCCAATTGACATGTGATCTTGAAACGCCGGAAGACCTTGCACCCATTGATCTCCTCATTGGTTTTCCCAACACAGCCTTACCCCAAATATCAACCCAAGCAGAACAAACCTCTAACCATTTTTTTAATGATATCCGCTTTCATAAAACGGAATGGATCCACCAGCAGCAAGTGAATGGTCTTCAAACAGGGACGCTGCGAATTAGTCCTCAGTCAGGTGAAAAGGATTATCATACCATCCAGACAATTACGATTCATTTGAATGGCAGGGGCAATCAAAAATCAAGAATAACCCAAAATCAACAAAACCTTCTATCTCCAAAAATTGCCAATTGGACTGTAGCAAAGAACTGGATCGAACCACGAAAACATTCATTAGCTAAAATTCAAAAACTTCCGGATGGCCATTGGATTCAAATGATTCTTCGAAAAGATGGCATATATAAAATATCGGGTGAGGAGTTGCTTAAACATATTTCATCATCTAATGATTTTGACCCCCGAAGTATCATGCTGTTTACAGGGTCCGCTTTTGGGCGGGATCTGACCTATGATCTGACGCAAAAAATATCATCGGACGTGACCATCCCGGAGAATCTGTTGGAGTTACCTATTTCTATACAGGGGGAATCAGATGGAAATTTGGGGAATAATGATATTCTTTATTTTTACGGACGGGGGCCCAGTGGGTTTGACCAGGATATTGATAAGATTCATTGGCATCAAAACCTTTATTTTACAGAATCCACCTATTGGCTCCTAATTCCATCCAATACATCCTTAAGAGGAAAACGGGTCGAAACAGGTAATATTGTTTCTGATGGACCTTTGGATGTGGCCTATGGGGTCTCCTACCTCCATTTTGAGACAGATCTTGTCAATCCACAGGAATCGGGCTTGGCCTGGGGGAATACCTTGATTCGGCAAGGGGGATCATTTTCACAAACAGTTGCGTTGGTTCAACCAGTTTTGTCTGCAACTGCCAGTGGCTCTTTTGGATTGATTGGAAATGAATCAGTTTCAACACGCTATGATAATACAAAACATGAAGCAAAACTCACACTGAATTCTCTGGAATTGAAATCGATAAACTGGTCCAACCTCGGGTTAAAATCAGGGAATTTCTCTATTCCCGCTGGTGCACTTTCTCATGGATCCCAATCCTTTCAAATCGAAAACAATTCTGATAACCCAAACTCGGAACCATACTTTGACTTTTTAACTTTGTCCTATATTCGGCAATTGACCTATGCAGACCCCTTCGAATTTTTCTCATCCGTGGTAGATAATGACATGACTTTCAATATTTCTGGTCCAAATCTGAAAGTGTGGAATATTACCAACCCAGCCCACCCAGAGAATGTACCTATTACCCATAAGGATGATGAAACTCGGATGCGGATAACGCTCCCGGCAGATACGTTACAGCGGTTTTACGTGTTCAATGTGGATGATGTGCCAACCGTTCCCATTATTGCACCCTATGGTCCCGGTGATTGGGATAGGATTCGAAACACCACTTTGGGTGCAGATCATTTAATTATAGGACCTCAAAATTTTTCATCACCGTCTACCCCTTTATTGGACCATCGCGGAAATTCATTATATGTGAATTTAAAATTAATATATCGTGAATTTTCCAGCGCTAATGAGGATCCTGTTGCCATTCGCCACTTTTTACAATGGACACAGGAAAATTGGTCGCAAAAGCCCTCAACCGTCCTTTTTATGGGAGATGCAGATTATGATTACCGAAATATCACAGGTCAATCAAAAATCCAAGTACCCACCATCGAAGTGGGGACGAATTATTCTCACGCTACGGACGATCGAATGGTGTCTTTTAATGGGGTCATCCCGGAAATGGCAACGGGTCGATTCCCAGCTCGAACCCCGGAAGAAGTCACTGACTTCGTGGAAAAGACCATCGCATTTGAAACGGCCATGCCCGATGGATTGTGGAAACAACGAATTACGCTGGTGGCCGATGATCCCGCCCGACCGGAAAGAGAACCCTATGAATTATCCATTGGCAAAAGTCATACACTCAATTCTGAACGCCTGACAAAAACTATCCCCGGTTTTATGGAAATAAAAAAACTGTATATGGTGGATTATCCGGAAGTCAGTGACGGCTCAGCTTTTGGGGTAATCAAACCGGCGGCAACCCAAGCATTGTTTGATCAAATTACGTCTGGCACCGCAATCATTAATTTCATTGGTCATGGAAACCCAACCCAATGGGCACAGGAAAAAATGCTCATCCTGAATGAAGAAAGAAACGATATCCAATTCATGCATGCTGAAATGAAGCTTCCCCTCTGGATTGCAGGCACATGCAATTGGGGGCATTTCGACCAAATTGGATCAGAATCATTCGCTGAGGAATTAATACGAACACCCATGGATGCTGCATCTGCTGTGATTACAACCACGCGGGGTATTACCGTATCCAGCAATATTCAATATTTAGAAAAAGTTTTTTCAGCTTTTTTCCCAGATAATGGCGTCACGGATGCTACGTTGGGAATGGTGCTCCAATCGGTTAAAACCGGTGGCGCTGATGGTGAACTATTCCATCTATTTGGAGATCCAGCCATGAAATTACCCATTCCATCTCAAATTGTGAAAGATGCATCCGTAACACCGGACACACTGGCCACTTTGGAGGTAGGTACATTAAGTGGCACCAGCCCATTTACCGAAGGGGAGGGATATTTGGTTTTTGAAGATGGTCCCACCTCCTTTACCCAATCGTTTAACTTTGCATCCCGGAAAGAAGAAATTACCTATATGAAATCGGGTCCGACCCTTTTCCGCGGATCCTTTACTTTTGATGCCGCAAGTCTTTCTCCCAAATTTCGAGTTCCCAAAGATATCACCTATTCACAACAGCCCGCCAAAGTCCGGTTTGCTATTACATCCGGTTCCGGTGAAGAAGCGACTGGCGCTGTGACCAATATTCAATTAACCCTTGGCACGCCTTCGAATGATACAGATGGTCCCATCATAACGTTTGAAACGGGATCAGGAAGAATGCTCCGAAATGGGGATCACCTTCCATCAGGTGAAAAATTAATCATCCGTCTTTCTGATCCACTTGGAATCAACCTCACAGGTGAAAAGGGACATGAACTTTACTTGGTACGTCCTGATTTGGACGAATCATCTTTGGCCATAGATCAATTTATTTATGACGTGAACAGTTTGAATACCGGAACTATCCAATATAAAATTCCTGACGATTTGGACCAATTATCATTAGGTGTGAGCGCATGGGACAATGCCAATAATCCAACAGAGACGGGAATTAGTTTAACCCTGTTGAAAACCAAAAAATTGAGCCTCCTTCATGTATTCAATTTTCCCAACCCATTTGCCTTTGAAACCCAATTTACATTTGAACTAACCGCCGATGCTGAGGTATCCGTGGACATTTATACATTGGAGGGCCGTCGAATAAAATCCATCCCAACGGATTACTTTTCAATCGGATACCATCGAATTGCCTGGGACGGCAGAGATGAATATGGGGGATTGCTTGCCAACGGCGTGTATATATATAAAATGACTGCAGCCGACGGTGTCCAAACAATAAACCATATAGGCCGATTAGCGGTATTTCGATGAAACGAATGAGGTCAGCTGCGATTGTTCTTGCCTCCGGATCCCCACGGCGAAAACAATTACTGGAACAAATTGATTTAGAATTTCTGGTGATACCCAGTCAAGTTCACGAAGACTTCGATCTTGATCTCTCACCAGAAAAATTTGTTGAGCATTATGCGAAAGAAAAGGCGAAGGATATTGCAAAAGCACATCCGGATAAATGGATAATCGGTGCGGACACAATTGTGGTTTTTAATGCTGAAATCTTAGGAAAACCAAAAGATCGAGAGGATAGTTTTCGCATGCTCAAAATGCTTTCCGGAAATACACATCAAGTATTTACAGGCGTCTCTATTCAACAGTCAAAAATGCAAGTCAGTGATACATTTCATGATTACACAAATGTTACACTTAATACTTTAGATGATAATATTATATCCTATTATATTGATACTTATAAACCATTTGATAAGGCAGGAAGTTATGGGATCCAAGATTGGTTTTCTGTATGTGTCAATCACATTGATGGCTGTTTTTATAACGTGATGGGGTTCCCCCTATCTATGTTTTATTCTCGATTTTCGGCCCTGATAAAGTCCAACGGATAGCCATCAGCTATTTACTTTAGTTTCTAAAATAAAAATGATATAAAAAGAGTTTTTCGGAAGGAAATCCTGCACGTAACTTTTCGGCTCAAATGTCTGAGTTTTACAAAGAATTAAAGTCAATTCGAGAAGATCAGGGAATCGATCTTGAAGAAATCCATATTAGGACAAAGATCAACCTCAAATATCTTCGAGCCATTGAGGATGGAAAATTTGACCTGCTACCTCACACGTATGTTCGGTTGTTCATTCGTGCTTATGCAACAGAAATTGGTACTGATCCTGATAAAATTGTAAGTAATCTCGAGGCGTTTTTAGGAAATAAAACTGAAAAAACGAGTCGAAAAAAGAAGGATCAATTACCTGAAGAAGGTCCAGCCAAATTGACTGTTGAAGATGATGGTAATGTTCAGTCTCGCAAAGGGTCCCCCCAATTTATTCGATCACAAATGATTAAAGGAATTACCCTGGTTCTCATCCTCCTGTTTGCCATTTATACCATAAACATTATCAATGAAGAGAAAGCGGCCAATGCGCCTGTTGAATACCCCAGTGACTTTTTAGATGAGAAATCCATCAGTGAACGGGAATTGCAAAATAATTTTGATGTATTAACTGAATCGGTTCAAATGTTTGAAGCAGATTCTCCATTTGGCCTTAAACTCGCCACGGCTGAATTGGTGTGGTATCGATCCAAAATAGACACATTTATATCCATTGAAAATGTTCTCCCTCCTGGAGATAATCGATTGTATGATTTCAGCCAAACTATTGATATCTTGTTCCAGCACACAACCGGATTAAACCTATACTTGAATGGATCAAAGCTAAACTCATTTGGTGCTTCGTCAAACCCAGTTCGAATTTCTCTCTCCGCCGTTGATAAAACGGTAACCATTCAGCACTTCATTCCGAAGAGCTAACCCCAACTCTTTAAAGTAATCGTTTACCAAATTCCTACAACTGCTGTGGGGATCGTATAATATTTTCATAATTTTTATTGACACAGGTGGGAGATCATATATATATTGTGGGTAGTTGTGGGTAATAATCCCTAACAATACGGGCATGACACTAAATCAAAATACATTTACAGGCGAATATTCGTATGCGTTAGACGCGAAGGGTCGCGTCAATATACCGGCGAAATTTCGAAATGTTTTGACTGCGGATAATGATCAGTCATTTGTCATTACCCGGGGTATGGATCCCTGCGTATGGGTTTATCCTATCATTGTATGGCAATCGATTGAAGACGAGCTGCGAAAACTTTCTTCCCTTTCTCAAGTGAATAGATCTTTTGTGCGAAGCACGGTGAGATATGCTTCATCGGTACAATATGACAAACAAGGGCGGATTGCCGTTTCCTCTAATCTGATTCAATATGCGGATCTGGGAAAAGAAGTCTTGATTCTGGGAATGGTAAACAAAATTGAAATTTGGAATCCAGATATTTTGGATTCGGTTGATAAACAATCACAGGAAATAGATTCCTCTCAATTTGATGAACTTGCAAATCAAATTATACTTTAATGAACTCGAACGCTTCGCAGGAACGCCCCCTCCCCCATATTCCTGTGATGGTGACCGAAGTTTTAGAATACTTAAACCTGCAGCCCAATGGAATGTACCTGGATGGTACAATCGGGGCGGGCGGGCACGCCACAGAAATCCTCAATCGACTTTCCCACAACGGAAAGTTAATCGGGATTGACCGGGATGCGGAGGCACTTAAAATATGCAACGCCCTATTGGGTACCTCCGCACGTCCCCTGCTTACGTTTCAATCTTCCTACCATCATTTCCCAAAGGTACTTGGGCAATCAGGGATTTCAGCTGTGAATGGCATCCTATTAGATCTGGGACTTTCTTCCATTCAACTGGATTCTGATTCCCGGGGTTTTGCTTTTGAATCTAATGGAAAACTAGATATGCGGTTTGATGGCCATTCAGGAGAGACAGCTGCAGAACTCATGGCCCGATCTTCTGAAAAAGAATTAGCCGATATTATTTATCAATTTGGTGAAGAGCGGCATTCCCGCCGCATTGCTCGCACCATAAAATCTCTGCCTAATTTGATGACTGTGGTCGACCTCAAAGAGGCCGTTCGCAGATCTACCCCTCCACGCCAAAGACATAAATCCCTTGCCCGCGTATTCCAAGCCATACGCATTGCAGTGAATGGTGAGTTAGACAAGTTAAACGCATTCCTTGAATGCTTTGCTGACTATCTCACCATTGGCGGACGTGTGGTGATACTCTCTTATCACTCCCTCGAGGATCGGATGGTAAAACATACATTTCGCGCATTAAAACAGTCAGGGATACTTAAAATTATCACCAAAAAACCGCTTGTCCCTTCCCCGGAAGAGCAGGCTAACAATAGCCGATCCCGCAGTGCCAAACTTCGGGTGGCTGAAAGGATTGCATAATGGCAACCAAAAAACGGAAGCGCCAATCTAAAAAAAATCGAGAATTCTTTCAAACATTGTTATTTTTTTCCACAACAATTCTTTCCATTGCTGGTTTGATTTTTTATTTATGGGTTTATACAGAAATAGATGAAACAATGCTCGCTATAGAAATTCAAAACCAGGTCGCCGTGGAACTGGATAATTCGGTCAAAGAACTTAAAATGGATATTGCCCAACTTTCCCGGGGAGATCGGATATCTTATGTGGCCAGAACCGAGTTAAATATGATACCCTCACAACCGGAGACATTGATGATTTACATTAACGAAAATAAATTCGCCGGGAACATTGACTAAAACATATTTGAAATTTCGCCCACGGGTGACCGTCCTTTCATGCTGTATTATTTTTGCATGGGTGGGCCTCTCTGCGCGATTATTTCAAATAATGGTCATCGATAGTGATATTTACCGTGAGCAAGGAGTTCGCCAAGGCCAGAGGCAGGAGCCGTTGCTGGCAGTTCGTGGGAACATTTACGATACAAAAAACATACCGCTCACTCGCAATATTATTCATTATTCCCTGGGTGCTCATCCATCTAAGGTAAAGAATAAATCAGAATTTGCGAACCTGATTTCACAATCGACAGACAGAGAACCGGATTATTATTTAAAAAGATTAAGTTCAACGGCAGATTTTGTTTACCTCGAGCGAAATCTGCGAAGGGATAAAGTTGAAGGTATATTAGGCCAACGAATTCCTGGATTAGTGGTCGATCGTAAATTCAGAAGGTCTTATCCTCATACCTATGTGGGGTCGCAAATTATCGGGTTTACAGATGTGGATGACAATGGCTTGATCGGAATCGAGAAAGAATTTAATGCATTTCTTTCCGGTACAAATGGATGGGTTGTGAAGCAGGTGAATGGCGATGGAATCTCTCAAATTAAAACCAGTTTCCCCATTAAACCGCCCGTTGATGGTGCCAACATTCAATTGACAATTGATCTTGAATATCAGAGTATTCTTCAAGAAGAATTAGCACGGCAAATGACCAATGCACAGGCTAAGGGCGCCATGGGTATCTTGATGAACCCTCAAACCGGTGCCATTCTGGCCATGGCGACTCTACCTGATTTTAACCCAAACCTTCCGGGTAATTCTCCCTTGGAAAATCAAAAAAACCGTACCGTTACTGACCAGTTTGAGCCAGGATCCACCTTTAAGGTTGTGGCTGCCACAGCAGCAGTGGCAACAAAAACGGTTTCTTTATTTGATGAATTCTATTGTGAAGATGGCCAATTTACAGTGGCGGGTAAAGTCATTACCGATCATGAAAAATTTGGACTGCTCACCTTTCCCCAAATCATCGCCCATTCCAGTAATGTGGGTACCATAAAAATTGCCCAGAAATTGGGCCAAAAACCATTATATAAATATTCCAGGGATTTTGGGTTTGGCACAATAACGGGAATCCGATTCCCCGGTGAAGTTCAGGGTGTACTTCGACAAACAAAAGACTGGAGTGAAATGTCATTGGCGGAAGTCTCTATTGGATATGAGGTGGCCGTTACAGCGCTTCAACTTGCATCCGCCTATTC
>Ga0209445_1001990_pt1 | contig 10639 bp, 4 predicted proteins | sample MarorgKNORR_S2LV_4_FD_188223 | JGI IMG/M metagenome (GOLD analysis project Ga0209445, IMG submission 188223) | Marine microbial communities from the Southern Atlantic Ocean, analyzing organic carbon cycling - NADW_A/KNORR_S2/LV (SPAdes) (version 2) | ecosystem: Environmental > Aquatic > Marine >...
AAAATAATTGAACCGTCTTTTATTGCAGATATAATAACAACATTTAATGAACAATGGATAGATAGTGGAACAGAACTATTACTTGAAACAACAAAGAAAGCTGACGAATATGGATTCATGCAATGGACAATAACAGGAAGCAGTTTCGACATAACAAGGACTGCTAATCCGACAACTATCACCGTTAATGAACCATTAACTATTAAGATTCAGTACGATTTGCTTCCAATGGTGAATATTGAATCAGTAAGAATGCCAGATAATGGATTTGAAGGAGAGGGTTCACAGATATGGGTAGAATTATTGAATACAGAACTAAGAGGAGGATATGTAATAATGAAAACTTCGACAAGCATTAATGGATTGATAATAGGGCCTGATCAACAAGAAATATACCTTGCTCCAGGAGAGAGCAAGTTATTTGCAATTACTATGAATTATACTAAAGCCGGTAGTGGTTCAATAGACATTACATTAGAGAAAACCGGAAGTCAGGACAATAAGTTTAAGAAAGAGTTTAAGATTTTCACTCTGAATGATAAAAGAGAAATAACAAATATAGGAATAGCATTAAGTTCGAAATATTTACAGCAAATTGATCAGTGGATGATTCCAAATGAGAAAGTAAAGATTTGTTCATCAGAGATCTTAGAACAATCAAGAGTCGGAGAAGATGAATCAGAATTACAGAAAGCTAAAGCAATATTGCAATTTATATCAAATAAAATACAGATATCAACAGATGCTCCAATGAGTGCGTCAATGATGATAGAAGATTTTGGCATAATTGGATGTATTAATACTGAAGAAAAGATAAATGGTGATTCTAGAACTTATCAGATTCTAATGGGAAGTTTGTTAAGATCAATAGATGTGGAAGTAAGACCGGTAATCGGAGTGATGGGGACTTCTGGAGACAATAACCAAGCTAGTGCTTTAATAAATACATGGATTGAAGCAAAATTAGATGAACAATGGGTTGTTATTGATCCCATAAACAATGTCATAGAGACTGAAATTGTAAGACCAATAAATGTAGAGGAAGGCAAGTCCTATAGACAAAGATATTCAGATATTCCTGAAAACGGAGGAATATTGGCAGCCATGATTTATGATTGTATAACTATTTGTAATGTAGATGTATCTGACGAGTATAGAGGTACAGAATCGCCAGCAAAACTTGGCTCAATCTTATTTGTAGATGGAGATGTTGAGATAGAAGTAAGAGATTCAAATGGGAATTTTATTGCAAATGGAACATTGAGTAATTACAAATGGTTTGATAAAGATGTGCCTTTGAACAGCAATAGGCAAATTAAGTTAATTTTGTTGTCTGAGGGTGTAGATTTAGAATACATAATAATGAGAATCAATGGAGAATTAGGAAAAGAATTTGAAATTAATGGAATGCGAGTAATTAATTTTGAACCGCAAACAAAGTCAATTAAATCTGCATTAATTTCAAAGACTTCGTCTGACTTTAAATTAGTAGCATTGGGAGAAGATTTCATAATTGCGGAATTTGACTTACTAGAGTTTAATAATCAACAAATTGAAATTTTATCAACTTCGTCAGTAGTAGAACATTTAGAACAAAACAGATTAAATGCAATTCGTATAACAACAATTAGTCATTCAGATATTGATGAATTAATCATACTAAAATTTTCAGATGGAATACTTTCAGAGATGGAATCCGAATCATCAAGTATTGTAGTGATCATTAATGGAATAGAATCTCCAGTAGAGATAATTGATGATGGAGTAGTAATAACAATCATAATAGATGACCTGCAGAATCAAAATGAGAATGTAATAACGTTATACTTCGCTTCTTATAGTATGAATTTTGAGCTGAGAGACCCACTCAATCAGATAATTAGAAATGCGGATATCACCATGATAGGGGAATTTATGAATAGGACACAAACAAGTAACGAAGGAATGTTTACTAGACTAATTCCAGGAAACTATGATTTTATTGTAGAATATCGAGGAGAGCAAGAAATTATTTCCGAGAGAATCACGAATAAAGATATAGATGTAGAGATCAATCTTTATCGTTCAGACTCGATGGTAATATTCTTTATAACGATTATATTTATGGTAATTCTAGTTGTAGCATACAGTATAGAAAAAGCGTTTGCAAGAATTTTACCGGAATATAACAACAAGAATACTAATTCATTTTAATTAGATTTTAACAATTTATTGAGATTTCGATCGTATGTAGTGATTGTATTCTCAAGTTTTTTAAGGTCGTCTTCACTAATTTGGAATTCATTCCACAAATCAAGTTCTCTAATATATTCTTTAAAACGATCATAACCAGGTTTAACTGTTTCAACGATGTTTTCTAATTTAGCACCTCCAAGAAGTAATAATACATCCAATCTATCAGAATTCTCTTTAACAGGAACAATTTGAATCAGAGATTCTTTCAAGGAAGGAAAACGTTTTCGATTCCATGCATTATAATCATTTTCTAAACGCTTAGCAGATACAATATTAAGAACAGATTCAGGAACACGAATAACAACAATACTCAATATGATAGATTCATACTGGAAGGGAGAAAGCGGAAAAAATGCTGCGTCATCTAGTATATTTTTTAAATTGTCATAAATTTCATAACTTCGACCATAAACATAAACCGGTGAGAAAGCTAGAACTTTGAGAGACTTTGCCATTTTCCCAAGATTATTTATTGCATGTCCATTACTAGTTAACAAACTAAGAATTCTTGGAACTAGAATTTCGTATCCTAATTTTTTACCTGAACGATCTATTCCAATCATTTTGTTAAGTGCATTACCTTGTAAAACAATAAGCATATCGCCTGAAGTCTTTTGGTTTTTTACTAAACGAGAAATGCCACAATACGCATTGAATTGTACTTGATCAGTATCATTATTAGATGGGAGAGAAGCAAGAACTATTCGTGAAGATTTAGGATTAATATGTTTGATCTTTTTAATTAAGGGAAGGGTAAGTCCTGAAACTAGTGTTTCTCCGATAGATCCAGTAATAATAGCAGTCTGTTCGTCAATATTATTATTAATACCAACCCGACGAATTTTATCTTCAAATTTATCAAATTCAGAAAAGGTATTTTCGAATTCACTCCAAGTATTGATATTAGAATTATAATCTTCATCGATTAGATAATAATTAGAATCATTAGAAGTAGATTCAGTCAAATCATTAGAAGTAGATTCAGTTGAATCAGAAGAATTTTTTTCAGAATCAATAAAATCAACTAATAAATGATTTAATCGATCAGGATGAATAGAATTTTTAAATGAAAGAAGCGTCTGTGAGCCAAAATCCCCAATACCAAAGTTAATTACTTTATGAAGATTTTTGACTTTAACCGAATTAAGATTATCGATCAAAAGTGAAAGTTCTTTTTTAAAATTTATTAAAGGAAGATTACAAGTTGCACATTCTTCTAAACCACGAACATTCTTGTGACCATCAGGGCATAAAATAAAAGAATTATAAGAAAGTTTTCTAGATATAGGACGAGTCATCACAATGTATATCATATAAGAGAATAAAAATAATTGGGTCAGATAGGCATAATTCCTATTAATTATTAATTAATAGTAAGATATATGAAACGACAAGACAAAGATATTGAATATCAATCAGTAATACTGGAACAAAGTAACAAGAATGTAAAAGGTCGTTTAATGATAACAGGAAATAAAATTTTATTTCAGAAAAAAGTGGGTTTAATATCAAAAAAATATGAGACTGAATTTCAGACAATAATTGAATCAATAAACAAAATCGAAAAAGAAGGTTATTCGAAAATTTTAATTACAGATAAAGAAAAAAACATTACAGTAAAATTTATTTTAGATACGCCAGTTGAGGCGAATGAAATTAGTGATAAGATTAATAATACAATAAATCAATTAATTCTTGATACTGAAGAAAAGAAGAAGGATGAGATAGACCAGAGAATCAATCTAGCAAATTATTCAACCTATGTTTATGATATTACATTAGAATTATGGACTGCAATTAGTTTGTTATTCATAATTATGAGAGAAACAATAGACAATAATTGGGATGAAGTTGATAGAAAGGTGGAAGATTTCAAAGAAATAGTAGCAGAATTAGAGAATAATAAAGTGAATATTAATGGTGAGGCAAAAAATATCATAACGTCAATTAAAAGTAGAGATGATTTAACAATAGTGAATTCAATCAGAGTGTTGATAAAAACATTAGGCGAGTCGTTACAAGGTCCTGTACCATATAGTGAATGGAGAGAAATTAGTTCAGTCATGAAACCAAGTTGGGAGAACTTACAATTTTTTTATCTCTTTACGGTTGCAGTATTTGAATCATATTATTTTGAGAACATGAATATGGATGAAGAAAAGAAATCATCTAAAGCAAATGTAATTAAATACATTCCAATAGTGAATGGACATTTTTCAGATCAATTATTTGATAAAACAAAATATTCGACAAAAACACTTAGAGAAAGAAACGATACAATTGAGCAATTAATAGATGAAACTACTGATAAATTGCAAGAGTTGTTAAAAGATTCTTTGAAGAAAGCAAGTTTGTTAAATTAGGGTTATTTATTTTTCAATAATGTATTTTTAGATGTGTCGAAGGTAACCTTGGATTTACCATAAGCAAATAGTTGCAAGTACTGTACTGCGTATTTACTCTTTACAGGCAATTGCCTAGGAATAACTTTTCCTTCGATATTAATTAATGAAGAAATTAATGGTTCAATATTAACATAATTTAAGATAAATTCATTCATAATGAGGTATTTCTTGAGTGTAGTGGCTTCATTTTCAATAATTTTTATACCATATTCGATATTCGATAATCTATCAGACAAATCAGTTTGTGTCTGATCGTCAAGTCGTCTGAGAGAAGATTCGATTTCAGAAATCAGTTGTGTGTCTTTACCCCATTGAAAATCTAAAGGAACACGTGTATCATTACGTTTTTCAAATTCTCTCAATAATCGTAATAATTCGCCAATAACAGCATGTGTACCTGTTTCAAGAAATTGTAACATAGACATAACATCAGGCAGATATAGAATTCCGTTAAAGGTAGAAAGTTTCTCATAATTGATCTGAATCTGTTTAGCAACATCAATAGTTTCAATGTCGGTTGGAGTTTGACCCAGAGATTCATTCAATGGAATTACATTATATTCGTGCATTTTTAATGAACGTTCAATTAAATGTTTAAGATTTGTAATTGTTTTTTGCATTACTTGATTATAGCGTTTATGAAGCGAAGAAATTGTAATAAGAAGAGTATCTAAAGCTTGTGAGCCTTTTCCTTGTTGAATGAAGTTTTCACTAATAGAAATAGAAGTGAATTCCAGTGTGTGGTCAAATTCTTTTTGTACAACAGTAACAAGACTTTCTGCAACACGAATAGTATTTTGAGATACCTCCAGAAAATAGTCGTTCAATTCACGTTGATTATTTAAAACGTCGTCAAATGTAATATCAGAACTATAAGATAAATGATCAGAGTTTATAGGTGGAAGATTAGCAATACCAAGTTTTTCAAGCTTAGTTAGCATATCTTGACATTTATCAAGTTGATCGTTATGGTAATTGATGACCTTAAGGTGTAATGAATCATTTCCAGATATTTGAGAATCAGAAAAAACGCGAATTTTCTCAGATTTTTCTTTGAGTCCTGAATAAGAGAGTGTATATAATCCATCAAGAGTAATAGAAAGTTCTTCTTTGAATTCACCAAGAGAGGTTATTGCATTACTAATATCAATACCAGGACATATTTCCTGAATTTCCTCTAGTTGTGAACCAGAATCATCAATACCACTGAGATAATTGTTGCATTGTTCTTTAACTAATTCAGTAAGTTCAGCACCTTCTGATCTTCTAGAGAGATTAATAGAGGACAATGACATTGCAACACCGATTGTACCCGCGGCAAGAATAGATTTGAATGAATTAGATGAATTAAAACCCGTAGAATAGTCAAAAGGAATTTGCATGGCTTGTAAAGGAACAATAAAGAAAAGTGTGCCAACAATAAGAGTAATTACATAAGAATAACTGGGCAATATACTTAATTCAATACCACGTTTATCCATCCACGGCCATAGTTTATCTAGAATAGATATAAAAGAAAGAGACAAAATCATAAGGATTGGAATAAATAACAAAACAAGATTATCGATTAGAACAAACAGATATGAATTAAAGAGGTTGTTTTGTAGAGAAAATAAACCGGAAAGAGATTCACTAAGAGCAAATTCATTAAAAGACAATAACCTAGGACTAGTTTCATAAACAATTTGTGAGAACATAGGCATAGTAGAATCAGATATAAGAGAATAAATTACCTGTGGCTTAGTATTGAGATTAATTGATAATATTTCAGCTAATCCAAGTGCATTAAATGGAATAAACATAATTAAGAATGAAAATAAAAGTCCAATATTTTTTGAGAGATTATTAGTTTTTTTAATTACTGCATAAACAAGCATAAGAGGGATAGAAACAAAATAATATGGAGTTAGGAATAAAATTCCAGCAGTTAAACCAAATATTAGAGTGAAAATATTATCTGGGTCATTTAATGCTTTAGCAATAAAGACGCTAACAATGAAGAGACTAAGTAATAACCACCAGAAAGGTATTGATGTCTGATAAAGATAAGCAGGAATAAACAGAATAAATGAGATTAGAAATCCAGAAGTTATTGACCTGAATCCAATAAAAGCAGAAAGAATTGAAATAAGAAATACAATAGGAATTGGATATAATGGAACAGTGTATAGAATAATTAGACTAAATAAGAAGATTGAACTAGCAAATATAATCTTTTTTAGATTTTTACGATATTGTTGTTCTCGTTCAATAGCATTATCGATATCAGAAGATGGTCGGAATCCAACTTTATCAATTACAGAAGAATTGATTAATTTAGACAATTTTTATCTCCAAAATATCAGAGAATTATGAACTGGTATCCTCAATCCGGGAAGTGCTTTTAAGTTCATGGTCAGAAGATACATGAACACCTTGTTCTAACAAATAGGAATGAGATAAGAGTTTTTCTCCTCGAGTAGTTTGATTATACAGGATATCCATTTCTTTGAATGTTTCTAGATCTTGAATTCTAGCTTTTGCAGCAATAATTAGAAATCTCATAGTCCAAGGATCCGTTGAATCGACTTCACGTATGTAAATACTTTTGGAAGCGTCTTGTTTTACATAACCAGATAACATAGTCTTAGCTTCATCACTCAGGTCTTTATCCCATAAACCACGAGGACTTACTACAGTGAACCACAGATAATCAGTTCTGTAATCAGCAGTTAGACCCATTGTAGCAGGAATTCTGAATATACCAAGGGCTCCAGAGAGATATTCCTTAAGATGTCGTCTATCAATAATTTCGTTGAGCATATTCTCTTGTGTAAGAGATGCTTCATCTTCCAGAAGTATACGTTGCATAATTTTTAGTTGCTCGCCTTCAGTTAATTCAGCAACACGATCATAATAACCGCGATCTCGCATAGACTCATTCATTTTCTCGTAATAGGTATTTTGAAGAGTTGAAGCTTCAGTTAATAATTTTCTATACGAAGAGGCTACGTCAAATTTTCTTTCAATGTTTTGATATGCAGAAAGTTTTGACTGGATAGTTTGACGTTCTTCAGTAATCGCAGTGAGTTGAGAATCTATAATATTTAGTTCATGCTCAAGATCTGATGCTTTACCTTGCATATACTTCTTTTTTGGACCTAGAAATCCAAATCTAATTTTCTTTGCTTGTCCACCTACTCTGCCTTTTTCTTGTTCACGACTACGTTTTTTAATTGTAAGGTTTTCTTCTTCAACTTTTAGTTCCTCTGTTCTTTCAGTTGTTAGTCTTTTCATAACTTGACAATCACCGAGTCGTGCGTCAAGAGTCTTAACTTCAGTTTCAACAGGAGACAGTAAAGAAGACAGAAGTGCAAAGTTTATGACAAGTTCAGGATTACTAATTCGTTCTACTGCAATTTTCATTCGTTTATGTAGTTCAGTTTTTTCTGATTTGTCAAGTGTTTTATTAAGTTTATCCGCAAGATTACTGATATTAAGATATAATTGTAAACCAGTAAGATAGTGATCAATAAGTACAACTAGATTAATAGTATCGGTAATAATTTGATTTTGTCTTGGAGTAAGTTTTTGAGCACTAGGCAATGTATTACGTAAGTCTTCGGTTAATTGCTTAACTTTATCTTGTAAAGTATTATAGTTTTGAGATAAGTTACCACTAAGGGATACTAGTTCTTCTGATAGAGTTCTTATCCTAGCTTCTACAGTACCATCTGCAGCATCCAATCCTATTGATAAAACGGATCTGGACAAGTCATTTACTAAAGTACGGGTAGCAGTTTCTGCTCCACGAATATGCATGAGCAATTCGGCATCCATAGAAACCCCCTCTCCAAGGAAGCTTTGGACGTTTTCTTCAAATCTTGATTCTTCATAGGTATTTTTCTCGATAGAGATGCCTCGATATACTGCTTTTAATTCATTGTACGATGAATTCATTACATCGACGAGTCCTTTAGATTCTTCATTTCCTGAGTAAATTTCTAATTTTTCTTTTCTTAGTTCACGTAAACGGTCTAATTTATCAAGATATATTTTAGTGAGTTCAATAAATTCAGCAACTGGATAAGAAACTTTCAGTGTAGAAATTACATTGACCCATTTTCCGCCCAAATCTACATTAGAACCAATATTACTAAATAAATCTGCCAAGTCAAAATTCAGAGATTTCATCAATATATCAACTATAGCCTCATCGACTAACTTACGAGCGTCAAGTACACTTCCAGTTCTACTATAAGCAGGACCAAGAGACATCATAAGAAAAGCCGTAAACGGATTTTTATATGGTTCTCCATAAGTGCTAACAATATTATGATTTAGAGATCGATCAATAGCAAATTCATGTTCAAGAAGAGAAGAATAACAAGAAGCGCCTTTAGCAGGAGGGTCATCACCACTACAAGGGAGAATAGCTAATCCAATAATTGGTATTCCACTACCTATTTTTTTTCTCAGATGTCTTGCAAAGTCTAATGCAGTACCACTACCTGAACCGCCACCAAGGCCATAAACCAAAAATATAATTGGCTGAATAGTAGCCGTAAAGACCTGTTCTTTAAATTTATCCATATAACCGTCGACAAGTTTGAGATGATGATAATTCAATCCATAAATCGCTTTAGATAAAGCGCGTTTTCTTCCAACTCCTCCCGCAAGCGGAGGAATTTCCATAGACGAAGAGAGCCAAGGTGTATAATGTTCAGGTACAACTGCACCTTCACGTTCAAGAAAATCTGGATATGCTTTAATAAAATCAAACATTGATTCCGGAGTAGGGAATTTCATAGTTTTACTTTCAAGATGTATTTTATCAGCAGGAATTCCATTGGTTTTTAGAGCGTCAGATAGATTCTTGTAAGCCATATCAAGACTACGTATATCATGATCTGCAACATCTAATGCAAGCAGTGAAATTTTGATTCCGTCGATTTTCAATAAGGGAAGTAGATTATCGTGATTTTGTACAAATGATTCAATTACATTTGCGCCTGTGCCTCCTAAGCCAACAATTTGTATGGAACTAGTATAATCTGAAGCCAAAGCAATCACTATACTAATTCTTTAAGCTCCCTTTTAATTGTTTCAAGGTCGTCAGATAGAGATTTATCAATTCGAGATGCTTTAATTAGTAAAAGATCTAATTTGTCTGCTTTTTCAGAAACACTTGAAGACAGATAAGAACTAGAAGATCTAATTCGAATAAATAATAAAGCAAATGCAATAGTTGTAATACCAAGTATAGCACTTGCAATAATAAATAATGTAATTGTACTAGGTGGGGCAGGATAATCTGAATCAGGAATGGTGTTAAGAAGTTTTATTGCATCGTCGTATAATCCAAAAGTAGTAAGATATTCCGCTTCTGAAACTATTTCAAGAGCTAAAGAATTATATTTTCCTTCCATAGATATTGAATCTAGTTTTTCTAATTTAGATTGTAAAAGTACATCATAAGAAATAATTGTTTGATCAGTAATCGTATATGTACGTTCGTCAAGAATTTCCATAGAATCAAGAGACATCACGAGTAGAGGAACAAGTTCAAAAGCATGAACGGTTTTATCCATATCAACTACATTTTTTTCAGTTATTGATTCAGGAATTTTTCCATTTAAAGTAAATTGGGCAGTTCCTTCAACTGCTTGAAATGTAATTGATTGAGAACCAGGAGTCCAGACAGAAGTATCGACACCTTGGTAGTTATTATTAAGAGTCCAAAAAGAATTTCCAGACTTTTCCATACTGGTTGTTAATAAAATATTATCAGATAATGTAGCACCAATTTCTATTTCAAAATTTATAGTATAAGAACCACCGGCAACAAGAAATTCATCAGTGACATCATTACCATTTGGATCAAGAACGGTGAAATTTGTCAGAACAGCAGGGGCTTGAGTATAGGATATAGGTAAAAGAATCGCTGAAAGAAATATCGAAATAATTAAAATACTGAATTTATGATTAGTCATTAAGTGCATATAGATATTATTAATTAT
>Ga0209445_1001997_pt1 | contig 10619 bp, 7 predicted proteins | sample MarorgKNORR_S2LV_4_FD_188223 | JGI IMG/M metagenome (GOLD analysis project Ga0209445, IMG submission 188223) | Marine microbial communities from the Southern Atlantic Ocean, analyzing organic carbon cycling - NADW_A/KNORR_S2/LV (SPAdes) (version 2) | ecosystem: Environmental > Aquatic > Marine >...
TTGATGACGTATAAATGTGCTGTTGTAAATGTTCCTTATGGAGGTTCGAAAGGATCTCTTAAAATTAACCCAAATAATTATTCTGAAAAAGAACTACGTACAATTACAAAAAATTATGCAACAAAACTTGCAAAAAAAGGTTTTTTAAATCCAGCATTAAATGTTCCTGCTCCAGATATAGGAACATCGGAAAAAGAAATGGTCTGGATTATGGATGCTTATAGAAATTTATTTCCTGAGGATATAAATTATTTAGCATGCGTTACTGGAAAACCTGTTGAACATGGAGGCATTAATGGCAGAGATGACGCAACTGGTCGAGGTGTAGAGGAAACTGTACGGGAATACTTTAGACACCCTGAACTTCTAAAAAAATTAAAATTAAAAAATAAACTTCAAGATAATTCAATTGTTATCCAAGGCTTTGGTAAGGTTGGTAAAAGTTTAGCTCTTGATTTATATAATCGAGATCAAGGTAAAATTATTGCAATAGGAGATGCTAGTGGTTACTTAATCAATCATCATGGCATTGATATAAACAAACTCTCAAAACATTATCTTAAAAATAAAAAAATTGGTCAATTTAAAGGTGCTAAGTTTATTAAAAAAGCTTCGGACGTTTTATTACTTGATTGCGATATATTAATTCCAGCAGCAACTGAATCGGTAATTACTCTAAACAATGTAAATAAAGTTAAAGCAAAATTAATAATTGAAGCTGCTAACGGACCTATTACATATCGAGCTGATCAAATATTAAATAAACGTGGTATACATATATTGCCTGACATTTTTGTTAATGCAGGAGGTGTAGTAGTTTCATATTATGAATGGGTAAAAAATATATCCCATATTCGCTTTGGAAGACTTGAGCGACGTTTTGATGAGCAAAAAATGAAAGATGTTATAGATGTAATTAAAAAAACAACAAATAAATCAATACCATCATTGCTTTATAAAAAAATTACAGCCGGTGCAACTGAAAAAGATTTAGCTTATTCAGGACTTGAAGATACGATGAGAGAGGCTTTTCAAGAAATATTAGAGGAAAAAAATAAAAATAAAAAATTAAATTTTAGAACAGCGGCTTATGCAATTGCTTTAAAAAAGCTAAGAAAATTTCATGACGCAGTAGGAATGTATAGCTAAAGAAAATATTTGTTGAGTCTTTTGTGCAACACAAATACATTTATCGTACAAACATTAACTTAAATGAGGAATGGGCGAATGGCGGAACTGGTAGACGCGTTGGACTCAAAATCCAATGGTAGCAATGCTGTGAGAGTTCGAGTCTCTCTTCGCCCACCAAAAAAATAGATGGATTTAGCAAAAACAGATAATCTTTTAAATGTTTTTTTTAAACAATATATAAAACAAAATAGTAAAGAAATTTTTTTAAATTGGCTTAAATTTCCAGAAAAAAATTATTCTTGGGAAGAAACAAAAGTAAACATTATTAAATTAGCAAAAGAATTAAAAAAAAACCTAAATAAAGGTGAAAGATGTCTATTAGTTTCAGAAAATAGACCAGAATGGTTAATTTCAGACATCGCAATTATGTTGGCTGGTGGAATTACCGTTCCTTCATATATAACTTATACTGAAAAAGATTATGAATTTATAATTGATGATTGTGAACCAACAATTATTATAGTTTCTAATCAAATTTTATTTAATAAACTTAAAGATGTTATTCCTAAAAAAAAATTTATTAAAAAAATTGTTTTATTTGATGAAATTAAAAAAAATATTTTAAGTGATCAAATAATTGAATTAAAAAATATTTTATTATCAACTTTAAATTTTGATGAAAATAATCCAATTATTGATTTAAACAGGAAAGATCCAGCATGTATTATTTATACTTCAGGAACAGGAGGAAACCCCAAAGGAGTTGTGTTAAGTCATGGTGGAATTTTAAGCAATTGTGAAGGAGCAATCAATTTAATTAAACCTATTTTAAGTAGCAGAACAAGATTCTTAACTTGGTTGCCATTATCACATTCATATGAACACACAGTTCAATTTGTTCAAATTTCTGTAGGGGCTAAAATTTATTATGCTGAGGGAATTGATAAATTATTAAAAAATATGTCAGAATGCAAACCAGAAATAATGACTGCAGTTCCAAGATTTTATCAAAATTTATATCAAAAAATAAACGGCAATTTCAAAAAGCAAATAGGATTTAAGAAAAAAATAATTAACGCAACGATAAGTCTTGGGAATAAAAAATTGAATAAAGATAAATTGAATTTTTTACAATATTTAACTAATCAAATATGTGAAATTTTAGTAAGAAAAAAAATTAAAAAACAATTTGGAGGTAGCTTAAAAGCGTTTGTGTCTGGAGGAGGTGCGTTAGATCAAACAATAGGAAGATTCTTAAATTCGGTCGGCTTACCCACTTTACAAGGCTATGGCTTAACAGAGGCTTCACCGGTAGTTAGTTGTAATCCTTTAGATAATATTAAAGTTGATACTGTAGGACTACCTTTTCCGGGCAATGAGGTAAAACTTGAAAAAGATGGTGAAATATTAGTTAAAGGAGAAAATTTGATGATTGGCTATTGGAATCAACCCGAGGAAACAAAAAAAGTAATTAGAGATGGATGGTTATACACTGGAGATATTGGAGAATTTAAAAGTGGATATCTAAAAATTACAGATAGAAAAAAAGATATAATTGTAAATGCTGGTGGAGATAATATTTCTCCATTAAAAGTAGAAAATTTAATGACAAATCAATATGAAATTGAACAATGTTTAGTTTATGGTGACGGAAAAAATTATTTAGTTGCTTTAGTAGTCCCTAGCGATGAGTTTATAAATGAAGAAGACAAAATAAAAAAAAAAGTGGAAGAAATTAATAAAGAACTAAGTGTTATAGAAAAAATAAAAAATATTATTGTAGTTAAAGAAAAATTTTCAATTGAAAATAGAATGTTAACACCTACGCTAAAGTTAAAAAGATTCAAAATAATTGAAAAATATAAAAAACAATTAGAAAATCTTTATTTAAAATAAAATATTAAATAATAAAAACGTAAATTAACGTTGTAATTATTAGTTTATTTAAAATTAAATTTAATAACAAAAACAAATATTTTTAGGAAAAAATGCCAACACTTTGTGTTGACATCAACTTTAAATAAAAATAAAAATAAGTTAAGTAAACGAATCAAAAAGATTCGATAACTATAAAAAGGGAGCTAAAGATGGCTAAAAGAAGAAAAGCTAAAAAGAAAGCTAAAAAAAAAGGTAAGAAAAGAAGAAGATAGTTAAGTTTTTTAAAAAAGATATACGCTTCCTATGGTAATTACTATAGGGAGCGTTTTTTTATGCTAACTTTCTTGTTGATTTCTTTTTAAGGCTTTATCTAACTTTTTTAAAGTTTTTTCGTAAGATAGATTTAATACTATTTGTAATTCTGCAATTATTCTTTCATAAGCTTTTTCAAATAATTGTCTTTCACTATATGATTGGTCTATAATAGCATCTGTTCCTTTGTTTAGGTCTCTTACTACTTCAGCTAGTTCATAAATTTTTCCCGAATTTATTTTTTGTTCATATTCCTGAGCTCTTCTACTCCACATAGATTTTTTAATTTTTGGTTTTCCTTTTAAAATATTTACAGATTTATTTATTTGATTGATTGTTGATAAAGGTCTTAAATGTGATTGTTTATTAATAGGCAATAAACCCATTGCTCTATCCTTTTCAAATTTAATATTATAACACTGAACTTCTATATCACCGATTGTTTTAAAACTTACTGATAATATCTGTCCGACTCCATGTTTTGGATAAACTATATAGTCTTTAGGTTTATAAATTTTTTTTTCTGTTGCTTGTTTTTTGATTTTTTTAATTTCAGGTTTTTGTTCATTACTCTTAGTTATTCTTAGGCCCGATACAGGTGTTGATATTTCTTTATTTTGAGGTAATTTTATTTTTTTAGCTTTCTTGATTTTTTTTATTTTTTTAGCTTTCTTGATTTTTTTTATTTTTTTAGCTTTCTTAATTTTTTTATTTTTTTTCATTTAAAGATTTTCTTTGAAATATTTTTCAAATTTATTTTTTTCATCTCTATATTTTTTTTCATCTGATGGTGGATTTTTCTTTATAGCAATATTTGGCCAAATTTCGGAATATTTTGTATTTATTTCCAACCATTGTTCAGATCCTGAATCAGTATCTGGCTTGATAGCATCAATTGGGCATTCAGGTTCACAAACACCACAATCTATACATTCATCTGGTTTAATAACAAGCATATTTTTTCCTTCATAAAAACAATCAACAGGACAAACTTCAACACAATCCATTAATTTACATTTAATACATTTGTCATTTACAATGTAAGTCATAATAATTTTATTATACTAATTGTCATAGAATTTTTAATTTCTATACTTTCTTTTTTGTTAATATACAAGAGACCATTTGATCTGTTCATTAAATTAAATTTGAACAGAGTGAAAATTTCATCAGAAAATCTAATTAAAATTAACATTATTTAAAATGTTGAACGGATTGTCGTCTTTATTTACTTTTTTTAGTTTTTCAAAAACCTTTTTTCTAAAAGGTTTATATTGAAAAAATATTTCTTTATTTCTTTCTTTATATTTATAACCCATTAAAACTAGCAGCTTTAAAAAATTTTCTTTTGTACAACCTAATAAATTCATCATTTCTGACTGTAGTTTGACTTCCTTATCTTTTGTATTTTCAATAATTTTAATAAATAATCTTTCTAATATATCTATTCTTACATAAAAATTTTTAAATTTTTCAAATCCACAAATTAACATAAAATTAGAATTAATATTATTTTCTTCGATAATAAAATTTAAACCAAACTTTGGTGGTTTTAAATTCATGTTTTTTCTATAATAATTTTTCCAGAGTAATAAACGAATTGTTACAGCTTCCGGTTTAATAATTTTATGAAGATAGATATGATATCTTCCAATTTTAATTCCATTCTTTCTCAAAATTTTTCTATTATCCAATGATAGTTGTTTTACAAATTCACTTACTAGATCTCTTTTAAGAACTCCATTGTTTTCAAATAGTTGGTAACACAAAGCTCTTATGGAGTTATTATTTTTTTCTATATTGTTCAAGTTTACTAAATCAGTTAATTTTTCTCTAATAAATTTCTTTAACCATTGTTCTAAATGTATCTGTAATCTATTTCTGTTTTCAAATTCTAAGATATCATCTGCAATTAAATTTAAATTAGGCTCCAAGTAATTTTTCCCTGGGGTAAGATATGCAATTGGGTCATTTCCCCAATAGATTTTAAAATCCTCTTTTAGTTTTAAAATATTACTATTTATTATTTGATTTATTCTTTTTACAAGTTCTGGCCCAACTCCTTGTCTCGATGCTTTTTTGAGAGATTTAATGTCTGTATCTAGTGAGTCAATTTTTAAATCCAAATTAAGCTTCAAACCTTTTAATTCACCTATATATTGACCATCTATTAAAACATTCTTCTGATCTGTTATTTCTGTTTTTAAATCAATATCTTGTTTAAGACCTCTTGCTAAAATACTGGCTCTTTTGTCTATAAAACTCTTTGTTAATTCTTCGTGTAAACGATCTGATAATTTATCTTCAAGTATTTTTGTTCTCTCAATCCAATAATCTTGATTTTCAACCCAACCTTTTTTATTTGAAACATAAGACCAAGTTCTAACATTAGCAATTCTATTAGATATTGAGTCTACATTTCCTTCTAATTTATCTAAACTATTTAATTGTTTTTTCATATATTTATTCAATACCTTTTTTTTACCTGAAGTTAAAAAACCAAAGACTTTGCTTACAACTTCCAAATGATGACCATATGTGTGTTTAACAAAATCTGGGATTTGACAACATTCCCAAATAATTTCTAAAGAATTTTTTTCATTTAAAATATTATATTTAGAATGTTCTTTTAAAAAAAATTTTAGTAATTTTTCATCTTCACAATCATATATTCTTCTTAAAATTTTTTTTGTTGGCTTTTCATCTAAAGAATTGATTAAAGATTCAAAATTTTTAAAATTTAAATTTGAATTTCTCCAAAAGATGTATTGTATTGGTTCTAATTTATGACTTTCTATCAGTTCTATTTCTTCAGCTGAAAGTTCTTTACAATCTCCCGTTATACCAAAACTACCATCATTTCTATAACGGCCTGCCCTTCCAGCAATTTGTGATATTTCAGATAAATTTAATTTTCTTAGCTTTTTTCCATCAAATTTTTTTAGACCTGAAAAATAAACATTATCCAAATCCATATTGAGCCCCATTCCTATTGCATCAGTTGCGACTAAATAATCTACGTCACCAGACTGATACAATTTGACTTGAGAATTTCTTGTTTTTGGACTAAGAGAACCCATTACAATTGCTGAACCACCTTTTTGCCTTCTCACAAGTTCTGCAATTGCATATACTTCTTCAATTGAAAAAGCAATAATTGCACTTTTTGGGTTTAGCCTGGAAATTTTTTTATGCCCTACATAACTTAATTTTGAAAATCTATCTTTAAATATAAATTCAACTTTTTCTTCAAGAGAATTAATTATATTTTTAATTGTGTGTGATCCTAAAAACATTGTTAATTTTTCTCCCCTAAAATTTAGTAATCTATCAGTAAACACATGTCCTCTTTCATTATCAGCACACATTTGGATTTCATCTATAGCAACAAAATCTACTAATTTATTTAAAGGCATAGATTCAACGGTACATAAATAATATTTTGCATTCATAGGTATTATTTTTTCTTCACCAGTAATTAGAGCAACTTTTGAAATATCAGTTCTTTGGATTATCTTGTCATATACTTCTCTTGCAAGTAGCCTCAGAGGAAATCCTATAATGCCACTTTCAAAACTGAGCATTGTTTCGATAGCAAGATGAGTTTTTCCTGTATTAGTTGGTCCAAGAACTGCTGTAATTTTTTTATTATTTAGATTCATTTTTTTTGTGTTTTAATAATAGTTACATACTACATTTGGTAATACCTATAGAACAAAAGAAGTCTAAAACATGACCGAATCACATGGGAAAAAGTTCTCATTTAAAATAATATAAAAAATGAGAGTAACATAATTGTTAAAATTTCTATATGTTTTTTTTAATAAATTTATCAAATTAATGAATGAAAAATAACCTTTGGAAAAGTTCTGAAGAATTAGTTAAAAATTCTAATTTAAACAATTTTGAAAAATTTATTTCTAAAAATTATAACCTATCTTTTAATAATGATTATAAAAAAATATGTAAATGGAGTATAGAAAATTTAGGAGAATTCTGGAAATCAGTTTGGAATTTTGGAAAAATAAAAGGCAAATTAGGTAAAAATTTTTTTATATCGTCCAATATTTTTTATAAAAGTAAATTTTTAAATGATTCTTTTTTAAATTATTCTGAAAATCTTTTAAAAAAAGACGATGATTCTAAGGCACTTACGTTTATCAGCGAAAATGGATATAAAGAACATAGATCTTGGAAAGAACTTAAAAATAATACAATTAAATTATCTAATTGGTTAAAAGAAATTAATATTACTAAAAATGATAGAGTAGTAGCCTATCTACCTAATTGTATAGAGACTGTGGAAGCCTATCTTTCTAGTGCTTTAGTTGGAGCTATATGGTCTTCATGTTCACCTGATTTTGGAATAAGAGGAGTAATAGAAAGATTTTCGCAAATTAATCCAAAAGTATTATTTATTATTGATAAGTATTTTTATAATGGCAAAGAAATAGATGTATCTAGCAGATTAAAAGAAATAGTAAAAGAGATACCTTCAATAAAGCATGTTGTTTTAATTAATTATCCAGGAGAAAAATTAAAAAAAGATAATATTAATTTAAATAATATTAAAATATTAAATTGGAAAAAAATACTAGACCGCAAGATTACAAAAATTAATTTTGAATTGTTTGAATTTGATCATCCATTAGCAATTTTATATTCAAGTGGAACAACAGGAAAACCAAAATGTATTTGTCATAGAGTTGGTGGGGTTTTGTTACAGCATTTTAAAGAACATAGTTTGCATTGCAATATTAAACCTAATGATAATGTATTTTATTTTACTACGTGTGGATGGATGATGTGGAATTGGCTTGTTAGTGTACTTGCCATTAATGCATCTATAGTTTTATTTGATGGTTTTCCAATGTACAATAATGATGAATTATTAATTGATATAGTTGATAAGGAAAAAATAACTTTATTTGGAGTGAGCGCAAAATATATAGATACATTAAGAAAGAAAAAAATTAATGTAAATCAGAAATATAGTTTAAATAACTTAAGAACAATTTGTTCTACTGGTTCACCTTTGTCAGTAAGTGGTTTTGAGTATGTGTATCAAAACATTAAAAAAGATGTTCATCTTTCCTCAATTTCTGGAGGAACAGATATTATATCCTGTTTTGTATTAGGAAATGTTTATCAACCTGTAATTACTGGAGAAATTCAAGGGAAAGGTCTGGGAATGGATGTAGATATATTAGATGAAAATAATAATTCAATCAAAAATGAAAAAGGTGAATTAGTCTGTAAAAAGCCATTTCCGTCAATGCCACTTAAATTTTGGAATGATAAAAATGATGAAAAATTTAAAGATGCATATTTTTCAAAATATAAAAATATTTGGTATCACGGAGATTATGCAGAATTAAAAGATAGTGGTGGATTTATAATTTATGGACGTTCAGATGCAACACTTAACCCAGGTGGTGTTAGATTAGGAACAGCGGAAATATATTCTGAGATAGAGAAATTTGAAGAAATTAAAGAATCTTTGGTAGTAGGCCAAGATTGGGATAATGATATAAGAATAATATTATTTTTAGTATTAAATTCAAATTCCCAACTAAATTCTGAATTAATCTCAGATATAAAAAGAAGAATAAGACATAATTTGTCTCCAAGACATGTTCCGACAAAAATTATTGCAGTTACTGATATACCTAGAACTAAAAATGGAAAAATAGTTGAATTAGCAGTTAAAAATGTAATAGAAGGTAAGGATATAAAAAATAAGGAAGCATTAGAAAATCCACATATTTTAGAACAATATAAAAATTTAAAAGAATTAAAAACTTAATGATTAAAAATATCGTAAAAAATTTAAAACCTTCGGCAACTTTAAAAATGAATGAAGAGTCAAGGAAGCTTGAGATCCAGGGAAAAAAAATTTTTAAGTTTGGTTTTGGTCAATCTCCATTTGAAATACCAAAAGATATTGTTGATGAACTCAAAAATAATGCTTATCAAAATAAGTATTTACCAATGCAAGGATTATCCGAGTTAAGATTGTCAATTTCAAAATATATAAATAATAAGAAAAAATATAATTATGTTTCTGAAAATGTAATTATTGGACCAGGCACTAAAGAACTTATGTTTTTATTGCATGTTTTGTTTGATGGAGATGTTATTTTACCAGTACCTAGCTGGGTATCATATGCACCCCAAGCTATAGTTGGGAGAAACAAAATCCATTGGCTTGAAACTACAAGTTCAAATAATTGGTTTCCAACTGCCGAAACATTAGAAAAAATTATAAGTAAAAATAAAAATAAAAATTATCTACTATTTTTAAATTCACCAAATAATCCTTCAGGACAAATTTGTAGTAATTTAGAAGAAATTAGCATTGTTGCAAAAAAAAATAATCTTGTAATTTTGTCAGATGAAATTTATTCGGAACTTAGTTTTAAAAAAGATTTTAAATCAATTGCAAATTACTGTCCTGAAAAAACAATTATAAGCAATGGTATGAGCAAATGGTGTGGAGCTGGAGGTTGGAGATTAGGATTTTTTATTATTCCAGAAAGTTTAAATGAAATAAAAAATTCACTTAAAACTTTAGCCAGCGAAACTTTTTCTTCAGTAAGTGCTCCAGTTCAATATGCAGCTATTGCAGCTTATGAAAATAATCATGATGAATATATTGATAATTCTAAAAATATTTTAAAAGCTGTAGGAGAATATGTTTATGACAATTTAAAATCAAATAAGGTGAGTATAAATAAACCTGAGGGTGGATTTTATTTAATGCCAGAGTTTTCCAACGAAACATTTTCAGATTCAAATGAAATGTGTGGTAATCTCCTAAAACACACTGGTATATCATTATTACCAGGTTCAGTTTTTGGATTTTCCAAAAAAAAAATGACAGCTAGGCTAAGCTTTACAGATTTTAACGGTCAAGAATTTATGAAAAATATTTCTCAATCTCAAAAAATAGATCAAAATGTTCTTTTAAAATATGCTCCTAAAATTACAGAAGGAGTTGAAAAATTAAAAAATTGGTCTGAATCTATATAGTAATATAAGCAAAACCAGATAAAAAAAAATTATAAAGAATAAAGAATAAAGAATATAGACCAAACCCATATTTTCCTGTTAGAATAAAAATATATAAAACATTTTGGAGGGAAAATAATGAAAAGAATAATAACATCCCTATCAAGTGCTCTATTAATTTTTGTTGCATCTTTATCTTTAACAAGTGTAGCAAAATCAGCAGAGTTCTTTACGATAGGAACTGGTGGACCAACTGGAGTTTATTTCCAGACTGGTAACGCAATTTG
>Ga0209445_1002002_pt1 | contig 10601 bp, 10 predicted proteins | sample MarorgKNORR_S2LV_4_FD_188223 | JGI IMG/M metagenome (GOLD analysis project Ga0209445, IMG submission 188223) | Marine microbial communities from the Southern Atlantic Ocean, analyzing organic carbon cycling - NADW_A/KNORR_S2/LV (SPAdes) (version 2) | ecosystem: Environmental > Aquatic > Marine >...
TGGCCATCTACCGACACGCCGGGAATTGAATAAGATCCCGCCATGTCCGCGACCGAGTCCACGACCGCTACGTTCTCACGCGGTACCCACTGCTGATACCCGTTATTCTCACAAACATAGACAACCGGCAGGGTCCAGAGCGAACCCATGGTGATCGCTTCGTGAAAAGTACCTCGAGCCGCTGCCCCGTCACCAAAAAAGCACACTGACACCTGATCAGTGCCACGGAGCTTACTGGCCAGTGCTGTACCGGTCGTGGGGCCAATACCCGCGCCCACAATGCCATTTGCGCCCAGCATATTGAGTGAGAAATCTGCGACGTGCATCGAGCCCCCTTTACCCTTACAGGTGCCCGTTGCCTTTCCCCACAACTCCGCCATCATTCGGTCTGATTTTGCGCCTTTCGCTAAGCAATGACCGTGACTGCGATGTGTTCCGAGAACGTAATCATCATCTCTCAGGTTTGCGCATACTCCGGTGGCGACGGCTTCCTCCCCGCAATACATATGTAAAGTACCGACTACATTGCCCAGATTGGTCTGGCGATCCGCTTCCTCTTCAAATAAGCGAATGCGCCACATGTCTGTGTATATTTTCAGGCAGACGTCTGCTGACAGATCCATGGTATTTCCCCCTTTATTTGCTTACAACAATTTTTAAACCCGGCTGAACCCTTGGAGTAAGTCTAGGGGAGAATACGCTATGATTGCCAGTCTGTAACCGCAGAAATTTATTCCGGATTAAACGTATCCGGGCAGTTGGCTTGAAACAAGCAAACGGGGGGAACATGCGCTTAAAAAACAAGGTTGCCATAGTGACGGGCGGCGCTTCCGGCATCGGTGCAGCGACCTGTCGACTCTACGCCCAAGAGGGTGCTGCCGGGATCGTGGTGGCTGACATTAACGAAGAGGCTGGCCGATCGGTCGCAGACGATATCGTTCAAGCCGGTGGGGAGGCTATTTTTATCCCTCTGGATGTCAGCGTGGAGTCCCAATGGATCCATACCGTGAATGCAACGGTCGAACGCTATGGTCGACTCGATATCACAGTCAATAATGCCGGAATGTCTGTCCCGGAATCCAGAGTAAAAGTTGAAGACACCACCGTTGAAATCTGGGATCGCCTGCATGCCGTGAACTCAACAGGTGTATTCCTAGGTGCAAAACACTCGATCCCGCCAATGCGTGAAAACGGCTGTGGTTCCATCATCAATATCTCTTCAATCTACGGCATTGTCGGTAGCACCGGCACCACCGCCTACCACTCGGCAAAAGGGAGTGTTCGGACCTTCACCAAAGCCGTCGCAATTCAATATGCGCCAGACCTCATCCGCTGTAATTCCATACATCCCGGATTTGCCGATACCGGCATGACAGCCGCGGTGCATGCCGACCCAAAAGAATGGAATAAACGCGTGAGCCAGACGCCCATTGGACGCATGGGGACCGCCGAGGATATTGCCTGGGGCTGCGTGTTTCTGGGTTCGGACGAGTCAAGCTTCATGACAGGTGCAGAACTCGTCATAGACGGCGGTATGACCGCACAATAATCAGTTATACCGCATTATTTTAGGTGGCTCATTATGAAACTTGATGAAAAAGTAGCCCTGATTACCGGTGCAGCGGGCGGTATTGGTCAGGCAATTGCCCGGCGCCTTGCCCGTGAAGGTGCCCATGTCGCACTTGCGGATATTCGAACCGAACCACTCGACGATATCGCCCGGGCCATAGAGTCCCATAGTCGCAAAGCCCTTAAGGTGGCAGTCGACGTAACCCAGACAGACCAGGTTGCCCGGATGGTCCAGGCGGTTGTTGAAGCGTTTGGCCACATAGACATTTTCTTCAATAACGCAGGCATTATTCGGGTTCAGAATTTTCTAGACGTCACGGAAGCTGAATGGGACCACGTTATCGATGTCAATCTCAAAGGTGTATTTTTGTGCGGCCAGGCTGTAGCTAAACACATGGTAGCGCGCAAATGTGGCAAGATTATTAACACTGCATCTCTTGCGGCCGATCGAGGCCGGCCGGAGATCGCTGCCTATGCCGCCAGTAAGACAGCTGTGGTCTCACTGACACGATCGATGGCGCTTGACCTCGCTGATCACGGCATTACCGTTAATGCACTGGCTCCCGGAATCGTCGATACCGATATGTGGGCCTTCATTGACAACGAGATGGGTAAACTGTGGGGGCGGCAGAAAGGCGACTCCATGCAACGCAGAGTAGACACCGTACCACTCAAGCGAGCTGCCAGTGCGGATGAAGTCGCGAATGTCGGAGTTTTTCTTGCCTCTGACGAAGCCGACTACATTACGGGGCAGACGATGTACATCGATGGAGGTGATTCAGCCTGAACTACGGTGTCAAAGCACTGCCAGCGATCATTGGAAAGCGGAATGCGACGCTCGAGTAAACGCATCGACTCTTGTTTCAGCGATTAGATCCTCCGGGCCCCACAACCGTATTGCAAGCCGAATGATCAGTGAAATCGCGGACAGCAGAAGCAGGGAAAAGCCGATCATTACAAACGACTTGATAAACCAGCGATTGCCTATCCCTATCAGAACCGAAGTCCCTTCGTCGGTCACCCAGGCGAATAGAAAGAAACCCCACCCGAAGTAAATCAGAATACTCAAAAAGGGGACAAGCAGAAAAACGCCGCCGAAGACTTCCACCCACAAGCGTCCTTTGATGCCCAACCTGGGGCGAAAAATATCTAACCGTACGTGTGCGTTGTAGACATAGGCATAACTTATGGCAACCAGGAACAATATCGCGTGCAGATGCCACTCCGCATCCTGTAGTACGGGTGAGTTCATCAGATGATAGAGCCCCGTCTCAAGTGCAAACGTTGTTTTGCGAAGAAACTTTCTACAAACAGCATCAAACATGATGATGCCGACCAGTGGCAGCATCAACCAAGCAGATAAGTGCCCCAGCCAAAGAACGGGTATCTCCATCCAATGCGCAGCCTTGAGCCACTTACGATATACAGCGTAATTAGATTGATTAGACATCTTAGTTATGGGAAAAGCTTGTGCGGTAACCACATGGCGATGTTCGGCAACGCCATGACCAGACTGACACAAATTAGTTGCAGAAATACGAATGGAATAATTCCAATATAGATCTGATTCATTGTAATGCTATCCGGCGCGACCCCTTTAACATAAAACAGGGCGAGCCCCATCGGTGGCGTCAGAAAAGAGGTCTGCAGCGTGATCGCGACCAACACAGCAAACCAGTAAATCACATCGGCCTGGGCGATATGATCACCAAAATCAAGCGGTACAATCAAAGGTGCGAATACCGGAACAACGATTAACAAAATTTCAAGCACGTCAAAAAAGAAACCCATCACAAAAATCATTAATATTGCGACGATCAAGATCCCCCAACTCGACAGTCCCGACTCGTTGACAAAAGCCAGGATAACCTCATCACCGCCCAGCACTCGAAAGACATAAGAGAAACACGTGGCGCCGATATATAGGAAAAAAATCATTCCGATCATCATGGCACTGCGTTGAAGGCAGTCTCGCAGAATTTGCAAGTTGAGCTTTTTTCGGATAACTGCCAGCAGCATTGCACCTCCCGCCCCCACGGCGGCAGACTCCGTGATGGTGACAAATCCGGTCAGAATTGAACCCATCACCATCGCGATCAACGCCACAGGCGGCAGTATCCCGCGAACTAAAATCTGAATGATCTCCCTGCCAGACAAGGGATCCTCAGTGGTAACCAGTTTTGGCGCCGCGCTGGGAACTAATAGGGTAAAAATACCGATATAGGCCAGATAGAGGAGCGAAAGTAATAATCCAGGATAAAGAGACGCTGCAAACAACGAGCCTACAGACATAGGCAACAGTTGTGACAAGAACACCAGCAGGATGCTCGGGGGTATCAATATACCCAGCGTAGAGGATGCGGCGATGGTACCCAACGCCAGTGTCGGCTTGTACCCCGCCTTTAACATCGGGGGCAAGGCGATCAACGTCATCACAACCACGGCAGCCCCAATGATGCCCGTGATTGCGGCAAAGATCGTGGCCATCACTGTTACAGACATAGCCATGCCGCCAGGAACCCGTCTCAGTATTAGTTGAAGCGCCTCCAGCAATTCTTTAGCAATCTCGGAACGCTCCAGGGTCACTCCCATAAAAACAAATAGCGGGACGGCGATAATCTGGAAGTTATCGGCTATAAACCAGATCCGTGGAGCAAAATTATAGAACTCAATAAGCGAAAACACGCCCGTCATCCAGCCGATCACACCAAAAACTACCGAGACTCCACCGAGAACAAAACCGATCGGATAACTGGTAAACACCAGCAACATCAACACAACGAACATCAAAATCGGCAGCAGGTGGACGATCATAATTTACGCCTTAAACGTTTCTACTTTTGGCCAGCTAGCTATGATCGTAGTTCACTTGCCAATTAAATCACAGCAACGAAGCCCCAGGCTCCATCAACCTGCCGGCGTCCACAGATCTCCGAGCAATCCGTAGAACAAATTTATTGCCAGGAACAGGATCACGGCACAAATGGAAAATACCAGCAGAAAAATGGCTATTCGTTTGATTTGATTACCCTTCATTCGGTCCCGGCTGAACTCCGATTTCGAATGACATATCGGCTGTGCAACTTTATCAGTCTTTTCATGCTAACGAGATTGACGCCCGCACACAACACGCTATGCTTATCATCGACAATATTCTTTCAAACAAGGCCGAGTGTTTAAACACGCCGCCAACAAAGCCAACCGATCTCCGACACGAATGAACACCGCTCTGCCCCAACCCAGTCCATCTCTCAAACAGTGCTCCAGAGACCTTGCTCAGCATGGCTACTGCCTGTTCTGCAACGCACTTGCAGACGACCAACTTAAGGTACTTCGCAAAAGGCTGACTGAACAGGCCCTGGCAGAAAAACAAAAAGGTCTTGCCTTTCAAGACGGGGGCCACACTCAGAACTGGGGTGACTTCAGAGACAGTAGGGGTGCGCTACGTGCCCAGGAATTTACTGAAGCGCAAGGCGGTCGGAATCAACGCGTTTGGATGCTTGTCAATAAAGGCGCTGTATTCCGGGACCTGCTGGGACATAGAGCCGTGCGAGAACTGGTGACCGGTATCCTGGGTGATCATTATCTTCTATCCAGCCACACTGCAAATATCGCCAATCCTGGTGGAGTCGTCATGCGTCTGCATACAGATCAGTGGTGGATGCCACCACCCACGCGAAAAGGCCGAACAGGATTGCCTGCTGGATCCATGTCACGTGAGCTTTTTGATAAAGACTCGCAACCCACTGGGGCAATATCCCCGTCGGTAGCTGTCAACATTCTGTGGATGCTTGACGAGTTCACAGAATCCAATGGCGGCACACGAGTGGTGCCGGGGAGCCACTTAAGCGGGCAGCAGCCTGACTCCACTGCTGATTCCATTGCCGCGACCGGTCCGGCAGGCACGGCTTTGCTTTGCGATGGCCGAATCTGGCACGGTACCGGAGCCAATAGCACAGAGACACCCCGGCGCGCTGTACTCACGACGTTCTGTACACCCCAGTTCAGGCCCCAGGAAAACTATACCGTAGGGACCCGACAAGAAGTGTTGGACACGGCAAATCCCGACCTGCTTGAACTACTCGGCTTCAGAATATGGCATGCCTACGGTCGTACAGGACATCCCACCGACGACTATATAACCCGTGGGAATCTGCCACTGGGCGAGCTGACTACAGAGCGATAACCTGTATCTGTACAGGCTTAGACCCCGGATACGAATCTACCCCCTGAGTACTTCAGCCACAAAGTCGAGCCGATCCTGACCAAAAAACATCTGATCACCCACGAAAAATGTTGGTGCGCCAAATGCTCCCCGGTTCACGGCCTCCTTCGTGTTGGCAATAAGCTGATCCTTCACGGTCTGCTGGCCGATCCGGATCATTAACTCCGCAGGATCCAACCCGGCGTCACGCAAAACTTGCTCAATTACATCCGATTTATTCAGGTTCTGGGCCCCAACCCAGATCGCCGTAAAGATTGCCTCACGATAAGTTGAAGAGACAATAGCATCGTCCTGATACGCCACAGCACCACGCATCAGCGCCAACGTATTGATCGGAAAGTGTGGATTAAACCTGAACGGCACACCGTAGCGCTTTGCAAACCGCTCCAGATCATCTTTCATGTGGGCAGCTTTTGCCGGCACAACGACAGGGCTTTGGTTGCCCGTGGACTTAAACACACCGCCGAGCAACATCGGTCGCCAATCGATCGTGGCACCGGTGGTGCCAGCAATAGCCGGCAACTGCGTAGCCGCTAGATACACCGTCGGACTGCCAAAATCATAAAAAAACTCGACTATTTTCGTCATCGATTCTCTGCCCGTGTCAGTGCGGCTCGATCCAGGGTCGAAGGTCTGCCTCCTGCGTCCACGCAGAAGGCTGCTGACAGTGTAGCTGCCAGTACATCTCGGCAATATGTTGCGGATTCAGTATGCCATCTTGACCTTTAAGCGCATACGTTTCTGGAAACATTTCCTTGATCCATACAGTATCGATAGCACCATCAATAACCACGTGTGCAACGTGAATTCCCTGGGGGCCAAGTTCCCGAGCCATCGATTGTGACAACGCCCTCAAGCCAAACTTTGCACCGGCGAAGGCACTGAACCCGGCACCACCACGCATACTTGCCGTTGCCCCGGTAAACAAAATGGTGCCTCGACCGCGGGGTTTCATATAGTGTGCTGCTTCGCGGCCGGTCAGAAATCCCGCAAAGCAGCCCATTTCCCAGACCTTGTAATACACACGGGTGGTGGTGTCATTGAGCATAAACTTAACGTTACCACCAGCGTTAAACACGCAGACCTCGACCGGGCCGATATTATTCTCGACAGTCTTGAACAACTGCTGAATCTGCTCTTCTCTCCGAGCATCGGTACCGAAAGATTCTACCTCTCCGCCTTCTGCCTTGATTCGCTCAACCAGCGGCGCGAGCTTGTCGACGTTTCGTCTTGCCACACAGGCCACATAACCCTCCCGCGCAAATCGCTGGGCGATCGCACCGCCTGTCGCGTCGCCTGCACCAACAACGATGATCGCTTTCTTCCCCATTGTCATTAATAGGTCGCCCGACCCCCGCTGAGGTCGAATGCGGCACCGGTCGTAAAGGAATTTTCTTCTGACACCATCCAGGCCACCATCGCTGCGATCTCCTCAACCAGGACAAACCGACCTCGCGGGATCTTCGACAACATGTAGTCAATATGCTGTTGGCTGATTTGATCGAATATGCGGGTTCTGGCGGCTGCCGGACTGATGCAGTTGACTGCAATGTTGAGGTCTGCAGTTTCTTTCGCGAGTGATTTAGTCAGGGCAATGACCCCGGCTTTGGCAGCACTGTAGGCTGCAGCGTTGGGATTGCCTTCTTTCCCTGCTATGGAAGCTACATTGACAACTCGCCCATAGTCCTGATCACGCATCATTGGAATCACGGCACGACAACAGTAATACACGGCATTGAGGTCGACGTCGATGACATGTTGCCAGTCGGAGACAGGATATTCCCATAAGGGGACTGTTGGACCCGCGATTCCTGCATTGTTTACCAGGATGTCGATACCACCGAGATCAGTGGCTGTCCGTTGAGCCGCCGCCGCGACAGCGTCCGCATCAGTCACATCGACAACCTCTGAGAAGACTGGCGACTCAGCCAGTACTTCACAAGTTTCCTCAAGCAATGTCGCGTCCTGATCCCATAGACAGACGCGTGCACCTGATGCCAGCAATCGCTGGGTGATGCTCAAACCAATGCCTTGTGCTGCGCCGGTGACCACCGCCCGTCGACCTTTCAGATCTATCTGATTCATTAATTAATAACCTCAGTTATAATAGCCTTGCTTATTATAAGCTAGCCTACTACATTGTTACCATGGAACGGGAAAATCTAGATCGTAATTTTGGGTTTATTCTGAACGATGTCTCCCGGTTAATGCGAACCACCTTCGACCGGAGAGCAAAGTCCATCGGGTTGACCCGATCGCAATGGTGGGTCCTGACACACCTTTATCGTCGCGACGGACTTGTCCAGGCTGAATTGGCCGAAATCTTGGAAATAGAGCGACCCACCCTCGGTCGACTGCTCGATCGCCTGGAAGCCAAAGGATGGCTTCGCCGTGAACTCGACCCTGAAGACCGCCGTGTCAAGCGGGTGTATCTAACCGACGAGGTCAAACCTGCGATGAAATCGCTTCGCCGTATTGCCGCTGATCTTCGTCAACAGGCGCTCGAGGGACTGAACGAAATCGAACGAGAGCGGTTAGTAGATATCTTGATTCATATGAAGACAAACCTGCTGAATCTACCCGTGGCCGATAAGAGTAAGAGGTGATGTCGGAACACAAAATTTTTTCCTGGTTGAGCGGTCGTACGCTGAAGCGAACGGTGTTTCTTGTAGTTATCCCCCTACTGGCCATCTGTGTCGGTCTGTATCTTTATGCGGCGGGCGGGCGCTATGTCAGCACAAACAACGCTTATGTCAAGGCCAATGTCATCATCATTAGCCCAGAGGTTTCAGGTCGGGTCACCTCCGTGCTAGTCGCTAATAACCAGCCGGTTGCAGCCGACGATGTTCTGTTACAGCTGGACTCTTTTCCCTTGGAAATCGCACTCAGTCGAGCCCGGGCACAGATGGCTGTGATCCGAATCGAGCTTGAATCACTACGCGCAGATTACGGCGAAACCGTTGTTCAAGCCCAACAGGCCGAGGACAAAGTGCGACATCTAGATCGGCGTTACAAGCGCCAACGAAAACTGCTGAAACAGGGTCTGAGTAGTGAAGAAAAACATGACGAAGCCAAGCATGACCTGCAAGTTGCAAGGCGTGAGGTGCAAATCATTCAACAACGTGTACGACGGGTGCTGGCTCAGTTGGGCGGCAACCAAGCATTACCGGTAGGCCAGCATCCGCGTTATCGAAGTGCGCAGACGATCTATGATCAAGCTGCCGTTGAGCTGAAGGCCACCACCATCCGTGCGCCCGCCTCCGGCATCGTCAGCAACATGAAACTACAGGTGGGGGAATACGCGCAGGCCGGCAAACCGATATTCAGCCTGATAGAGAATCAACCGATCTGGGTCGAAGCCAATCTCAAGGAAACACAACTTACCCATATCCTGCCCGGTCAACAGGCGACCATCGTGGCCGATGCCTATCCCGACAAAATTTGGGAATCCGTGGTCAGCAATATCGCACCGGCCACCGGTGCTGAATTCTCAATCCTGCCTCCACAAAACGCATCGGGAAACTGGGTCAAAGTCGTCCAGCGCATACCCATCAACCTTGTAATAACCGATCAAGCCGGTGGCCCACAGTTGCGGGCAGGAATGACGGTGTCGGTTCGAATCGATACTCGCCGAAAACGGAAAATGTCGAAACAGCTGCGCGACGTGGTGGGCGAACGGGATGTACTGGAACTGATCCGGAATGTGGGCCAGAAGGCGATGGTCTGGCGTAACCGGGACAGCAGTTCCTGACTCCGTATCGACTCAAATCGGGGGCGCCGCGTCAAATTAAAGTTAACTGTATTGGTCGAAGCAGTACAAACTACAAACGGCGGCTAGATCAAGTCGTATGACGATAGGTTTCAAGAGCCTCAAAATCGAGGACCACACCATGGCCTGGCCGATCCGGCGCCAGGGCCAGACCATTGTTCAGCTGCAGGGGTTCTTCGATAAAGCGTTCGAGGCCAAACCCATGAACCTCCAAGTAATCCGCATTGGGTACTGCCGCCAGCAGATGGACGTGTATATCGTGGATACCATGAGAGGTGATGTGAAGCCCATGCGCCTGTGAAAGTTCGGCGATTTTAAGCCAAGGCGTAATTCCCCCAACAGTCGCCGCATCCGGTTCAGGATAGGTCACCCCCCCACTTTCAATCAGTTGACTGAATTCGTAGGTGCTGTGCAGATTCTCACCGCTGGCGATCGACACACCACCCACCGACTGAACCCGGGCGTGGCCTATAAAATCATCCGGTATCACGGGTTCCTCCAGCCAGTATAAACCGCAAGACGCCAATGCAGTCGCCGCCTTCACGGCTTGGTCGACCGTCCAACGCATGTTGGCATCAGCCATCAGTGGAAAATCCGAACCGACGAATTTTCGCATGGCCTGCACCCGGTCAATATCCTGTTCCAGTACGTCACGACCGACTTTCATCTTGATTGCCTGGAAGCCCTGTGCCAGAAATCCTTCCGCCTGAGCAAGCAACTGATCCAGGGTGAAGTCGAGATCAATTCCGCCCGCGTAAGCTTTTACTTCACGGCTGTCACCGCCGAGCAATCGCCACAACGCCTTGTTGGCGGTTTTAGCCCGCAGGTCCCATAAAGCGATATCGACAGCGGCCATAGCAAACGCAGCTAATCCGCCTCGACCCACAAAATGGACGTGCCACCACATCTCTTGCCAGAATGCTTCGATTGAATCAGAACTTGTCGACAGTATCAGTCCAGACAAATCCTGTTCGATAAGCGTGCTTACGGCGGCGGCACCGATATTGTTAACGGTATAGGTGTAGCCCAGTCCCTCCC
>Ga0209445_1002005_pt1 | contig 10597 bp, 8 predicted proteins | sample MarorgKNORR_S2LV_4_FD_188223 | JGI IMG/M metagenome (GOLD analysis project Ga0209445, IMG submission 188223) | Marine microbial communities from the Southern Atlantic Ocean, analyzing organic carbon cycling - NADW_A/KNORR_S2/LV (SPAdes) (version 2) | ecosystem: Environmental > Aquatic > Marine >...
CTATCTTATTCCTGTTACAGAAAGACAACCAGAGGGTAATGCTGATGCGCTATACGCATTTAAGAGCGGAGGATTTGGTGGGAGGTTGGGTTAGAGATAGGTCTGCAGAATAAACGTTTTAAGAAATTCAGAAATTCTCGATATATTAAAGACTCAATTGAGAGTCATACCGCCCAACAAATTTAAGAAGATGATGGTGATAGGTTTTAGCTATCCAAGAAGTAGATTTTCGTCAATCGGTTTGAAATACGCTGCTTCTGTTAGCAAGGAATGAGCTGTTAAAGAAGGAACGCCATATATTTCAGTGTCTGTATCGAATTTACTCTTGATCTTTTTTATCAATAAATCGAAATCACCATCGCCAGATGCCAAAACAATAATGTCGGATTCTTGGGCATATTCGATAACATCAATTGTGATACCTACGTCCCAGTCCCCTTTTGAAGAACCATCACTTCTTCTAATAAATGGCTTCAGTTTGACGTCGAAACCAATTGCCCGAAGAATGTTTTGAAATTCTGTTTGTTTCCTGTCGCCACGAGAAGTAGCGTAGGCTCTCGCTGTTACAACTTGTCTATCTAGAGTCGCCTGCGTCCAGAATTTATTGTAATCAAAATTACGTTGATACACTGATTTTGTTGTGTAATAAATATTCTGCACATCGACAAATAGGGAAACTTTTTTCATAATATTTTTCGTACCTTAGACCCAACTTACCTACATCAAAGTCACATTGTCCACAAAGTCGCCAAGATGCTGATGCACTATACGCATCTAAGAGCAGAGGATTTGGTGAAAAGGTTGGGTTAGTTACTGTCAACACCTCACTAAAACTGTAAATCTCTCCACCTTTTTAACAGCCTGAATTGTTTGTTGTACCGCCAGGCATGATTGTTGCGCAAAAAACAGTTCCGGTCAGAATCGCACCAGTCAAATCTGCTTTTCGAAAATTTACTTTGATCAGTTTTCCATCAGTTAGATCGCTCCCGCGCAGAGACACCATTCTCAGAACTGCCCAGTTCAACATTGCACCTTTCAAATTTGCGTTAGATAAATCCGCTTCGATCAGAGATACCTTATTCAAATCAGCATTAGATAGATTTGCACCGGCTAAATTTGCACGAATAAGATTGCAACTCTTACACATTCCAGTCGCGTTGAGTTTTTCCAAGTCTCTAGGATCAAATGCTCCTACTTCAACAAATACGCTCCCAATCAATATCAGGCAAAGACTAATAACGCAGAGTGATTGCTTATGTTTCATCCCGCTATCTTATTCCTGTTTCTTCTGTCTCTCGCCCGATCCACTCAAGGTAGTCCTTATTTCCTTTCTCAATTCGCCAAGATACGATGCAAGGGCATTCGTAGCTGTGGATAGCGCGGATTCTTTCAATTGCGGCATCCACGACTGCTGTTCGAGTCTTGGCAATCAGCAAGAATTCTTCCTGTTGTTGCACAGCTGACGACCACCAATAATATGAACGGACTGAATCCACAATATTGACACTTGATGCGAGTCGCTCCTCCACAATTTTGGATGCGATCAAGTCCGCTTCTTTCTGGTCACCCACGGTGACGTAAATTATCGAAGTTGTCACGGACTTTGCCCGTTGTCTGTAGCCGTTTGGGAGTTATTGGACAATCCGGTAGTTATTGGACACCTCACCATTTGTAAGGCGACTTAAATGCTTGTTCTTATGGCGCGCCCGGAGAGATTCGAACTTCCGACCTCGTGGTTCGTAGCCACGCACTCGAAAACGCGCTTCAGCCTATTAATACAGGGATTATTCTACTCTGTACCTCCCAATCAATTTTGAATTTCTAAGAGTTTCCCACCTATAACGGTGGGATTCTCTCGTTTTATTGGGAGGACAATGGAGTTACTACTGTTGGCTTCAGTCTGTAGTACCGTTTAGTAGTAGCAGGACTGGCATGACCTAACCTATCCGATGCTTCCTGTAACCCTCCCTCAGACCCAACTAGGTTTCTGATTGAGCGTTCAGAGAATCTTGGAATGTTCCTGTCCTTTAATCGTTTCATCCATCTCTGCCAAGCAGAATTGAATGCAGAGTTAGTTGCTTTATTCTTGATGATCGGAACCGCACTGTCGATCCGGTCAAATTGAGCACAGGCTTCAGCTTCCGATATCGAAAAGCCGTACTATTCGATAGACACCGTGACACCGGTCGTGGGATATTCCAGGTTACAGCTGTCGTCCACCGCGCGGCTTAAAATGGTGACGGGGCCGCTTGACCCGGGTAGCCATTCGTAAGACCAGGTCTCCCGCCCGGTCGCCGGGTGCCATCTGGCCCCGTTGTCGACCGAGACTTCCACCGCAGCAACCCGTCCTCCCCCATCGTCTGCTGCGGTGCCCGTAATGACCACAGGCTCTCTGGGCAGAACCGATTCCTCGACCGGAAACTCGATCTTCGACGCCGGGGGACTATTGTCACTGGAGGCCGTCGCCGCTACCAGGCCTTTCTGCAGCGAGGTCGGCTGGACACCCATATCGGCAAACAGATTCACCGTCGCCTGCTGGATGTTCCGGTCCGGTCCGCTCAGATCGATGCTGACCCGCGTGGAGTCTGAACTCGCGCGTTCCGGTGGCACACCGGTATCGGTGTCGTGGTGGGCATCCAGGCCCCAGCCCCACTGGCAGGTGCCAGCACCGAACACCAGGGCGCCGCTGGCATGTCGATAAAGCGTCAGATGATGCGTCGCCGTACCGGAATCAAATACCGACCCCTCATCCTGCACATACTGGAGATTGTTCACGGTGGTTTCGGAGAGACGGATCAGCCCCGGCGGGCGGAACCCGTTATCCAGATCCTCGTCCCACTCATGGCCGAGTAATCCCTTGGGCAGAATAGCTCGCTCGCCGGGCGCCAATTCTGCGATGTCTGTGTCGCGCCAGAATCGCAGTCCGGCGAAATCAGCCGGTACGATCAGGGGATCATTGCGCCAAGCGTTGACCGTAAAGATGGTTCCGGTCAGGGCGTTCTCAGGCTGTGCGCCTTCCGGGTTAAATGGCCGTGAATCCCGCCAGGTTCCGGTCCAGACATCAGCCACCGGGTCGATCTTGGCACCGGCGTGGGTTTCCTTGTAAGTCACCATCGTCCGGTGCGGGGTACCGCTGCCGTCGATGGCATCCTCCCAGCGGACCTTCCAGAACACTTCATTGCCGCTGAAAAATGCCAGGTTGACTCCTGCTCCCCGGGCAGTTTCCACATGCTGTCTCTGTTCCAAAGACCAGTACTCGTCATGCCCGACCGACAGGAACAAGCGGTGATTGAGAATGCGCTCGCCCCGCCGGGCACTGTCGACTCCGGTGAAATAGCTGACATCGTAGCCATTGGCTTCCAGCCACCGGACAAACGGGTACTCGCAGGTGAAGACCGTGTTAACCGCACGGTAATGACGGGTTTCCAGCGGCCGGTTGTAACTCACTTTGTAAGCCCTGGGCGGGCCACCGTGGATCCTGGGATTGTCGGGATCAAGACGACCGTAGGTACAGTGGCCGCCGTAGCGATTGTAGGCCTGCCAGGTCGTGTCGGCAGTTTGAAAAAGAACATCGGAAGTACTGTGGTCATCCCTGACGACAAAATAGATGTGGCTGGCACGCGGTTCGATCAGGGCATTGGCAAGACGCCCGTGGCCCAGCGCCCCATAGGCATGGGTCGTGGGCTGTGGCTTTTCCGCAGGTTCGGCAAGGCTGTTGTCGGCACGCCATCCACGAAGTGCGGAATCCTGGCGAACCAGCCGGGCAAAATAGATGCCCGACGTCGCGTCTTCGGGTGACCGCCACGATGCCGAAACCGCCCAGTTGCCGCAGTCATACAGGTGCGTTTCCGGGTCCCGTAACCCTTCCGGCTGGCGCTGCGGGAGCGGTACAGATGGATGAACGGTATCGACCAACCGGGCACCCATACCGCCGTAAAACCCCATGCGGTAGATATCTATACGGTAATCGTCCGAGTCCGTCTTTATCCGGAAATAAATGGTCTCGCCACGATTGATGCTGATATCGTGACCAAATCCCTGTATGCCGGGATCACCCCAACCATTGATGTCCCACTCGGTGGCAGGGTTTCCGGGTAATTGATTCTCTTTTTCGACCTGATTCATGGTGCTCATTGCTCCCTGGAACGACTGGCTCATTCAAGACTGCGGCGACAGCAGACGGCATACTCCGCGATTCACAGTTACCACACGATGACGGGCTATGACGGCAGCGCAGCCTCGTTTTCGATCTGGACCGGATCCAGGCTACCGGCGGGTTCGAATCCCAGAACCCTGCCATAGAAGTACAGCTCTGCCATCAGCGAACGCCTGATGTTAGTGGACTGGCGAAACCCATGCTGCTCACCTTCAAACATGATCAGCGAGAACGGGATGTTCTTCTCGCGCAGTGCACTGGCCATGATTTCGGCCTGTGAGGGAGGCACGATCTTGTCTTCCAGACCCTGCAGGATAATCATCGGGCAGGACAGCTGGTCGGTGAAGTTGATTGCCGAACGGTCGTGATAGAGTTGCTTTGATTCGGGATAGGGCCCGATCAGGCTGTCCAGGTAACGCGATTCGAACTTGTGGGTATCACCGATGAACACACTGAGATCGGCGATCCCGTAGTAGGTTGCTCCCACCGCAAAGCGATCATGAAAGGTCAGCGCATTGATCGTCGTGTAGCCACCGGCCGATCCTCCCCGGATCGCGACCCGGTCGGTGTCTGCCTGGCCCCGCTCAACCAGAAAATCAGCTGCCGCGATACAGTCATCAGTATCATAAACACCCCAGTTACCCTTCAACGCATCACGGAACGCCCGGCCGTACCCCGTCGACCCCCGGTAGTTCACATCGGCGACCGCGAAACCTCGGCTGGTCCAGAACTGGATAGCAAGACTCAAGGAAGGGCTGGTCGCACTGGTGGGACCACCATGGCTGATCACGAGCAGCGGTGGTGTTTCAGATCCTGCAGCCTCGAATTCAGGGTTGGCAGGCGGATAATAATACGCATGGGCACGCTCACCGCCCGAGGTCGGAAACGTGATGTCTTCCGGTACCGACAGCCACTCCGCACCCAGGTTCACATTGCTGGACAAACGCAACGCATCTGTCTGCCCCGAGGCCGGATGCACTGAGACCACTTCGGCCACGGACGTTGGTGACGCACCCACGTAGGCGACTCTGTCGCCAAATACAGTCACATCGGCGATAGAGGTGTGCGGCACCGGCAGCCGGGTCCTCTCCCGGCCATCCAGGCCGATGGTACGAAAAGAACCCTGGTTGTCCCGGGTGTCTTTGAGCACGATGTCACCCGATGTACTGAAAGAGTAGGTCCGCAGGCCAAAAACCCAGGCCGGACCCCCGTGGTCTACCGATTCGCTCAACAGGGGCGAGATCCCGGTTTCCGACCAGCGGGTCAGGTTCCACCATCCGGATTCGTCACTGATGAACACCAGTGACCCGTCAGGCGCCCATTCCGGCTGAACGACGCTCACATCACGGCCACCGCTCACGCATCGCGGTTCCGAAACCGTACCGGACGCCGAATCGAATTCAGCCACCCACAGCTCGCAGCCGTCCCACGGCAGGTTGGGGTGGTCCCACGACAGCCAGCAGACCCGGTCGCCTGCCGGAGACTGCCGCGGGGAAGAGTAGAAATCATTCCCCGCTGCGAGCACTTTGACTGCTCCGGTACCATCAACCGGTACAATCACCAGTTCATTGTCGGCTTCCCTATCCGGGTGATGACGCTCACGGACAGCCAGAATCCACCGCGAGTCGTTACTCACGGTCAAATCAGCGTAACGGTCACCTCTCTCAATGGCAGGCTCGTCGGTGACCACTGTCGTCCGACCCTCCGCTGACCGATAGATTCTCTGGTCATCCCAGTTCGAGAAATAGACCACGCCGTCGCAGACCGCGTAGGCTCCGCCCCCGTACTCATGAACAGCTGTTCTGGCATTGAAACCCTCGGGAACGATATCGACGGTTTTGCCGTCCGCAGTGCGGCACACCACCACATAGCGCCCACCCTGGTCCGGTCGCCCTTCCAGCCAGTACAGGTCCGGTCCATCGACTCGGACTTCAGAGAGTTTCAGGCCTCCCTGAGTGATCAGTTCCGCGGTAATGGGCGAATCCCACGATCCGTAAGGAGAAACTTTTCTGGACGGCATCTGAAACCTCAACAAGGCCGGATAAAAAAATGAGATTCGCAGATTATCAGCAGGCAATCAACCGGTTCGACCCTTGACCAATAATCAAACACGGTTCACCACAGAAAAGAGCCTCCACACCACCGCCCAAGTGGTGCTTTTATCACCCTGACTACCTAATCCAGTGGGAGGATTGCGTTTCAGTGGGAGGATGGAATTTTTCAAATGGCTGTAAGTGGTTGTTTTTATGGCGCGCCCGGAGAGATTCGAACTCCCGACCTCGTGGTTCGTAGCCACGCACTCTATCCAACTGAGCTACGGGCGCGTATTGATACCTCTGGGGAAAGCAAGTTTAGCATGTGGTTTCACACGCTCTAACAAAGTACAGATCTCACATCGCTATGTAATTCAAATAGATTGATGGATGGCGGAGAGGGTGGGATTCGAACCCACGATGGAGCTATAAACCCCATACTCCCTTAGCAGGGGAGCGCCTTCAGCCGCTCGGCCACCTCTCCTGGTCGAAACATTCGCAACTTGTCACGATCTTTCGGAACGTCGGACCAACACCAAAATTATAATCGTTGTAGACGTTCCAGGTAAGTCGAGATCCTGAATGGTGCATCAGTGGCATATCTGACAGAGAATAAGACCCCGCTTCAGAGGAGTTTTGTTCTTAAGTAACAACCAATATATCGACACATCGATAGCACAGATTAAAACTACACCAATCTAAAATACTAAGTTCAGCATCACCATCATAATCACCAGAAAGAGCACCGTCATCACACCACCGGCGCGGACAAAGTCCCTCACAAAGTAGCCACCAGGGCCCATGATTAGCGCATTGACCTGATGGGTTGGAATTAGAAACGAGTTGGAGGTCGCCAACGCAACAGTTAATGCAAAAATTGCCGGATCTGCGCCCACGCCCAGCGCTATATTGATGGCTATCGGTACTAGCAAGACTGTCGCTCCGACATTAGACATTACCAACGTAAAGACTGTAGCCAAAACCGCAAGCGCTGCCTGCAACACCCATAACGGCACATCACCTAACAAATTCAATGTCTGCTGCGCGATCCAGGCCGCAGTGTTTGTGACTTCGACAGCTAGACCCAGGGGGATCAGGCTCGCTAGTAGGAAAACGCTTTGCCAACCGATGGAGTGATAGGCCTCTTCAATCCTCAGTACACCAGTCAGAATTATTAACACCGCTCCTGTCATCAGCGCTACCGCTAGACGCATATCGCTAAACAAAATCAATCCTAGCGCCAGTAGAAAAGCGAACGCAGCAAACCATAGCTTCTCGGGTCGAGTGTCGTCCCTGGGCATATCTGTCACAACGGCAACGTCTCGACTGCTGGAGAACAGAGCGAAATCTCGCCAGCGACCATGCAACACAAGTGTATCGCCTGCCTGCAGTACTAAATCGGCCAGGTCTACATCAATTACATCGTTGATCCTGAACACAGCTAACGCTGTTGCCCTATAACGCTGTCGTAAGCTGATATCTTTGAGTGTCTTACCGATAAAACCAGAGTCTGGCGGTATGACAACTTCAGCAATGCCAGCAGCCGTCGTACTCAATATCTCTGTGAAAACTTCGGTTTTCCGTTTTAGTTCTAGTCCATTTTCCTGACAGAAACGCTCAACCGCATCCCGCCGACCCATGATTGCCAGTTCAGTCCCAGAGTGCAGTTCAGTATCTCCGCGGGGAGCCACACGGATGTCGTTACGGTTTCGAACAGCAACTATCCAGCCGTCCCTTCCACCCTCCTCGATATCTGAAATGGTCCCACCAATCAATGGACTGTCCGTCGCTACCCGAGCTTCGTAGACATCGCCTTGAATACCGTACACCTCACGAAAATATTGGAGCGTAATACCTGACTCTTGCGGCTTATCTTTGACCACCGGCAAAACAAAACGGCCCAAAACCACAAAATAGAGAATACCGGCAACTAAAAGAGCGAGACCAATGGGTGTCACCGAAAACAGAGAGAACGTCGCTATCGGTGTGACACCACCTGGCAGTGTGGAGTTCGATGACTCGATCAGATCGTTGAGCAAGATAAGCGGACTAGACCCAACCATGGTGATGGTCCCACCAAGAATCGCGCAAAAGCCCATAGGCATGAGTAGCCTTGAGATTGGCAGATTTCCACGTCTTGCAATACGTGTAACGACAGGTAAAAACAGTGCCGCTGCTCCAATATTCTGCATAAAACTCGATATCACACCTGCAGTCACAGAGATGATGCTGATCACTCGACCTTCCGCCTCTCCACCGTATTTGAGAATCTTGCCAGCTAACTGACTCATGATTCCTGTTTTATCAAGCCCGGCACCAATGATCATCACCGCAATAATCGAGATCACTGCATTACTCGAAAATCCGTCAAACAAGTGTTCTAGTGGAACGAGACCGCTGTAACCCGGAACCAAACTGGTCAATCCCAACAGCACCATAATTGAGACAGCTGCAACATCAACACGCACAACTTCGGAAACAAACAAAAAGATTGTAAGGCCGAGAATCAGCATCACCGCGATCATTTCACCGGTGAGCGATAATGACTCTGTCAAAAACGATCTCTCTATGAGGGGGTGGAGGGTACGAATCGCCGCCGGCGGCGACCATTTAACTCACGCAATCCACTATACCATAGCCTTGATCAACAACGATAGTTAAGGCTACAACACGACTCAGTTTTCGTCCTGGAAGTCTGGTAACTCGTCCCTAATTTTTGGGGTTCGATCAGTTATGGCAGTGCTGTAGATCTCCTCGCGTTGAATAGCGACTGACTTGGGTGCATCGATACCGATTCGAACTTGATTACCTCGAACACCTAGGACTGTCACCGTAATATCTTCACCCAGTTTCATCGCCTCGCCCACCCGACGGGTCAATATCAGCATGCTGTCCCCCTTAGGATAATTCGTAGCCAGCAGACATCACAGATTCCAACTGATCGATTACTTGAGTTCAGTCGGTCGCCGCTGAGTCCAGATTCTCTTCATGTGATTCGACCTCCAGACCAAAGGCCTTATGCAATGCACGCACGGCAAGTTCAACGTAACGGTCAGCCACACCGATTGAAATCTTGATCTCTGATGTTGAAATCAGTTCGATGTTAATTCCCTCGGTCGCCATAGCTGCAAACATGGTCGACGCAATTCCCGCATGTGAGCGCATACCCACACCGACTACGGAAATTTTTGCCAGTTGATCATCACCGACGACCTCCCGTGCTTTTAGCTGGGCCGAGATCTTCTCCAGAATCGATCGGGCATGTGTATATTCACTACGATTAACCGTAAATGTCAGGTCTGTCGTCCCATCCTGAGCAACATTCTGAATGATCATATCTACATTTACGTGTGCCTCGGAAATCTGACCGAATATAGTGGAGGCTACGCCAGGTTGATCCGGTACACCACGTATCGTGAGTTTTGCCTCATCCCGGTTGTAGGCTATTCCTGCAATTAAGGGCTGTTCCATCTTGTTTGCCTCATAGGTTATCAGCGTGCCTTTGCCCGGCCCGAACGAAGACAAAACCCTTAGTGGCACCTTGTACTTGCCGGCGAACTCTACTGAACGGGTCTGGAGTACCTTGGCACCTAGACTGGATAATTCCAGCATCTCCTCCACGGTAATCTGCTCCAGACGCCTGGCTTCGGGAACGATTCTTGGGTCAGCCGTATAGACACCGTCCACGTCGGTGTAGATACGGCACTCATCGGCCTGTAATGCCGCTGCCATCGCGACCGCGGTCGTGTCCGAACCACCTCTGCCCAGCGTGGTGATATTACCTTCCCAATCTACGCCTTGGAAACCAGCCACCACCACCACATTACGTTGTTCGATATCGGTTCGCACCATATCCGCATCGATATCCAGAATTCTGGCTTTACCGTGGACATTGTCGGTCAGTATTCTGACCTGCCCTCCGGTGTAGGACCGCGCCGGTACGTCAAGTTTGTGAAGCGCCATGGTCAACAGGGCAATTGTGACCTGCTCACCAGTGGATACCAGCACGTCTGTCTCGCGGGCATCCGCCCCTGGATCGATATCGTGTGCGAGTTCCAGCAACCGGTTTGTCTCTCCTGCCATAGCAGAGACCACCACAACCAAGTCCTCCCCGGCATGGTGCGACGCAGCCACGCGATCTGCAACTGCGCGAATACGCTCGGACGTACCAACAGAAGTACCGCCGTATTTTTCTACGATTAAAGACATCAGAATCCAGGCGCGAGCTTTCCAGTGGGGCGCGAATTAAAGCGGTTTTCTAGAGTGAGGTAAAGCCCCGAGTTAAACACAGGGCTAATTATTGCGCCAAAATCAGGGGGTTCAGAAACACTCAGCACCAGAATGGTTGAAACAAATCATGTCCCAGGCGACAGCTTGCCTGGCACAGCGGCCAGCACAGCATCCAATG
>Ga0209445_1002013_pt1 | contig 10542 bp, 10 predicted proteins | sample MarorgKNORR_S2LV_4_FD_188223 | JGI IMG/M metagenome (GOLD analysis project Ga0209445, IMG submission 188223) | Marine microbial communities from the Southern Atlantic Ocean, analyzing organic carbon cycling - NADW_A/KNORR_S2/LV (SPAdes) (version 2) | ecosystem: Environmental > Aquatic > Marine >...
TAAGTTTAATAATTTTTTTTTGTTTATTTTTATAAGTAATAAAACATCTTATTATCTTATTGGGTATTAAATCACTCTCCAAATCAATAAAGTCAAAAGTTTCTGCACCAGTAATTTTAAGACTTTTCGCATTATCTTTGCCTAGAAATTGTAAAGGTAAAACACCCATACCAATAAGATTAGTTCTATGAATTCTCTCAATTGTTTTAAATACTACAGCTTTAACACCTAATAAACTAACTCCTTTGGCAGCCCAATCTCGTGAAGAACCTGTTCCATATTCCTTTCCTGCAATAATTATTGAGGGGACTTTCATTTTTTTATGCCTTTTTGACAATTCGTAAACAGAAGGTATTTTCATATTTGAAAAAACACCTCTTATCATAACTTCATGATTGCCTCTTCTTGCACCATACGTATTAAAATCATAAGTTTTAACTTTATTTTTTTTTAAATATTTTGAAGTAAGTGAATCTAATTTTATTCTTCCTGCTGGCGAAATATGATCTGTCGTAATAGAATCTCCTAGTAGAGCCATAACTCTAGCATTTAAGATATTACTAATTTTCCTTGTTTTATTATTTATTTTTTCAAAAAAAGGTGGTTTTTTTATATAGGTACTTTTTTGTGACCAATTATATAAATCAGATTTATTAAATTTACTTTTTTTATTCCAGTCCTTTTCTCCTTTAAAAATTCTAGAATATCTTTTTTTAAAAATTGTTGGGGACAAAACTTTATTTAGCACTAAATCAATTTCTTGTTGCTTTGGCCAGATATCTTTTAAAAAAATTTTTTTATTTCTTTTATCTATTCCTAATGGTTCTTTATAAAAATTTATATTAATATTTCCAAAAATTGCAAAAGCTATTACTAAAGGTGGGGAAGCTAAATAATTTGCATTAACTAAAGAATTAATCCTATTTTCAAAATTTCTATTGCCAGATAAAATTGAACAAACTGTAAGATTTTTTTTTATAACTTTTTTTTCAATTTTATCTACTAAAGGTCCTGAGTTGCCAATACAGGTAGTGCAACCATATCCAACTAAATTAAAACCTAAATTATCTAAATATTTTTGTAAATTTGCTTTCTTTAAATAATCAGTTACTACTTTGCTTCCAGGTGCTAATGAAGTTTTAACCCAAGGTTTAGTCTTTAAACCTAATTGAAAAGCTTTTTTTGCTACTAATGCTGCAGCAACCATCAAAGTAGGATTGGATGTATTTGTACAACTAGTTATTGCAGCAATTACAATACTCCCATTTCCAAGTTCTTTTTTTTTTTCTTTTAAATTATAATTTTTTTTAAAATTTTTTGATATTTCCGATAGTTTAACTAAATCTTGTGGCCTTTTTGGTCCAGCAACAGATGGCTCAATTTTATCTAATTCAAAATATATTTTTTTATTAAATTTTATTTTTTCATTAATTTTTTCATTAAATAAATTTTGTAGTTTTAAATATTTTTTCACAAGATTAATATGTTCATTGCTTCTTGCTGTTAATTTCAAATAGTTAATTGTTACATTATCAACTGGAAAAAAACCACAAGTTGCTCCATATTCTGGAGCCATATTTGATATAGTGGCTCTATCAGGCAAAGATAATTTTTTAATGCCCTCACCATAAAATTCTACAAATTTTCCAACTACATTTTTTTTTCTTAAAAGATTGGTTAAACTAAGTACTAAATCTGTAGCAGTTACACCTTCTTTTAGTTTTTTCTTTAAATTAACGCCAACTACATCAGGAACGGTTATTGGCATCGGTTGGTTTAACATGGCAGCTTCAGCTTCAATCCCACCGACCCCCCATCCAAGAACACCTAATGAATTAACCATAGTAGTATGGCTATCTGTTCCAACTACAGTGTCAGGATAAACTAATATCCCTTTACTAATTTTTTTTCTACTTACAACTTGGGCTAAATATTCTAAATTAACTTGATGACATATACCATTTCCTGGTGGAATAACTTTAAAATTTTGAAAGGATAACTGGCTCCATTTTAAAAAATCATATCTTTCTGAATTTTCTTTAAATTCCTTCTTAACATTCATTTTAAAAGCATTATTGTTACCAAAAAAATTAACATTTATTGAATGATCTACAACAAGATCAACAGGAATAAATGGGTTAACTTTTTTTATATTTTGTCCCATTTTAAAAACCTTATCCCTCATAGCTGCCAAATCTACTATTGCGGGTATGCCGGTAAAGTCCTGCATTAATATTCTGCTAGGTTTAAAAAAAATTTCTGAAGAAGTAGAATTTTTAATTAAATTTTCAATTTGATTAATATTATTACTATTTTCATTTTGATTACGTAATAGATTTTCTAAAAGAATTCGTATAGAAAATGGAAGATTTTGAATTTTAAAATTAGTTTTTTTTTCAAACTCTTTTAGGCTGTAGTAATAGTAAATTTTATTATTTAATGTAAAACTTTTTTTAATATTTAAATTCATAGAATTTCTTTATTGATTACAATATAAAACTTAATTAAATAAAATTAATGTCTTTTTTTGAAATAAAAAACATTTCCTGTATTAGAGGCAACAAATTATTATTTAAAAACCTTAATTTCAAGATTAATAACAAGGAACTTCTTGTCATTAAAGGTGCTAATGGTTCAGGTAAAACAACTTTATTAAAAATCCTAAGCGGATTATTAAAACCTATATCTGGGTCAATAATTATTAACAAAAAAAATATAAATATATTAAAAGACGAATATTTTAAGTATTTTGAATATATTGGACATGAAAATGCAATAAAAACTGCTTTAACAGTTAGGGAAAACTTAAATTTTTATCTTAAAATTAAAAGAAATCTAACAACTAAAAATTTTGAAAAAGCTATAAAAATTTTTAATTTAAAGGATCTTTTAGATATTAAAGTTGAAAATTTATCATCAGGAGAAAAAAGGAGGGTTTCTCTTTCTAGATTAATATTATCAAATAGTAAAATATGGTTCTTAGATGAACCTACTAATGGTCTAGATAAAATAAATACTGTAAATTTTTTTAAAATTTTAAAGCAACATTTACAATTAAATGGTTTAGCAATAGTTGCAAGTCATGATGATATAAAAATCAAAAATAAAAATATTAATTTATCAGTTAATTAATTTTAAATATGTTGAATTTTTTTAATTTAATAATTACAGATATCAAAATTTCATTAAGAAAGAAAAATGAAAGTATAATTTCCATATTATTTTTTATATTTTCAATATTAATTTTACCTCTTATATTTCAAGGTGATAAGGACATTCTTAAAAGATTTTTAATTGGAATTATTTGGTTTTTAACATTATTAACTATAATTTTTTCCATAGAAAAACTTTTTGAAAATGATTATGAAGATGGGACGTTAGATCAAATTTACATATCTGGCATACCACTTGAGACAATTTTTTTATCCAAATCATTATCTGTTTGGATCATTACATGTCTACCTATTATTATTTTAACTCCTTTATTAATATTACTTTTTGATCTTCAGGCAGAAAAAATAATAAATATTGTTATATCTCTCTTAATTGGAACTCCAATTTTATGCATGATAGGAGCGGTCACATCAGCTTTAGTACTTGGTTTTAATAAAGGAACCTCGATTATATCTTTAATAACGCTGCCACTTTATATTCCGGTATTAATTTTTGGTATAGAAGCATCAAATTCTGAAATTATTTTTAATCAAATTAGTCAAGAATTTAAAATATTAATCGGATATTTATTAATTGTCGTTGCAATATCTCCATGGATAGGAGGATTAGCTCTTAGGCTAAAATATAGATAATGAAAACAGCTATAATTCATTCTTATAATGGTATGGGAGATCTTATTTGGCATCTGCCATATATTCATGCAGTAGCAAGACAAACTAAAGAAAAAAAAATTATTTTATTTTCAAAAAAAACAACTAATGCTCAAGAATTATTAAGTGCAGATCCTTTTATAGAAAAAATAATAAATTTAGATGATTCTAGAGGTATTTTCACAAATCTATTTAGTTTTTTCAAAATTTCAAAATCTCTAAAAGAAAATAATATAAAAAAAATATGGATATTTCATGAAAGTTTAAAATACGCATTAGCTGGTTTGTTAGCTGGGGTTAAAGAAAGATTGGGATATGAATATGGATTACAAAAATTTTTTTTATCAAAAAAAAATATTATGCCTAAAAGTTCTAAAATTGAAAGACCGTTTGAAAAAGCAAGAATATTTTTAGATTCACATGAAATAAAAAAAAACAAAATAAAACCAAATTTTTTTATTGAAAAAAAATCATTACTAAAAATAAAAAAAAAATACAAAAAAAAATCAAAACCATGGATTGTTATTTCATCAACAAATAAAGCAGATTTTAAAAAATGGCCAAATGAAAGATTTTCAAAACTAATAAATTTAATATCAGAATCTTTTAAAGGAACAATTTTTATAATTGGTGCCCCACAAGAAAAAGAATTTATAAATAAAATTACTTATAATTTAAAAAAATCAAAAAAAATTATTACTTCATGTGTACCTTTACATAAAAATGCAGCTATTATTTATAACAGTTCTCTTTTTATTGGTTTAGATTCAGGAGCATATAATTTATCAGCGTTAATGGGTACTCCTTCTTATGCAATAATGGGTGCCTCGCCACCTTTGAAACACCTTCCAACTTATAAAGCTGTAATTCCACCTAGTGGAGAAGTTAAAAATATTGTAGGAGCAGATAAAATTCCTGAAGAAAAAGGTATGAAAAGTATAAGTGCAGAATATGCTTTTGATTGTATAAAAAAAGAAACTAGTTTATTTGAGTAAAATCTAATTTTTTATTATGACTAATTTTAAAATATTTAAATATGCAAATCCTGCAAAGTTTTTATATCTTTGTGAAAAAACTTTTATTTATTTAGTATTCCTAACAATTGTTTTCTTATTTTACGGTTTGTATCAAGGTTTTTTTAATTCACCAGAAGATTATCAACAAGGAAATTTAGTAAGAATAATGTATGTTCATGTTCCTTCAGCATGGATGGCTTTAATGATTTACTCATCTATTGCAGTAGCAAGTTGTATATATTTGATTAATAAGCATTTACTAGCAAATATTTTTTGTAAATCAGCATCACTTATAGGAGCAAGTTTTACCTTAATTGCTATTGTAACTGGATCAATATGGGGTAAACCTACATGGGGTACATGGTGGGTCTGGGATGCGAGAATTACATCAATGCTAGTTTTGTTTTTTTTATATCTTGGACATATGACTATTTTTAACTTTTCCGAAAATACAACAAAATCAGGGCAAGCCGCAGCGCTTTTGGCAATATTGGGTTTTATAAATATACCAATTATAAAGTTTTCAGTTGATTGGTGGAATACATTACATCAACCAGCAAGCGTAATTAAACTATCAGGACCAACTATACACTCTTCAATGTTAACTCCATTATTAATTACTGCCTTAGGTTTCTTTTTTTATTTTTTAGTAGTTTTGATAATTAGAATGCGATCTGAAATAACAAATGAAAAAATTAACAATTTAAGTTTTACAAAATGATAAATAATTTATTTTATATAATTTCAGCAAGTTCCTTTGCATTAGCCATAATGATTTTATTATTTGTTATTTCTTTTACATCCTTAAAAAAAAGAGAAAAAGTTTTTAATAAAATTTCAAAAAACAGAAAAAATAATTAAGGAATGTAATGACTCCAAAAAGAAAACGTTTTTACATAATATTTGCAACTTTTAGTTTTTTTTGTTTTGTTGTAGGTGCAATTTTAATTGTATTACAAGATAATATTTTATTTTTTTATACACCTTCTGAAATTTTACAAAAAAATTTAAAACAAAATGAGAAAGTGAGACTTGGCGGTTTGGTAGAAGAAAACAGTATCATAAGAAATGATATTAAAATTAATTTTACTATCACAGATTTAAAAAAAACTATGGAAGTAAGTTATGAAGGAATTTTGCCAGACTTGTTTAGAGAAGGACAAGGTGTGATTGTTAAAGGATACTTAAAAAATAATATATTTGAAGCAAGTGAAGTGCTTGCTAAGCATGATGAAAATTATATGCCTCCTGAAATAAAAAAAAAATTATATAATTAAAATAAATTCCCATGGTAGCAATAATTGGAAATATATCTTTAATTTGTGCAGCTCTGCTAAGTTTTTATCAATTTTTAAATATTAGAAATATTAATAAAGTTAGAGTACTTAATCCAGACAGAACCATATCTCTTCAATTTTTTTTTGTTTTAACTGCCTTTTTTAGTTTGATGTATGCTTATGTCGTTTCTGATTTTTCTATATTAAATGTTTATCAAAATTCACATACTGCAAAACCTCTTTTATATAAAATTACAGGTGTTTGGGGAAATCATGAAGGGTCAATGTTGCTTTGGGTATTAGTTTTAGTTTTCTTTGGTTTTTTAATTTCAAAGTATGACAAAAGATTAGACCTGCCGTATAAAACTTTAACTCTATCATTCCAATCATTAATTACTTTTATTTTTCTATTATTTATTTTGCTTAGTTCCAATCCTTTTATTGTAATTTCACCTGTTCCCATAAATGGTCAAGGTTTAAATCCTTTATTACAAGATCCTGGTTTAGCGTTCCACCCGCCAAATTTATATATTGGCTATGTTGGGCTTTCAATTGTTTTTTCTTTTACTATTGCAAGATTTTATAAAGGTAATTTTGATGCTTCTTGGGCAAAACTAATTAAACCTTGGGTGTTATTATCTTGGTCATTTTTAACATTAGGAATTTCTTTAGGAAGTTGGTGGGCTTATTACGAATTAGGATGGGGAGGATTTTGGTTTTGGGATCCAGTAGAAAATGCATCCTTAATGCCCTGGCTTTGTGCTACTGCTTTACTTCATTCGACTTTAGTTTTAGAAAAAAGAAACGCTCTAAAGAAATGGACAATTTTTCTAGCATTTTTAAGTTTTAGTTTCAGTCTTATAGGAACATTTTTAGTCAGATCTGGAATTATCACTTCTGTTCATGCCTTTGCTAGTGATCCAACAAGAGGAGTTTTTATATTAATGATATGTGCTTTTTTTATTTTCAGCTCTTTTATTTTGCTAGCAAAAAAAGCGGGGTCCATTAAAGAAGAAAAATTAATTTCACCAATTTCTAAAGAAGGGGCAATAGTATTTAATAATTTATTAATGATTGCATTGCTTTTAACAATTTTTATAGGGACAATTTATCCAATATTCCTAGAAATTTTTACTGGCGATCAAATTTCTGTTGGACCTCCTTATTTTAACCTAACTGCAACATTAATTATGATACCAGCAGTACTTGTAATGTCTTTTGCTCCCATGATAAATTGGAAAAAAGATGATTTATTTGGATTACTATCAAGATTAAAAACCGTTCTTTTTTTAAGTTTATTAGTAACATTCATTTTTTTTTATATAAATTTTCAAGGACCAATTATCGCTCTTGTTGGAATTTTCTTAGCAGCATGGCTTTTTTTTGGAACATTATTTAATTTTTTTGAAAAAACAAATTATTTAAAAAAATTAAAAGATTTAAATAAAACGTATTTAGGTATGACAGTAGCACATCTTGGAGTTGCTATTTTTATAGCTGGTATAACAGGATCTACATTATGGAAAATTGAAAAAATTAAAACTTTAAAAATTGGTGAGAAAGTTTTATTAAATAATTATTCTCTAAATTTTGATAAAATAAAAAAAATCAGAGGAAAAAATTATATAGGTCATGAGGCAGAGTTTAATTTATACAAAAAAAATAAATTTATAAAAACATTAAAACCTCAAAAAAGATTTTATCCTGTACAAGAATTTGCTACTACAGAAGCAGCTATTTATTCAAGAGGTATATCAGATATTTATATAGCAATGAGCGAGCCAGTTGATGATTCATGGCTTTTTAGATTTCATTATAGTCCTTTAACACCTTGGATTTGGATAGGTTCTATTATGGCATTTATAGGTGGAATTTTAAGTTTTTCACATAGAATGTTTAAAAGAAAATGAAATATATTGGCTTAATAATTACTACAGCTTTTATTTTTGTTTGCCTTTTTTTTGCATTAAACAAAAAAGAACAAACATTAAAATCACCTCTTTTAAATAAGCCAATTCCTGAAATTAATTTAGATGGTTTAGTAGAAGATGATAAATTAAATAATAATAATTTTAAAAACGAAGTTATTCTCGTAAATTTTTTTGCAAGCTGGTGTGTTCCATGTATTGTTGAACATGATTTTTTATTTGAATTAAAAAAACAAAAACCAATAAAAATTTATGGGATCAATTATAAAGATAACATTAAAAACTTGAAAGTATGGTTAGTAAAATTAGGAAATCCTTATTCTAAAATCGGAATTGATAAAACAGGAATTACTGGCATCAATTGGGGGGTAAATGGAATACCTGAAAGTTTCTTAATTGATAAAAATGGAATTATAAAACATAAAATAAACGGTGTTATAGATGAAAAACAAATAAAAATTCTTTTATCAAAAATAGAGTTACTTGAAAAATGAAAAAAATTTTAATTTTAATTATTGTAACTTTATTTTCTCAAAATATATTTGCTGACGAAAATTTAGATAAAAAAGCTAGAGAAATTAATAAAAAAATTCGATGTGTTGTATGCCAAAGCCAAAGCATTGATGATTCTGACTCTCTTTTAGCTAGAGATTTAAGAGTATTAATAAAAGACAAGTTAAAAGAAGGTAAGAATGAAAAAGAAATAATAGATTTTTTAGTAGAAAGATATGGAGAATTTATTTTACTCAAACCTCGTTTTAACACTAAAACTTATTTTCTTTGGCTAGCACCAATAATAATAATATTATCCGGCCTTTTTTTGATAAAAGGTATCTTTAAAAAAAACTAGGCCATTCTATTTGATAAAAGACTAATAATTTTTTTAGTTTTTTTTCCAAAAAGAAATTTTTTCTTAGATATTTTTATAACAGGCCAAATTCCAAAAATAGAGTTACTCATAAATATTTCATCAAATTTTAAAAATTCTTTTAATGTTATTTTTTTTATTATGTATTTTTCTTTATTTTTTTTTAATAATTTTAAAATTATTCTACGCATTATACCTTCAATACCAGAAAATTTTATGATAGGAGTATAGAAAATATTTTTTTTTACCCCAAAAATATTACTCATTGTGCCTCCAATTACATTAGCATTTAAATCCAACATGATAGATTCTGAAATAGTTTTACTCTGCCATTCTGATCTTGCAATAATTTGTTCTAATCTATTTAAATGCTTAATTTCAGATAGGTATGGTTGTGTTGAGATTCTTGTTTTACAAATACCTATTTTTATACCTTTTTTAAAATTTGTTTTAGGATAGTTTGGCCAATTATAAATTCCTAAAATTCTAGTTGGTTTCGAATTTGTAGGTGGGTTGTATCCTCTTCCTCCTATTCCTCTAGAAATAATTATTTTTAAAACAAATTTATTTTTTTTTGATTTTTTTATAAATTTATTAACTTCTTTTTTTAAAAAAATTTCTGAGGGACATTTAATTTTTAATATTTTGCAGCCTTTATTTAACCTTTGATAGTGTTCTTTCCAAAATTCTAATATTTTTCTTTTAACTGCTATAGTTTCAAAAACTCCGTCGCCATACTGAACTGCTCTATCTTCAACACTTATCTTATTTGTTAATTTTCCATTTATTTGAAACATTTATTAATAACTATATCAAAGCATTTATCATGCCTTTTGCTTTTGCTCTTGCCTCTTCAAGCTCTCTTTTTGGTATAGAATCAGCAACAATGCCTCCTCCTGCTCTTATTGAAACATTATTATTATCTTTAACTATAGTTCTAATTAAGATATTTAAATCCATACTGCCATCATTGTTTATATAACCAATAGATCCTGTATATGGGCCTCTCCCTGTTTTCTCGATTTCACTTAATATTTCCATACATCTAACTTTGGGACACCCAGTAATTGTTCCTCCAGGAAATACTGCTTCTATTATTTTTCCAGGAGTTGTATTTTCTTTAACTCTTCCTGTAACATTAGAAACTATATGGTGAACATGTGCATAAGACTCTACAATCATTAGTTCGTTTACTTTAACTGATCCTTTAACTGTTACTTTTGATAAGTCATTTCTTTCTAAATCAACAAGCATAATATGTTCTGCCCTTTCTTTTTTATTATTCAAAAGATCTTTTGATAAAGCCACATCGTATATTCCACTTCCACCCCTTCCTCTGGTACCCGCAATTGGTCTTGTTTCAATATAACCGTTTTTTACCCTTATCAATCTTTCAGGAGATGAGCTAATAATTGATTTATTTTTGTAAGTTACTAAACCTGAAAATGGCGATGGATTTGTTTTTTTTAATTTAGAAAATATATCACAAGCTGAATATTTATTATTTATTTTTCCGTGCCATTCTCTTGATAAATTTACTTGGTACACATCACCTGCTTTAATATATTTTAAAATTTTATTTATATTTTTTATATGATTTTCTGGTGGTTCTTCTATTAAAGAATTAAT
>Ga0209445_1002019_pt1 | contig 10532 bp, 8 predicted proteins | sample MarorgKNORR_S2LV_4_FD_188223 | JGI IMG/M metagenome (GOLD analysis project Ga0209445, IMG submission 188223) | Marine microbial communities from the Southern Atlantic Ocean, analyzing organic carbon cycling - NADW_A/KNORR_S2/LV (SPAdes) (version 2) | ecosystem: Environmental > Aquatic > Marine >...
GTTCAGATCCTTCTCATCCACGGTGCACTGGACCAACACTTTCCCCTTGGGTATCCCCACGGAAGCTAGATTGGTGGTGAAGCTGCACCCGATGCCAAATACCAGGTCCGCATTGTCCAAGAATTGACGGGCCATCTTGGTCATCGTCCCGGCCCCGGTGCCCAGGGATAAGGCGTGGTTCTCCGGGAAGGCGCTCTTCCCGGTGTTGGTGGTCATCACCGGCACGTTCACCAACTCGGCAAACTCCCGCAGCTCCTCCGACGCCTCAGCCCACAGTATTCCCTGTCCCGCATAAATAATCGGGCTTTTGGCGGCCAAAAGGGCCTTGACAGCGTCGGCTACGTCGCTGGGGTCGCCGGAGCTTCTGTAGCCCTTGACCGGGCGGTAATCGAAGGCGGCCTCGTCAATTTCCGCCGTGGCGACGTCGCCGGGTACTTGGACCATGACCGGGCAGCCCCGGCCCGACCGCAGGAAGGTGTAGGCTCGACGCATCATTTCCGGGATACGTTCGGCCTGATTTATCTGCGCCACCCACTTGGTTACGCCCCGGTAGGCCGACATGGCATCGAAATCGGGCGGTTGCCCCAATCTCCCGCTGGCGGTGCCGCCTGGTATGGCCAGGATGGGCGTGGACTCGGCATAGGCATGGGCAATGCCGGCGAAGGCATTTTCGATACCGGGTCCCGACTGAGTGACAAGAACTCCGGTACGGTGTCCGTTGGTCATGCGGGTATAGCCGTCTGCCATATTCACCGTGGTACGCTCGGTACGCGACATGATGGGTTTGATGCCGGCGACGGCGGCGGCCTCGATCAATGTATTGGCCGGAAAGCAGAAAAGGTACTCCGTACCTTCCATTTTCAGTATGTTCGCTATGGCTGTGTTGCCGTCCATTTTGCCTTTCCTCCTTCGTGCGTCCTCAGCGGACTATTTATCCGGCCTGGTCCAGGTTCCCACCGTACTCTACGGGCTGGCCCAGATGGAACCCCTCTACCGGGAAGAACTTCCCAGCCCTTAGGGCCTCAAGGAGATCATCTTGGGTGCGTACATCTCCCGGAAACACCGTGACTCCTTTGCCTAGGCCGTTGACCGAATGAACGTCGCTTCCTCCGGTCCCAGCTCGGCCCCAGAGCCCGGCAACTTCTTGAGCTAAACGGTGTTCCTTCTCCAGATTGCTCCCGTTCATCACCTCTATCGCGTCCCCAAGTTCGAAGATTGGGGGCTGTATCGCCTCTTCCGCCGTCTGGGCCACTGTCCCTCAGTCTTCGAACAGGATGTTCTGGGTGTAGTTGCCCCGGTTCTCAAAGAGGTGCCGGAACGGGTGGGCCAGAATCATAAATCCGCCGACCCGGTCGACTTCCTTGCGAAGGGTCTTGATCGTGTCCAGTCCGCCGGAATAGCCCGTTACGTAGTGGTCAAGTCCCAGGGTAATGATGTGGCCCAAGGGCGTGTACGCCTCAAGGGTGAGTATCAGGGGGAGGGTCTGCTGGCTGGCGAAGGCGTTGAATTCCGGGCGGGGCCAGCCCATATGCTCGGTCACCAAAACTCCGCTAAGACCCAAGCGCGAAGCCTCCACCACCATTTCCTCGGGGGTCAAGCTACTGTCGGGACTACCCTGGTTGGTGTGGACGTGGAGGTCGAAGACCGAGGCCAAGGAACAGGCTCCTCATTGCTGACTGGCATAGTTCGGGGGGCGTCGCCGCGTATTTATAGCCGAATTCAATTGGCCAGTCAAGCAATCTCGTCGGGGAGACAAGGCTCCTTGACTACCGCCGTTTGGCGGCTACAATCGACCTTGACCATCAGGCGAGCGGCCCAATCCTAAATAATCGCGCGGAACGATGAAGATAACCGGTATTAAAGCCGTCTACCCCAATTACAAGCACGTGGTCCCTTCCTGGAGGACCCATTTCTGGCAGATCGTTGTTCGAGTGGAGACGGACATAGGGGTTACCGGACTAGGCTACGGCGGCGGCGGCGCGGCGGCGGTGGAAGTGGTTAACCGCCACTTCAACGAACTTCTAGTCGGACAAAGCATTGACACCGTTGACGACATCACGTCCGCCTGGGACCGGCTCTACGACGCTTCTCTCCCCTATGGACGCAAGGGCATCGCAGTCATGGCCCTGAGCGGAGTGGACCTGGCCTTGTGGGACCTGTTGGGACGGGCCGAGGGCAAACCGGTACACCAACTGATCGGCCCAAGGACCAAAGACTTGGTCCCCGCGTACGCCACCGGCCCGGACACCGAATGGTACCGGGAGTTGGGATTCACCGCCCACAAGTTTCCCCACCGGTGGACAGGAAAGGAATCGGACTACGACACGGCCGTCGCCGCGGCTATCAAGGCCAGGTCGGTCTTTGGCCCCGACGCCAGGATTATGATCGACTCCTACCTGTCATGGGACTCCGAAGTGACGCTGGAGATGAGCCAACGCCTTGCCGAGTTCAACATCTACTGGTTCGAGGACGTTCTGACACCCGACGACCTATCCGGCCAGGCCGCGCTGCGCCAGCCGGTGAAGCCGGTGCTGATATCGGGCGGTGAGCACGAGTTCACCCACCACGGATTCGCCGATATCGCCAGAGCGGGAGCGTTGGACCTGTGGCAGCCGGATATCACCTGGTGCGGCGGTATAACTGCGGGGCGGCGGATATTGGACATCGCCAGAGAACATTCAATTCCGGTGGCACCCCACCGCGGCGGCGAGGTTTGGGGCCTGCACCTGATCGTGGCCAGCGACTGTATGGACCTGGCTGAGAAGAACCCGGGTAACCGTGGCGCGCCAAGGGACGAACTCTGGTTCAACGAGCCGGTGGTAGAGAACGGCTACATCGAGCCCATTGACGCTCCTGGCTTTGGGGTGACGTTGAACGAGGGCATGCTGTGAACCGGAGGCCGTCTTGCTGATAGGCGTTGTTTCCGACACCCACGGTTATCTCAACCCCAGAGTACCCGAACTGCTTCAAGGCGTGGACCACATCCTCCACGCCGGGGACATCGGCGACGGCGGTATCATAGAGGCATTAGCCGAGATCGCCCCAGTAACCGTGGTGCGTGGCAACAACGACCGAACGGGACCCGAATCCCTTTACCCTGAAGAGGTGTCCTTAAAGCTAGTGGGCTTCAGCTTTTACCTGACCCACATTGTAAAAGTGCCCAAGAGCCCCGACCATCCGTCAATGCATCGCTACAGCGATACGGGCGCCGACGTCGTCGTTTTCGGCCACAGCCACATCGCCTACCAGCAAGAATTGGGCAACATCCTATTCTTCAACCCCGGCGCGGCAGGCAAACGCCGGTTCAAAGTGGTGCCTTCCATCGGGTTTCTCAAATTAGAGAATGGGAAGGTTGACGGTAAAATAGTCCCGCTGTAAACGGGCTCACCGAAAAGCCCCCCTTTCGTAAAGGGGGGTTGGGGGGATTTACCCCCGCCCACCATCTACCCGTATAGACCCGGAGCGGGCCGTGGGCAGCAGCCCCAGACGGTTGTCCTCGACCATCCGATGGTAGGAGCCGTGGATGCCTTTCAGAGTCCCCTTGAACTGGGGCATGACGTAACGGGCGAATAGCTCCAGAGACCGGTTCCATTTCTCCGACGATGCCCACTCCACCGCCACCATCAGCAACCCGCCGAACCCGCCGGTGGCCTCTTCAAGCTCTTTGATCTTGCGCACGCAGTGGTCCGGGTCGCCGATGATCCAATTGCGCTGTTGAATAATCTGTTCAACGGTTATCTCTTCGGCGGGCTGTCCCGGATAGGCTTCGTAGGTGACTTTGCCTCCGTTGTTGAAGAAATATTCCCGAACCTCGGTCATGATGCCCTGGGAGACATCGTTCAGGGCCTCGTCCATGGAGTTCGCGACGTAGATGCTGGTGGACAGCCGCCAATCTTCCCGGTTGGCCTGATATCCCGCTGCCGCAGCCTGTTGTTCGTAGGACTTCCACTGCTCGGTGATGTCGATCGCTCCAGGCTGAGTGAACGCCCCGGATATCACCCCCAGACCGCGTTCCGCCGCCACCCGGATGCTGTTGCCGCTGCCCGAGCTGACCATGTAGACCGGCAGATGGGGTTGCTGGTAGGGTTTGACCTGTACCTCCATGTCCTTGATCTGCCAATAATCGCCCTCGTAGGAGACCGGGCCGTCCTCGCGGTACAGCTTCAGGATGATGTCCAGAGACTCGTTCATCATCGGACGCAGTTCAGCGGGGTTTAGGCCGAACAATTTGATGTCTGGGGCCAGGATTCCCGGTCCGCAGCCCAGCATGACCCGCCCGTACGTAAGGTGGTCCAGGAAGGCCATCCGTTCGGCTACGTCGAATGGGTGGTGGTAGGACAGGTTGATCACCGCCGTACCCAAACGGATCCGTTTGGTGCGGGTTCCCGCCGCCGCCAGAAAGATGTCCGGCGCGGGGATGGTTTCCCAGCCGCCCGTATGGTGCTCGCCCACCCAGAATTCGTCGAATCCCAGCGTCTCGGCATACTCGATAAGCCCCAAGTCCCGCTCAAAGGCCAGGGTTGGGTTCTCGGTGTGGGAGTGGGAGGGCATCATGAAAAAACCGAACTTCATAGCTTGCCTCTGGTCAATGTTTCTGGGGAACCGCCTCCGATCCTAACTTTCCCCACAAGGGGGGAAGGGACTTGTTCTCTTCCCCTTTACGGGGGAAAGTTAGAGAGGGGGTGAAATGTCACAAGTCAATTTCGTCCGAATGTCGCAGGAACTGACCTACACCGCCAGCGAACCCATGGGGTCCCAGGGCGGCAGAACTATGGGGTCCAGGTCCAGCGCTGCTTGCATCTCGGCCGTCAAGTAGCTCTTGGGGACGGCTATCTCGAACATGTATTCGGCGAACCAGGAATCGTTCATCAGGAAGAACCCTTTGTCGCCCACCTTTTCGTCCCAGCTATTCTCCACCCTCCAGCGGCGGGGTTGCCCGTCCACCAGGTCCACGCCGGTAAACAGCATGGCGTGGGTCATCCGAGTCTGGTGGTACTCCAGGCGTCCTGCCTTGTCCAAGGAGAAATCGGCGTTGTAGACGCCGGCATAATCGAACAAATCAGCGTCCCAAAGACCCAAGTCCCGGTGGGACTGTTTGCCGGTGTCACAGCCCATCCACACCGGCTTGCCGTCCAGCAACATTTGCTGCGTGATGTCCTTGATGGTCTGTATGTCCACGTTCAGGTACTTGATGGGCGGCGCGTCCACCATGTTGCCCAGGTAGGCGATGGTGTAAGTCCGGCCCATGGGGCTGGTCTCTCTGGGGTCATGAACCAAGCAAACGTAATCTTCCCAAGGAGTGTCCACGTACTTGTCGGCAAACTCCAAGGGTGTCATCTGGCCGTCACGGTGAAACTTGCCGTCTTTGTCTTTCCATTGCCAGTCGAAGGATCTGGGAGGCGTACCCAGATGAATGGATAGGACATGGTGAATCACCTGGAGAGTTTCATCTTTGACCCGGCGCATCGCTTCCAATCCGGATTCTCCGGCGTAGGACTCCCGGATCTTCTTGGCCCCTTGGCGCATCTGGTAGTTCAGCATGGAGTTCATTCGGGCCGAACTGGCCGAGCTTTGGGTCTCGGTCATCACCGTCTTGGGCGCGACGCCGTGCTTTTTCACCAGGCCGACGAACATATCCCACTGTCCACCGTCTTCGATAGAGCGCTGCAGCAACCAGGCCACCGTACGGTCGTCCACCGGACGGTCCGCAGTTTCGATTATGGCCTCCAACACGAAGTTGGCCCGTTCCATCTTGTCCCAGAACATCAGGTAGTTCTGGCTGAACTCGAACTGCTTGACGTTCATGATGTTTCTGGTGCCGGCGCGGAACAGGTTGAGGCCGGCGAACATCCAACAGCGGCCCGTTCTGGCTTGGTTGGTCACTCCCCAGTCGTCCAACACGGTGGAAAACGTGTGGTCCGCTTCGGTAACTATCGACCGGTTAAGGGCGATGTCGTTGACATCGTGCTGGGTCACCGCGTTTTGCATAAGTCTATTAGAAGGTTTGGCATCAAAGCTCTGCCGGAACTCCTCCAACCGTTCCATCGTCAACGCGCCGTTCTCGGCGCTAGGCTCTAAATTGGTTCTGTTGGCGTCACTGCTCATCGTTTGGCTCTCCCACCGGGAATCTCTGGCCGGATTCCGCCGGGTATCGGTTGATTGTAACGGGGACAGCGGGAGTGTCAAGCAGTTTGCCACCGTGCGTAAAGGCAAGCTATGATGGGCCGGAGATTCTAATGACTTCCAGAACCATATACCCAATAACTTCCATAGGCGCTCCCATAGCGAAACAGCTCGCCCCCTATGGGCGTTGGGGAACGGTCTTCGCCGTCTTCCGCTGGTCTTGCTATCTGGAGACCGGTGGCGGGCAGGTTTTTTGTCTGGCGGACCAAGGGTTGGGCGAAGGACCGTTGACACTGGGGGTAAATTTTCCCTCAGAAACCACTTTCCGCAGTCTCGGAGTCAACGAAGGCTGCCATCTGGACACGGATGGCGTGGACTTAGTGGTTGGACATGAGTTAGTGCTCACTACGGCAGAAACGGTGATCTGGGAGCCGGACCCGGTCGTATCAACGGCGCCGCCGGATGAAACCCTTCGCCGTCTGGACGTCTTGATCAACCTAGTGAATCCACTGATACCCTCGGATGGCCTGGCCGAAATTATCCCCCACACCGTCGGTATTGCCAACGCAGGGTCGTCCGGCATCGTAAACATGAACGCGGTGGCCGAGTTGGCGATGCCACGCTTGTTCCGATTGTCCGGGGGCCTAACCCGTTCCGCCCAGGGGGTGATAGATGAAGCCGTGGCTGATCTAGTGGGTCTGGGGCCGGGCCTAACGCCCTCGGGCGACGATCTACTAGGAGGTATGTTGGTGGCGCTAAGGGCCATGCAGAATACGGCTTCACTTTTCAGCGTTGACGCCCTGGCCGGTTGCGTCACCAAGCATGCGGCCGCCGAGACCACCCGGATCAGCGCCGCGATGTTGGAGCAGTCGGCGCGGGGATACGGCAGCGCGGCCCAGCACCGCTTGCTGGGATGTCTCTTGGGGGTGGATACCAGGCCGGACACGGTCAATGCCGCCTTGGACCTGATCCGCACGGGACATACGTCGGGTTGGGACGCTTTGGCCGGGATATTACTGGGGATTTACTGTGGTTTGCGAATCGGCCGATCCCAGGCATCCCCAGATTCGGCGGCGCAAAGCTCGATCGCCTTTAGCCGCGGGATGGCTGGGACACCGGCATGACGGTCAAGAACCATGTCCTCAAAAACATGTACCGCGATTCGGTGGCTTTGATGAGGCTCTCCCGTGAGATGGAAGGGCTGGAAAACGTGGCGCAAGCCACCGCCATCATGGGCACCGACAACAACAAAGAGTTGCTGGCCCAGGCCGGTCTGCTGGCGGATAGTGGAAAGTCGGCCACACCCAACGACCTGATCGTAGCTTTCGACTTGACCCCGCCCGGCCGGGAAGAGGCCGTAATGACGTCGGTCCAGCATCGGCTCATGTCCGGCCGGCAAGGAACGAGCGGCGGGACAAGCTACCGGCCCCGCTCCATGGAAGGGGCATTACAGACCTTACCCCAAGCCAATCTGGCGATGATCTCGGTGCCTGGAGAACACGCCGCCCGCGAAGCCAGGAAGGCCCTCGACCTGGGACTTAACGTGCTGCTGTTCAGCGACAATGTGCCGCTGGAAGACGAGGTTGACCTGAAACAGCAGGCGATCAGCCGCGGCTTGTTAATGATGGGTCCAGACTGTGGAACCGCTATCATCAACGGCGTCCCCCTGGGCTTCGCCAACGCCGTGCCCAGCGGCCGGGTTGGATTGGTTTCGGCGTCGGGCAGCGGCCTGCAGCAGGTGATCTGCCTTCTGGCCGAATCGGGAGAGGGAATCTCCCACGCGTTGGGCGTGGGTGGCAGGGACCTGTCCGATGAGGTGAACGGGGCGATGATGCTTGAAGGGTTAAGGGCCTTGCGGGAAGACTCGGCCACTGAAATCATCGTTCTTATCTCCAAGCCTCCCGCCCAGTCCGCCCGCGACCGGGTGCTGGAGGCCGCTTCCCGATGTGGCAAGCCGTGCGTTATCTCGTTCCTCGGAGAACAGGAAGAACGAGCCAGCCGCGGAAATATCCACATGGAAGATAATCTCGAAAGTACGGCCCTCCGGATTCTGAAACTATTAGGCAAGGAGCCGCCCGGCTGGGCATTTTTAGACGATAAAAGCAGGAAGCAGATCGAATCGATTATCGCCAGCACGGACCCTGGACACCGGAGCATTCGAGGGCTTTATTCCGGGGGTACGTTGTGCTATGAGTCCTTGTTTATCCTGAGGAATCTGGGACATCAGGCCGGCTCCGGACTGGAACGGGAACAAGTTGGCGGCGATTTGCTGATTGATATGGGCGACGACCGTTATACAGTGGGACGTCCCCACCCCATGATCGATTTCCGGTCACGATGCGACGCGTTGGTCCAAGCCGCAGCTGATCCTGAAGTGGGTGTTGTACTCTTGGACGTGATTCTGGGCTACGGCGCCCACCCCGACCCCGCCGCCGAACTGGCGCCCGCGATACTTGAAGCCCAAAAAATAGCTCGAAATGGCGGGCGCCGGTTGGCTTGCGTGGTGGCCCTGTGCGGCAGCCCCGATGATCCCCAGGATATGGACCAACAGCAGAAAACCCTAACACACGCCGGAGCGTTGGTGGTGCACAGCAACGCTTTGGCCGCCCGCATCGCCTCCGCCATCAGCCGCGGCGCCGCCGGCCCCTTGCCCGGAGGTGACACCCGTGGCTGAGAAAAGAGATTTGCTCGGCGGACCTCCTGCCACCATCAACGTGGGATTGGAGGTCTTTGCCGACACCCTTCAGGAGTTGGGGTTCCCGGTGGTTCAAGTGGATTGGAGACCCTCCGCCGGAGGGGACCACCGGCTGACAGACTTGCTAAGCCGCCTGGAACAATCCGGTGATTCTAACGCCGAAGGAACTAACTGAGTTGCGAAACACCATCGAAGAGGCCAATCAGGCCGCATTAAGTAATATGTATGATGCCGACCCCGTCCTTGTTGACGTTGCTCCGGCGTCGGAAGTAATGCTCCAGTTGGGCGAAGGAACGCTGCTGCACGCCGGGCCGCCGGTCCAGTGGCCCGCGATGTGCAGCCCCATGCAGGGAGCGGTCGTCGGAGCGCTTCGGTACCAAGGCTGGGCGGGCACCGAGGAGGAAGCGGCGGCCCTGGCTTCCGGCGGTTCTGTATCTCTTCAATCGGCTCACGACTTCTCCGCCGTCGGTCCCATGACGGGCATATTTAGCCCATCCATGCCCGTGTTCGTGGTGGAGAACCGGACCCTGGGCAACCAGGCCTATTGCACGATTAACGAGGGATTGGGCAAGGTGATGCGGTTCGGGGCCAACGATGACTCGGTTATCGAGCGATTAAGATGGATCGAGAAAACCCTGGCGCCGGCGCTCAGAGAAGCCGTGCTCCGGGCCGGCGGTGTCGATCTGAGGCCTCTCATGGCCCAGGCGTTGGCCATGGGAGACGAGATGCACCAGCGCAACGTGGCCGCCACGTCCCTCTTTTTTCGGGCCATCGCCCCTCACCTGGTGCGCGGCTCCTCACAACAGGCAAGTTTGAGCGAGGTGACCGATTTTCTGGTGGGCAACGACCAGTTCTTCCTAAATCTGGCGATGGCCGCCGCGAAATCGGCGATGGACGCCGCCGCGTCTATAAATGGCTCTACCCTAATAACCGCGATGAGCAGAAACGGCACTAACTTCGGCATTAGGATCGGTGCCCTGGGCAACCGGTGGTTTACCGCACCGTCTCTGATGCCGGAAGGACTGTATTTCCCCGGGTTCACCAGCGACGACGCCAATCCTGACATGGGAGACAGCGCCATCCTGGAAACATTGGGGTTGGGCGCGTTCGCCATGGCCGGCTCCCCGGCCGTTGTCGGATTCGTCGGAGCGGGAACATATCGCGACGCCCTGAATTACACCCAGGAGATGGGTGAGATTACGTTGGGCCACCACCCCCACTTATCTATCCCCAACCTTGATTATCAGGGGGTACCCTCTGGCATCGACCTGCGAAAGGTGGTCGAGACGGGCATATCGCCCGCCATCAACACCGGAATCGCCCACAAAGAGGCCGGGGCGGGTCAAGTGGGCGCGGGCATCGCCCGGGCGCCTCTGGAATGTTTCCACCAGGCTTTAGAGGCCCTGGTAAACGAAATGGAAAGTCGATAACAGGAGCACCGCGAACGGCTTTTCCCCTTTCGTGGTGAGCCTGTCGAAACACAGCCCTACCCTTCGACAAGCTCAGGGTAACGGTTACGCAAATTATCCTGGTCAGGTGGGATCAACGTGTCTATACGGGCGACCCCATTCTCCACGGTAATCCGTTCGATGACAAGGCGCAGGAGTTGCTGACGCTCGTCGAAGGTCAGGGAGGTTAGACCCTTGGACACTTGGTGACAGAACCACTCCAGGTGCGCCAGTGCCTTTTGAGTGTCCTGCTTCTGCCGTTGGCG
>Ga0209445_1002029_pt1 | contig 10516 bp, 9 predicted proteins | sample MarorgKNORR_S2LV_4_FD_188223 | JGI IMG/M metagenome (GOLD analysis project Ga0209445, IMG submission 188223) | Marine microbial communities from the Southern Atlantic Ocean, analyzing organic carbon cycling - NADW_A/KNORR_S2/LV (SPAdes) (version 2) | ecosystem: Environmental > Aquatic > Marine >...
GCTGGCTATTACGATGCCTATTACCTCAAAGCCCAGAAAGTCCGCCGGATCATTGCCAATGATTTTGATCAGGCGTTCAAACAGTGTGACCTCATTGCAGGGCCAACGACACCCTCAACTGCTTTCCCCCTGGGTGAAAACCTTGACGACCCGGTCTCGATGTACCTTAACGATGTGTTTACTGTGCCGGTTAACCTGGCCGGGCTGCCCGCAATTTCTCTCCCAGCAGGATTCGATCAATCAGGACTTCCAATCGGTCTACAACTGATCGGGCCATACCTCAAGGAGGCCAATATCCTTGCTGCGGCGCACGGCTATCAGAAGGTAACTGACTGGCACCAACGCATTCCGGGGGATTACGAGTGACACACTGGGAAAGCGTCATTGGCCTGGAGGTGCACGTCCAGCTTCAGACTCAAAGCAAGATATTTTCAGGCGCCTCCACTCACTACGGTGCCGATCCCAATACCCAGGCCTGTGCGGTTGACATTGCCCTGCCGGGCATCCTCCCAGTGATGAACCGTACTGCAGTTCAGATGGCGGCAACATTTGGACTGGCAACCGGTGCAACAATCAACCGTCGATCAGTATTTGCTCGAAAAAACTATTTCTATCCAGACCTGCCCAAAGGTTACCAAATCAGCCAGTATGAAATGCCTATCGTATCCGGCGGCAAAATCAATATCGGTGAAGGTGACGCACTAAGACAGATCCGGATTACGCGAGCACATCTTGAAGAGGATGCGGGAAAATCACTGCATGATGGTTTCGGGGAGATGTCAGGTATCGATCTCAACAGAGCAGGCACGCCCCTGCTCGAAGTTGTCTCCGAGCCCGACATGCGCTCGCCAGCCGAGGCTATCGCCTATCTGAGAAAACTTCACTCACTTGTTCGCTATCTCAAAATCTGTGATGGCAACATGCAGGAGGGCTCATTCCGCTGCGACGCAAACATTTCCGTCAGAATTGAAGGTGACTCAGAACTCGGCATCCGGACTGAATTAAAGAACCTCAACTCCTTCCGCTTTATAGAGCGGGGTCTCAGCCATGAAATTCAGCGCCAAATCGATCATATCGAGGATGGGGGACAAGTTGTTCAGGAAACCCGGCTTTATGATCCGGATACGGATCAAACCCGACCTATGCGGGGAAAAGAGGAAGCGCATGATTACCGTTATTTCCCTGACCCGGACCTACCGCCTCTGGTGATAGAAGATGCCGAAGTGGAGTATCTGAGATCGTCACTGCCGGAACTTCCAGATGCCCGATGTGACCGCTTTATAGACGCTTACCAGTTGCGAAGGTCAGATGCTCAACAATTGACCGCTGATCGTGGGATTGCCGATTACTTTGAGGAGACGGTCAGAGAGGCCGGTGGTAACAGTAAAAGCACCGCTAACTGGGTTACGGGAGACCTGATGGCCGCGTTGAATCGAGACAGTCTTCCAATCGAACAGAGCCGGGTATCTCCGATCGCACTCGGCAGGCTGATCTGCAGAATCGATGATCAGTCCATATCAGGAAAAATTGCAAAGGACATATTTTCCGACTTATGGGATAACGGTGGCGATGTAGACCAGATCATAGAAGCCCGTGGCCTGAAACAGATATCCGACAGTGCCGAGTTGGAACAGGTTGTCGAAAAGATACTATCAAAGTTCAGGGAACAGGCCGACCAGGTCAGGCAGGGGCAAGAAAAAGTTCTGGGTTTTCTAGTAGGCCAGATCATGAAGGAAACAGATGGCAAAGCCAACCCGAAAGCGGTGAATGAAATTCTGTCCAGCAAGCTCTCGCCTTAACGCCGTCTGAACGCAGGATACGTCTGTACCACTGGGTACTGCCCACATCGAACTGATGATCAATTCTCGCCACTTGCGTTATAGTACGATCACCTAAATCGCCCACCAGAATATTGTGCCCATCCAAGTAAAAAAAACACTCTTTGTCTGTACACTCCTGACCTTTGCAGGTCTACTGGCCAGTTGTGGGGGTAGCTCCAGCGGGGGCATTTACAACCAGGCCTTCAATGTGTCGGGTCAGTGGTCAGGTAGTATTGAAGACGCCACCAACCCAGACCGAAGTCTCAACCTCACGCTCTCGGACAACGCGGGAACCGTTACGGGCACCCTCATCGTAACCGATCATAGCTGCTTTACGAGCACTAACCTCACAGGCACTTCGGTTCAGGCGTCTGCAAACAGCAGTGGCGACAACACGCTCACAGGTGATCAGGAAAACAGCAATGAGGGTACTGCCAGCTTGAGCATGACCACAACAGAAACTGTTGATACGACAGAGACCACCTTTACGGTGACCTTTACTCTTTCAGGTACCTCGAAATCACTGAGCGGCCAATACTCAGGAACGTGGCCGAGTAGTGGAAGTGGGTGTCGCAGTGGCTTTCAGGGTACGATATCAATTACTCTCGACTGATTGACCAGAAAGGCGATTCATCCGGTAACCTTATTGCGAACGTAGGTCAGTTCAGCGGTCGATGGGATAACTGAACCTGCGTACAGTAACCGTTGGGCAACCTCAATCAGATCCCGGGCGCTGGGATAACAGTCCGGGTGCCATGTTGTCGGTCGATTTCGACTCAGTATCTTCGCGTAACAGTCCCAGCCACTACCCACACCGATTTCTTCAATCCCCGGCCCATCGACAGCCTCCGGATTGGTCACCTGGGGCATCTGCTGCCAACGCCAACCGGTTACTTCTTGTGGATCGCGAACCAGGCACGCCCAATAAACCTGACCCATCCGTGCATCGATCGCTGGCAGAACGGCGGTACAACTTTCAACCACACGACTGATACCCTGGGCAAGGCCCATCAGGGACGAAACCGCCACCAGCGGCAGATCAAGACCCAGAGCAATTCCCTGCGCAACGCCTGCACCAATCCGAATGCCTGTAAAAGAACCTGGCCCCGAATCAAACGTGATGGCTTCCAACTCGGCCCGTACAACACCTGCCTCACTCAGAACCGATTCCACCATCGGCAGAATTCGTTCTGAATGCCCCTTCGGATCGATCTCAAAACGCTCAATAATCTGGTCATCATCTGCGTAGGCTGCTGAGCACGCCTCTGTTGCTGTATCAATCGCCAGTACCTTCATCGCTGTCGGTCCGACCCTACAGGCGATCGATGCACCGGGCCAGTGCGTCACGCCAACTCGGTAGCGTCAATCCAAATACCCGCTCCAGTTTGGAACAATCCAGTGCAGTATAGGCCGGCCTCGGGGCAGGTGTAGGGTACTCTTCAGAGCTGATGGGTTGCACGACCACATCGTGCTGTGCTGTCAATCGAAATATTTCCTGAGCCAAACCATGCCAGCTGGTGGTGCCGGTATTAGTCACGTGATACAGCCCAAAACAGTCCTCGCGACCGCTGTTCAACGCCTCAATAATGCTCTGTGTTACACGGGCTAGATCCTGGGCATATGTAGGCGAGCCAATCTGGTCTGCCACGACGCGAATCGGCTGACCAGAATTTGCCAGCTTCAGCATTGTTTTCACAAAATTATGCCCGACTGCTGAATACAACCAGGCCGTGCGAAGGATCACGTGCCGCTGGGTCGCGCCGGCCACCGCTATTTCTCCGGCCAGTTTGGATTGCCCGTATACCCCAGTTGGGGTCACTGCCGCGGTCTCAGTGTAGGGCATCGATGCCGTGCCATCAAAAACATAGTCCGTTGAATAATGTATCAACACGGCACCGACTTCGTCGCAGGCATAAGCTAATGCTGCCGGTGCATGGGCATTGATAATATGAGCGAGCTCTGGTTCCGTTTCAGCACGGTCAACGGCCGTATAAGCGGCGGCGTTGATTACGATCGAAGGCAGGTAGGTCTGTACGTGATCACGAACGCTCTCCGGCGCAGTCAGATCGAGTTCCGGCTGATCGATAAACCGTGTTTCATAGCGATCTGATAAGACCTCAGCAAGCGCTGATCCCAGTTGTCCTATCCTGCCGAACACCAGTATCTTCACCGTGTAAATACACCTCAGACTGCTAGGTCGCCGATTTCGCTGAGCCGCGGAGCCTGGGCATCTTTTTCAGAAAGGATGGGTGCAACCACCGGCCAGTCGATTCTGATTTCAGGATCATCCCAGCGAATGCCGGCATCGTCTTCGGCACAATAGGGTGTCGTACACTTATAGAACATCTCCGCAACATCGCTCAACACACAAAAGCCGTGAGCATAGCCCGGCGGAATATATAACTGTTTTTTATTCTCGGCCGACAAGACAATTCCAAACCACATACCGAAAGTCGAAGAGCACCGACAGATATCAACAGCCACGTCAAAGATCTCACCGACAATAACTCGAGCCAGCTTTCCCTGCCAGTTGGGATACTGATAATGAAGACCGCGCAGTACACCCCGGGTTGATCGAGATTGGTTATCCTGCACGAACACACGAGGCAGTCCTGCTTCGGCGAAATCGTGGCTGTTGAAACTTTCCATGAAAAAGCCGCGGTCATCGCCGAACACCGTGGGCTCCACGACGACAACGCCATCCAGTGGTGTCGGGGTAACAACAATCATCCGGCATGCTCTGACAGATCAACGGAATTGCATTATACGCAGCGTGAACGATCTCCGTGGCAGGACAGAAAGGGAAACACAGACCCTAACAGCGCGGTGACTCAGTCCACCGTCAGGACACAAAATCCTCAAAAAAGGACTTCAGCCGATCTGACCACGAATTTTCGCGCGGGCGATGCCGCTCCCCTCCTTCCTGGGTCAGTCGGTCAAACTCCATCAGCACGTCCTTTTGCTTGCGATTGAGGTTAACCGGCGTTTCGATCTTGATCTTGCAGTAAAGATCTCCCTGTGCTTTGTTGCGTACATTACGCACCCCCTTGCCACGAAGACGAAAGATCCGCTCTGACTGACTTTCCAATGGAATTTTGAGGCTGGCCCGTCCTTCAAGCGTCGGAACTTCAATGTCGCCCCCCAACGTTGCTGTAGCAATACTGATGGGCATCTCGCAGTAAAGGTTATCTCCATCCCGGGTGAAGATTGGGTGTTCTTTAAGACGCATCTGAACGTAAAGATCGCCCGGTGTTGCACCGACCGCGCCCGCCTCTCCTTCACCAGACAGACGGATCTGATCACCTTCATCTACACCGGCCGGTATCTTGACCTGCAGCGTCTTGGTTTTCTGAACACGGCCACCCCCACCACAGTCACTACAGGGCGAGGTGATCATAGTACCTTTACCCCGGCACTGGGGACAGGTCTGCTGAATCGAGAAAAATCCCTGCTGCATACGCACTTGTCCCTGACCACCGCAGGTGGAACAAGCACCGGGCGACGTGCCGGGCTTCGCTCCAGATCCACTGCAGGTCTCACAGCTGACCCGCGTGGGCACACGAATACGGGTCTCCGTACCTCTTACGGCATCTTCCAGGGAAAGATCCAGGGAATACTGCAGATCACTGCCGCGATTCGAATTTCGCCTGCCACCGGAGCCGCCAAAGATGTCGCCAAAAATATCACCAAAAACATCACCAAACCCTGCAGCACCGGGTCCGCCACCCATGCCCGAGGAACTGTCCACGCCCGCGTGCCCAAACTGATCGTATGCGGATCTCTTCTGGGGGTCCGACAGAACTTCGTAGGCTTCTTTTCCTTCTTTGAACTTCTTCTCTGCCTCCTGGTCACCCGGATTTCGATCCGGATGAAACTTCATAGCGAGTCTTCGATAAGCCTTTTTCAGGTCGGCATCAGGACTGTTTTTGGGGGTGCCCAAAACTTCGTAGTAGTCGCGCTTATCCATTTTTCCGTATGCTTAGACTAGAGTATTTTGCAACAAACGAAAGCCGGTCCTGATGCCGGCTTCCGAACAGTTGTAGCTGTCATTGCCGTATTCACGGCACCTGATAAAGTGATCAGTTTTTATCTTTATCCTTTACCTCTTCGAATTCGGCGTCGACGACGTCGTCTCCACCAGGACCTGAGGACCCCTCACCGCCATCGGGGCCGGCCGGACCGGCCGTGGGATCTTGAGCACCCTGCTCCTGATACATCTGCTCAGCCAGCTTGTGACTGGCCTCCATCAGAGCCGTAGTTTTCTCTTTGATCTGCTCGACGTCATCACCCTCTAGCACCTCTTCAAGTGACTTGATCGCTGATTCAATATTTTCCTTGTCGCTTTCTTCAACCTTATCACCGGCTTCAGTAAGCGTCTTGCGAACAGTGTTAACCATCGCCTCCGCGTGATTGCGTGCATCTACCCGCTCGCGGGTCTGTCGATCTTCTTCGGCATGCGCTTCTGCATCCTGGACCATGCGTTCAACTTCTTCGTCAGATAGGCCAGAACCTGCCTTGATGACAATTTTGTTTTCCTTACCGGTCGCCTTGTCTTTGGCTGAAACGTTGAGAATGCCATTGGCGTCAGTGTCAAAGGTGACTTCAATCTGTGGTATACCACGAGCTGCCGGTGGGATATTCGTCAGATCGAACCGACCGAGTGACTTGTTGTGCTGGGCTATTTCACGCTCACCCTGCAGAACATGGATCGTTACTGCTGTTTGGTTGTCATCTGCGGTCGAAAACACCTGATTTGCCTTGGTGGGAATGGTAGTGTTTTTATCGATCAGCTTTGTCATTACCCCACCGAGCGTTTCGATTCCCAAGGACAACGGTGTGACATCCAGCAACAGTACATCCTTGACATCACCGCCCAGTACGCCGCCCTGGATCGCGGCACCCACCGCGACGGCCTCGTCGGGATTCACATCCCGTCGGGGTTCGCGTCCAAAGAAATCCTTAACTGCTTCCTGAACTTTAGGCATTCGAATCTGACCACCGACAAGAATAATGTCATCGATGTCTGAAGCGCTAAGACCGGCATCCTGTAAAGCAGTCTTACAAGGTTCGATGGTGCGAAGGATCAACTCTTCCACCATCGCCTCAAGCTTCGCCCGACTGAGCTTCATGTTCAGGTGCTTGGGTCCGCTTTGATCTGCAGTGATATAAGGAAGGTTGACTTCGGTCTGTGTACTTGAAGATAACTCAATCTTGGCTTTCTCGGCTCCCTCTTTAAGGCGTTGCATGGCAAGTGGATCACCACGCAGATCCATGCCGTTGTCTTTCTTGAACTCGTCAGCGAGATAATCGATCAATCGACGATCAAAATCTTCCCCACCGAGAAAGGTGTCACCGTTGGTCGCCAGAACTTCGAACTGGTGCTCACCGTCGACATCTGCGATCTCGATGATGGATATATCAAATGTCCCGCCGCCCAGATCGTACACCGCAATCTTACGGTCTCCCTGCTGCTTTTCCATTCCATAAGCCAATGCAGCGGCGGTCGGCTCGTTGATGATTCGCTTGACTTCAAGGCCAGCAATTCTGCCGGCATCTTTCGTTGCCTGACGCTGTGAATCATTGAAATAGGCCGGTACTGTAATGACTGCTTCCGTGACTTCAGTACCCAGATAATCCTCGGCAGTCTGCTTCATTTTCTGCAGTATGCGGGCAGAGATCTCCGGCGGCGCCAGTCGCTTGCCAGCAACCTCTACCCAGGCATCGCCATTATCGGCCTTGACGATCGAATAAGGCATCAAGTCGATATCCCGTTGCACCAGTTCATCGTCGAATTTCCGTCCGACTAGGCGCTTTACAGCAAAAACCGTATTGTGGGGGTTGGTAACGGCCTGTCTCTTGGCAGACTGTCCAACCAGCACTTCACCGTCCTCCGCAAAGGCCACAACAGATGGCGTGGTCCGGTCGCCTTCACTGTTTTCGATGACCTTGGCCGTGCCGCCGTCCATGACTGCAACACAGGAGTTAGTCGTGCCCAGATCAATTCCGATAATATTTGTCATGCTATTTTCCTAAAGATTCTTCTTGGCGATCTTAGATCTACGTTCCAAAAATGGGGATGGTCGGTCAGTTTTTCAACCTTTTCCAGCAGTTTCTTCGGGTGATTTTGCCACCAGCACCATCGCCGGTCGTAAAAGTCGGTGGTTGAGCGAGTAGCCCTTCTGAATGACTTTGCTCACACAATTGGGCGGAATGTCCTGCGACTCTTCCATGCTCATCGCCTGGTGCTGGTCTGGGTCCAACTTATCGCCCACCTCGGGTTCAACTGTTTCAACCGAAAAATTCGCAAAAACACTCTCCAGTTGCCTCAGAATCAACTCCAGCCCTTCGCTGGCACCGCGATTGTCCGCCTGCGAACCCGACTGCTGATCAACAGCTAAGGCCATTTCCAGGCTGTCTTTCACAGTCAGAAGTTCCCGTACAAACCCCTCCAGAGCGAATTTACGCGCATTGGCGACCTCAGTCTCAGTCCGTTTGCGAATGTTGTCGACTTCCGCCTTGGCCCGCAGATAACTGTCTTGATATTCGGCAACCTGATCAAGCAGAGCAGTAATCTGGTCAGCAGACCCTGCATTATCTTCTGCAGCCAATTCCGCGCCGTCCTCTGCTGGCGTCGCCTGAGCATCAGCATCCGCAGCAGGCTCGGGTGTCGTTTGGTCCCCACCGCTGGAGACGGCGCTGACGCCGGAGTCATCCTCAGTTACGTCAGCCTGAGGTTTATCCAATTCCAGCTCATCAACGACCTCGCTGGGGGCTATTTCATCGTTCTTCTGCGGTTTGTCTTTGCCGGTTCTAGTCATGGTGAAGTATGTCTTGCGGGTTAGCACCTGGTAACAGTATTGGTTCTCTGCCTAAAGCTGGGGCAATATTCTCGATTTTCAAGGGCATGTCATGCATGCGTTGCCCTTGAATCAGTCCGGATCGACCGCTAGTGAAGAGACTTAAGGGCAGTACCCAGGAATCGAGCCGTGATATCAACGACGGGAATCACATCCTCATAAGACATACGCGTGGGACCAACCACCCCCAGCACGCCAATGCAGCGACCATCTGATTTATAAGGTGCCGTGACAACACTGCAATCCATCAACGCGTTGTACCCTGATTCTTCTCCAATAAAAATAGATATCCCTCGTGCGTTCATACTCTTATCGAGCAACTGGAGAAGATCCTGTTTCGCTTTGAACGCATCGAAGATCTCCCGAAGTTTTTCAACTTGGTCGAAGTCCGGCACGCTCATAAGATTGGTTTCACCGCTGACCACTACGCTGTCTGACGCGGTCTCATCGGTGAACAGTTCCTTGGCCATGTTGACTGCAGTGCGCATAATTCGATTCATCGAGATACTGTCATGTTCCATGTCCTGAACCAATCGTCTGCGCACCTCATTGAGCGGGCGACCAGAATAACGTTCGTTAAAAAAGTTCGCTGCCTCGACGAGTTCGCTGGGCGTATACTTTCGGTCGACAAAAAGCACACGATTCTGAACACGGCCGTCCTGGGTAACGAGAATCGCCAGAATTCTGTCCTCAGATAGCGGTAGAAATTCAATCTGGCGTAGATTCTCGTGCTCACCACCGGGCAACAGAACCACACCGGCAAACTGTGTGATGTGGGAGAGCAGTTCCGATGCCATCGACATCAACTCGTCAGGATCGCGGGCGGACGCGAGTCCGGAGTTGATTTCTTTGACCGAAGCTGCATCCAGGGGCCTTACTTTGAGCATGGTATCGACAAAGACCCGGTAACCCAACTGTGTGGGCACCCGTCCAGACGAAGTATGCGGCGAGCGGATCAGCCCAAGATCCTCAAGATCGGCCATCACATTGCGGATTGTCGCGGCACTCAGTTCAAGCCCGGACTCACGTGAAAGGGTTCTCGAACCGACTGGCTCTCCATCACTGATATAGCGTCTAACGAGTTCTCGTAGCAGAGTTTCTGCTCTGTCGCTCAGTTGAATTTCTGTTACGGCTGTCATCTTAAATCGTCGAGTTTAGGCAGCGAATGAACTTGGAGGTAAAATCAGGTTAGTCAGTCTGATTTATGGACCTGCGCCCGAATCATACCATTGCCAGTACCATACGCAATTACCTAAAAAAATGACTCAGCCCATGACATTTCCTCAATCCACTCATTCACGGAAAAAAGGCCATCTGGCATGCAAATTTCGTCCGTAGGACTATTCGGTCGCTATAAGGATCCTGAAGTCGGCACCACGCTGGATGCATTGCGAAAACACCTGGAAGATCGGGATATTTCGGTCTACATCGGAGACACGACTGCAGACAATATCTCCGGCACACGAATCGAAGATTCCGGTCTACCAGTGGGTGAGACGATAGACCTTGCGGTCGTCGTTGGAGGTGACGGCACCATGCTCCACGTCGCACGCAGTCTGGCATCATATGCTCTGCCGATGATCGGTATCAATCTGGGGCGACTTGGGTTTCTGACAGACCTCTCTGCAGAACGGATGCACGACGGCATGGACGAACTTCTCCGCGGCGAGTTCACCGTAGAGGAACGAATCATGCTGCAGGTTCATATTTCAAACGGTAGAGAAAACCTGAACGAAAATGTTGCACTGAATGATGTCACCTTAAGCAAGGGCAACACCGGTCGCATGATCGAGTTCGATACCCACGTCAACTCTGAACCTCTTGGACGAACCCGGGGCG
>Ga0209445_1002031_pt1 | contig 10513 bp, 5 predicted proteins | sample MarorgKNORR_S2LV_4_FD_188223 | JGI IMG/M metagenome (GOLD analysis project Ga0209445, IMG submission 188223) | Marine microbial communities from the Southern Atlantic Ocean, analyzing organic carbon cycling - NADW_A/KNORR_S2/LV (SPAdes) (version 2) | ecosystem: Environmental > Aquatic > Marine >...
TTTTTGCTGTCTCTACTATTATTAAGTTCTTCCCTTTAGTAAGATTTCCTATGCTGAATTTTTCTTGAAAATATTTATCAACTATTTTATCTTTTTTCTCCTGCATCTCTTTTATAGATTTTTCATTTAATCTCTTATTTTCAATGGGTTTATACAAATCTTCTAATGTATTATGAATTACGGACCCAAGGGTATTATAAGCTATAGTTTCTTCCATCTGTTTATCTTCAGGAATTTCAAGGATGGTTTGATAATAAAAGGATATAGGGTTTCTTATATAGTTAAGCAGCATTGATGCTGTAAATCCTCTTTCTGATATTTCATTAAGTTTTTTTAAAATATCGGAATTTTTATCAATCTCTATCAGCTCCTTTTTTATTATAGGAGTTTTTGGCACAAGTATTTTATGATTTACTTTATGAATATTTTCAATTTCTAACTGTCTAATGAATCTGCTAATTTCACCACCATTTATTACATCTGGCTCTGTGTTGTAAAGAAGATATATATTTTTAGCTCTTTGGATTAATCTATAAAAATGGTAGCTATATATTGCATCTTTATCTTTATATATAGGAAGATTATGTTGAATCCTTACATCAAATGGTATAAATGTGCCGCCCTTATTCCCCATAGGAAGAATCCCTTCATTTAATGATGAGATAATTACTGTTTCAAAATCTAAAACCCTTGATTCAAGGATCCCCATTACCTGCAATCCTTTAAGTGGTTCTCCATTAAATGGAACTTTTTCATTTTTTATTATTTCTCTATATAAATTATGTAATGTTCTAATAGAGTTTATATGCTCATACTTGTTTTGTAATAATTTTAATTTGTTAAATAATTTATTAAAATGATAAAGGTATTCGAATGTCATCTTTTCCTGAGCCGCATTATTGTCAAAATGATCTTTTATTCTATAGATTACTTTGATACAATTATCGATTGCATTACTTGTATTATCCCAAGCACTAAGAAGAAGCTCTAATATTTCTCTATTGGACTTATTAATCTTTATTAGTGTGTTGAGATTTGGGTATACTATATTATTTGTATTGATAATTTTACAAATATCGCCATCACTAGTATTTAATAGTGGAACTATTAGCTCGTGCGATAATATTGAAATCACATTTTTATAATAGAATGATTTTTTATTCTCCGAATGTAATTTTAATAAATTATCAAATAATGATGCAGTAGAGGACAACTTAATTGGTAGTCCCATAGTTATGTTGAGATCCTCTATTTTATTTGGCATTGAGTTTAACAAAGGGGTTAACAGTTTTTCGTCTCCTAGTACTATTGCCGTATTATTAAGAGCATTGGGATTTTTAATTTTTCCTATAATCTCACCAATGTATTTTGCTTGTCCTATATTTTTTGCTGTACCGATTACAGAAATATTTTTTTGTGTAGAATAATTATTCGATATTATATCAATCTTATTACTGTTATAATATGGCCATGAATTTATGTACTGATTTATATAGTAGCCAGAAGAGTTATATTCTGAATTGATAGTAGCTTCATCGATATCCCAGTAAATTTTTGCCATCCCTGACTGAAGTAATTCTTGGATTATTATTGATTCCGATCCATATAGCGCATTAAATCCTAAAAAAATATGAAGTTTATTACTATTAGAGTTTATATAACTTTCTAAATTATTTATTGCTTCTTTATAGATTAATCCCTGATAGCCCTTGGATTTATTTAAGAGGTGATTTGATAACTGGCTATAATACTTTTTTATATCCTTCCAGAATGACATATAATTTTCTACTATTGAAGTCTTATCTTCATCCAGTGACCAGTGGTCTAAGTCATTTATAGCCTGTAAGTAGTTAAATACCGCATCTGAATTAGCTAATTCTCTATCTATATCATCAAAATCATTAAGTAATATCCGAGCCCATTTTATAAAATCTTCAAACTCATTTTGTTCTTGCGTGTGTGTATTTAGCTTATAAACGGAATAAAACTCAAATAGCAGCTCTGTATTAGATATTTTTGATAATCCTGAGAGTGATGTTATAAAGTCATCAATGGGAAGAATATCTGGGCTAAAAATGTTTTTTTCAATAGTAGAAGAAATAGCTTCTTTTAGAAATAATCCAGCTCTTTTATTAGGAAGAATAAAGACACAATCAGAAAGATTTACTTTTTTTTTGTTTAATTCTGAAAGTACAATTTTTAGAAAACTCTGCATTGTATAAAAATAAAAAACGCCTCGCATTTAGCGAAGCGTTTTCTATTTTATTAGAGTTTATTATTTACTTATTTCGTAAAAACAATTTCAACCCTTCTATTATTAGCTCTACCTGCTGAATTTATATTTGTATCAATAGGGCTAGTTTCTCCTAATCCAGAAGCACTTAGTCTAGATGAAGAAACATTTCTTGAGCTTAAATAATCAACTACAGCATTTGCTCTTCTTTCAGATAATCCTTGATTGAATCCTTTAGTCCCTATGCTATCCGTATGACCTTCAACACTAAAGCTTGATTTAGGATATTCAAGAATTATTGCTACGATATCATTAAGCACTGGAGGTGTTGCCTCAGTAAATGTAGCAGAACCAAATGCAAATTGAATTCCTCTAGATAATTCTGTAATTTTAGCCATATCTGTATCAGATGGGCCTTCTGGACAGCCATTGTTTGCAACTGTTCCAGGAGTGTCAGGACATTTATCATCCTTGTCAAAAACAGAATCTCCATCACTATCTGGCCATGGACAACCACGGTTTGCTCTAGGACCAGCTTCGTTAGGACAGCCATCTCTAGCATCTACAATACCATCTCCATCAGCATCTGGACATCCACCTAGTTTCTTGTCTCCAGCTTCTTTAGGACATCTATCTTTATTGTCTGGCAATCCATCTCCATCAGTATCAGGACATCCATTATATTCTGCAGGACCTGCAGCAAGTGGACAATCATCTTCACTGTCTTGGATTCCATCACCATCAGTATCAGGACATCCATCAAATTCTACTAATCCAGGAATTTCTGGACACTTATCATGTTTATCATAAATGCCATCACCATCTGTGTCTGTGCCTCCAAATTTAACAGATACTCCAGCGGACCATCTCATAGATCCACCTTCATCCATTTTTTGATTAATTCCTGCCATTTTAACGCCATCGCCTAAATTATGCTTGTAATCACTTTGAAGAGTAATTCCCCATTTTTCATTCATCCAGTAGTTAATACCTACACTAAGATTTCCAGTCATCCAATTTGTATCTTCCATCCAAGTCCATCCTGGACCGATTCCAACAAATGGCTCCCAATCTCCCCATTCTAACACATCACCTAGGCTGTATTTTAACATTGCGTCTACAGTGTGATATTCTGAAGCTCTATCCATTTCATGCCCTGTTGCATATTTTGAAATGCTGTTCATTGACGCACCTACACCAAAAGAAAGGTTGTTTCCAAGGTATTTCGATACAGAGAACATTGAAAAAGGTGAAGAAACATTCCAGTTATCACCTACATCAAAAAATTCAGTAATTTTTGTGTTTGTGTTTGCAGCCTGATCAACAGCGTGCATACCAAAGCTAAATTGCCATGGATTGTTCTCATCTTGCGATTGTACACTTGTTGTACCGAAGATGAATAATACGATTAATAATAATTTGTAAAAGTTTTTCATAATTAAGAATTTACTATAAATAAATTAGTTTTTGCAAAAATAAGGTTTTTAGAATAAATTTTCTTGATAAAAGAATATTTTTTTACCTGTAAAAGGAATAAATCAACAATTTTTAACCATAACAGACTCTTTTTCTATATATATAAGAAGTTTTTTTAGGGTTGTAATGCCTATTTTTTTGAGCGCATTTTCATATTCATCTAGTTGTTTTTTGTGATAACTATTGGGATTACCAGTCTTATAATCTATAATTATAGCTTTGTTATCCTTATTGAATACTATTCTATCAGGTCTTAAATTTTTATCATTTTTTTGAATAATTTCTCTCTCATTATATGACACTAAATTTGAGTTATAATATTCCTTTATATCAGGGTGATTAATTATTGAAAGTATTAGAGGATTAAGCTCCTTGTATTGAACCGTATTAATTGTGCCATTGTCTAAGAAATGATTCATTGTGATTTCCACATCTGTGGGAGAGCTGATGTGGCTCATAAGTTCATGAATTAAATTTCCCTTTTCAATTGCCTTTTCTTTTTTAGTATCCCATATCATTCCAGATTTTGAAACCAATGAGATCCCATATGTTTCTCTGGGATTACAAATAAATTGTTCTGGTCTTACAACATTATGATCCAATTTAGAGGATTCTTCTGCTTTTGCTGCAGATCCAAAATGGTAGGACTCCTTACTATCATCCCATTTTTTTACTTTTTTTAAGTAATTAATTAATAGTCCAGAATATATATTTAGGTTTTCTTCTCCATTTTTATCAAAACATTGTGACCCGATAATATACAGTTCGCTTTTAGCCCTTGTTAAGGTTACGTATAATAGATTTATATTGTCTATTTCTTGTTTAGAAACGTGATCTGTGTAAATCATTTTACCGTACGAGTCATAGTTTTCAACATCTTTATTAAAGTTCATTAATAAATGAGAGAAATTAGAAATTTTTTCTTCTTTAACAGGGAACCACTCCTTAGGTTCAATCTCTTTGTATATGTCTAGATCAGCAAATGGATAAATTACTATTGGAAATTCTAACCCTTTAGATTTATGAATTGTCATTATTTCAACAGCATTAATTTCTGAAGGACTGACAATACTTAATTTATCTTTTTTTTCTTCATAAAAATTAATAAAATCATAAAAACTTGATTGGAATTTGCTAGAGTAATCTAGTGTAAAATCCAGAAAAAACTGTAAATAGGAATTTGATTGTTCATTGATCTTAAAACTATAAATAATATACTCAACAGCTTCATATATTGAAAGTTTAGCTAGAAAGGTTTGCTCAAAATAAAAATTATCTTTTTCTAATTTTTTATAAAAACTGACTGAGTCTAAATGAATAAATTTTCTAAAAAAATTATCTCTTAATTCGGTTGTTTTACTATTCTTATACAAGTAATTAAGTATTCCAATCTTACTTATCACGCCTTCATTAAGGCAATAATTAATAGTATCAAGGATAAAACGCACATCAGGTGATGAATCAATTAATAAGGATTCAGAAGAAATTAAGTCTATCCCTTTTTCACTTAGAAAGTCAGCTATCAAGGATCCTTCTTTTCTTTTTCTAACAATTATGGAGATATCCTTTGATTTATATCCATTTTTTAAACATGAATTAATAATCTCTAAAATCTTCTCGCAGTATATTTCTTTTTTTTCTGATTTTTTTTTCTGATCTATTAATGTAATATTGACATATCCTTCTTCCTTTTGAAATAAATCTTGAGAAGCCTGAAGATATGTGTTCTTGAAATAATCATTTCTAAATACAAAAGATCCAATGTGGTTAAAGAAATCATTATTAAACTCAATAATTTTTCTATTGCTTCTATAATTTACAGGAAGATTAATCAGGGTTTTATCAATATAAAATGGATTATTTTCATTAATAAGACCTATAAATTGCTCTACTTGACTGCCTCTCCACCTGTATATGGATTGCTTAGCATCACCAGCAATAGTTAAACTAGAATTTTCACTAGATAATGAATTTTGTAAAAGAGGCATCAGGTTTTCCCATTGAAGATTTGATGTATCTTGAAATTCATCTATAAAATAATTTTTGTATTTACATCCAATTTTCTCATAAATAAATGGCGCAGGTTGATTTTTAATTTCTTCATTAATAATTTTATTAAACTCTGAAATCAGCATAGTATTATTATCAGCTTTAAGATTTGTTAATTCATCATTAATTGCATTAAGGATAGAGAGTGGCGTAATATTTTTTAATAGATTATCATATAGCTTTATTTTGAAAACTTTAGCTTTTATTTTATTAAATATTTCAAATAAATTAGGCTGTATTGAATCAATTAAATGTTTTTGCTCTTGATCTATTTTAGAAGAATATAAATTTCCAGCAGCAAGATTGCTTTCTAATTGATTATTGTATATGCGTTCATAATCTTTATTAATTATTTTATTAAAGTGTTTTGGCAGGCTTTCACGAATGAAACTTTTGTGTTCTATTCTGTTTAATTCAATCAGATTTAAAGCTTTTTTTGCAAGTTTAGAACAATTATCAGTTTCATCTTTTTTTAACAACTTTAGATGCTGTTTTACAGAAATAAATTCTGCAATTGAATTTTGCTGCATCCCTTTTATAATTTCATAGCTATTTTCATTTATTAATGTTTTAGCAATTTTTCTAAAATCTAGGGATATGTCCCAACTTTTATTATTGTCAGCTTTTTCAAACGCATAATCAATAAAGATTTTTGTTAATTCACTGTCTTCTCCAGTTTTTGCAATCAGTTTATCTACAGCCTTACTTAACAGCTCTTCTTCATCTATTTCTACTTCATATTTACTATCAATGTTTAGCTCATAGCTAAAGCTTCGCACAATTCTTTGGGTAAATTTATCAATAGTAGAAATTTCAAAAGCAGCATAATTTTTTAAGAGATGTTTTAAGATCTGATTTGATTTAATATTTATAGTATTTACTGAAAGCTTGGTTTCTTTAATGATCTCTTTTATAATGGCACTATTTTTATTTATTTTTTCTTTATCACTAAATTCAATCAACCTTTCTACAATTCTGTTTTTCATCTCATTAACAGCTTTGTTAGTAAAAGTAATGGCTAGAATGTTCTTATAAGCATCGTCATTTTCTGATGTTAAAAGAAGTATTAAATATTCCTTTACCAGGTTGAAGGTTTTGCCACTTCCAGCAGAAGCATTGTATATTTTAAATGAATTATTTAGATGCATTTTCTTACTATACAAGTTAATTAATCCTATTTGATTTTTGCTTAGCTTTATTGTAAATTTGTTTTACTAATTAAAAATATAAATTATGAGTTTTTTATTACCTGAGTTAGGATTTGAATATGCAGATTTAGAACCTCATATTGACGCTAGAACGATGGAAATACATCATTCTAAGCATCACAATGGGTATACCAATAATTTGAATAATGCTTTAGAAAATGTTGCTCTTACTGAGCAGCCTATTGAAGAAATTCTAAGGAATTTAGACATGAATAATGCCGCTCTTAGAAATAATGCTGGCGGATATTATAATCACTGTTTGTTTTGGGAAATATTAAATCCAAAGGACAAAAAAGATTTAGATGGAGATTTAGAATCTGCAATTAATTCTTCTTTTGGCTCTTTTGAGAATTTTAAAGAAGGATTCTCAAAAGCTGCAGCAACAAGATTTGGATCTGGATGGGCATGGTTATGCGTCAAAGATGGCAAATTAGAAATTTGTTCCTCTGCTAATCAAGATAATCCTATTATGCCTTCAATTGGCTGTGGTGGGAAACCGATAATGGGAATTGATGTTTGGGAACATGCATATTACTTAAATTATCAAAACAGAAGGGTAGATTATATTACAGCTTTTTTTGATGTTGTTAATTGGAGAGTTGTAAGTGAAAAATTTAAAAACGCTTAGTAGGCTCTTTTTTTATTTCCTTCATAAAAATTTATGAAGGCATTGTTTACTACTCTATTGCCTCCAGGAGTTGGATAATTGCCTGTGAAGTACCAGTCACCTGTGTGATTTGGACATGCCTGATGCAAATTTTCAATGCTCTGATATATTATTTTTACTTTTGAAGTGTTAACATGAACACTTAAAATTTCAGCAATTTTATCTGAGATCTCATCTGCTGTAAACATATTGTATATATCTTTTACGTGATTAACAATTTCTTTATCAGGCAAATTAACCTGCTCTTTACATTTATTATATATTTCCTTAACTATAGCATATTTCTTCTTGTCTTTAAGTAATGCTAAGGTTGCTTTAAATGCAATTAAACTATTGAGATTTGCCATATCAATTCCATAGCAATCAGGATATCTAACTTGAGGAGCAGAAGATACAACTACGATCTTTTTTGGCTTTAATCTATCAAGCATTTTTAATATGCTTTTCTTAAGGGTAGTCCCTCTTACGATACTATCATCAATAATTACTAATGAGTCAGTATGCTTTATTACACCGTAGGTTATATCATATACATGCTCAACTAAATCATCTCTACTATTATCTTCAGTTATAAAAGTTCTTAATTTGACATCTTTAATTGCAATTTTTTCAATTCTTGCTCTTTCAGATAAAATATCAATTATTTTTTCTTCAGAAAGTTTTTTATTTTTTATTATGGCTTCAGTTTTTTTCTTATTTAGAAATTCTTCTAAGCTTTCTACCATCCCAAAAAAAGATGTTTCTGCGGTATTTGGTATATAAGAAAAAACAGTATTTTTTATATCAAAATTTATTTCATTTAAAACTTTTGGCATAATAAGTTTCCCCAAATTTTTTCTTTCAGAATATATATCAGCATCATTACCTCTTGAAAAATATATTCTTTCAAAGGAGCATGCTTTAATATTAGCTTTCTTGTTTATTTTTTTGATCGTTACTTCTCCTTTATTTTTGACAATTATTGCGCTTCCAGGCTCCAGTTCTTTAATGTATTTTATATCAATATTAAAAGCATTTTGGATAGCAGGTCGTTCAGAAGCAACGACAACTACTTCTTCATCTTTATAATAAAAGGCGGGCCTAATCCCTGCAGGATCTCTCATTACAAATGAATCGCCATGACCTAATAATCCTCCCATTACATAACCTCCATCCCAGTTTTTTGAAGATTTTTTTAAAACTCTAGAAACATCTAATCTATCAGAAATTAGTTCAGAACATTCCATTTTTGAATATCCTTCTTTTTTTAGTTCTTTGTACATTTTTCTTACAGCATCATCTAAATAATGTCCAATTTTTTCCATAATTGTAATTGTATCAGAATATTCTTTAGGATGCTGCCCTAGCTCTATTAGATTGTTAAATAGTTCTTCTACATTAGTCATGTTAAAATTCCCGGCAAGAATTAAATTTCTATGTTTCCAATTATTTTGTCTAAGCAATGGCTGTACATTTTCCATACTGTTACCTCCAAATGTCCCGTATCTTACATGACCTAATAAGGACTCTGCAAGGTATGGAATAGAAGTTTTTAGTTTGGAAGTATCTTTGGCAAGATTTGGATTATTTTTGAGATCAAAATTAATTCTATTATTGATTTTTGAAAAGAGATCTTGAATCGGCTGTTTTTCTATGGATCTAATCCTACTAATAAATTTTTTTCCAGGAGCAACATTTAATTTAATGCTAGCAAACCCAGCACCATCTTGACCCCTGTTATGCTGCTTTTCCATTAATAGATACATTTTATTTATGCCATAAAATGCACTGCCATATTTTTTTTTATAAAAATCTAGGGATTTAAGAAGCCTAATGTGAGCAATTCCACATTCATGTTTTAACTCATCACTCATTTTGTTTGGATCAATGTAGGTTTACAAAAAAACAAAATTATTATTGAACTATAAAAGTTTATTAATAAAATCAACTCTATTTAAAATATCATTATAATTAATTTTGTCTATACCATTTATGCCAAACTCCTCAACCGAATAAGATGCTGCAGCTGTTGCATATATAATTGCGTTCTTTATTTCATCAAATGAAGAGGAATTAACTTTGGTTAAATAACCTGCTAGCCCTCCAGCAAATGAATCTCCAGCTCCGGTAGGGTCTTTAACTTTTTTCACTGGGAATGCAGGACATTCAAATGAATTTGACTTATCAATTAACATTGAGCCGTATTCTCCTTTTTTGACTATAACAAAATTAGGCCCCATATTTAGAATTTTCTTTCCTCCTTCAATAAGAGAGTCTAATCCAGTAAGTTGTTTCACTTCATCATCATTTATACAAATTAAGTCAACTTTAGATATAATTTTTTTTAAATTTTCCATGGTGTTGTCCATCCAAAAGTTCATGGTATCAAGAATTGTTATTGTTGGAGGGCTGATTATTTGCTCCATAACTTTTAATTGAATAATAGGATCAAGATTGCCTAATACAATAACATTAGGAGATCTATAGTTTTCGGGAACTACAGGGTCAAAATCTGCAAGAACATTTACTTCAGTTTTTAAGGTATCCCTTTGATTCATGTTTTTTGCATATTTACCACTCCAGTAAAATGTTTTGCCATTTTTTTCAATTTTTAAAGAAGAGACATCTATATTTCTCCTTTTAAATATTTCAAAATATTCTGTTGGAAAATCCCCCCCAACTATAGAAATAATAGCGCTATTAATATTGAATAATGAAGCAGAAATACCAATATATGACGCAGCGCCTCCTAGTATTTTTTCAACGCTATCATTAGGTGTTTCAATAGAGTCAAATGCGACAGTCCCTACTATTAGAAGTTTATTCATTTTGTTGTTTGCTCAAAAGGCAAAGCTAGTAAATAATAAAAATTAATATATAGTTAATTTTATTTTTATTTTC
>Ga0209445_1002037_pt1 | contig 10494 bp, 9 predicted proteins | sample MarorgKNORR_S2LV_4_FD_188223 | JGI IMG/M metagenome (GOLD analysis project Ga0209445, IMG submission 188223) | Marine microbial communities from the Southern Atlantic Ocean, analyzing organic carbon cycling - NADW_A/KNORR_S2/LV (SPAdes) (version 2) | ecosystem: Environmental > Aquatic > Marine >...
TTCTTTCCTTAGCCCATCTTCCATTACCATCCATTATTATAGCAATATGTTCTGGGACATTATTTACATTAATATTTTTTAATCCTTGAGTACTCATATTAATTGTGTTGGGAAATTACCTACGACAAATTGGCTGAACAACTCGCAACCTGCCATTATTTAGATATTATAACATGAAAATTAAACTATAATAATTGCGAAGTGTTCCACATTTCGGTTAATTCAAAATAGCTAGTAATTGATCAACAATTGAAAAATATATATTTGAGATTTTATGATCAGGAATTTTTTGAACTATAGGTTCTCCATTATCTGTACAAACTACAATATCATTAGATATTGGTATTTGGCCCAGAAGAGGAATATTTAATCGTTCGCTTTCAGATTTTCCACCACCTTTTTTGAATAGATCTATATTTATTTCAAAATTCCCAGCTTCACTAATCTGTATACTAGACCCGTCTGTAAGTATTATCTCTCCACCGTTCTGCATTTTCCCACTAGAGGTTTTTATAACACCATCTAGAATAAATCCAGACATATTTTCTATAACGCCAAGGATTGGTGTTTTAACTTTTTTAAACATATCTGCGCCTTTTCGTACATCTGAAAGCGCGATATCTTGTGGTGTCGTTACAATAATTGCACCTGACATACGTAATTTCTGTGTAAGAGTAAGTTGTACGTCTCCAGTACCCGGCGGTAAATCTAAGATTAAAAAATCTAGATCACCCCAATCTACATCCCTGAAAAACTGCTCTGTCATTCTTGAAACAAGTGGCCCCCGCCAGATGACAGGAGTGTCATTACCACTTAAAAAACCGAAGCTCATTATTTTCATTCCATATCTATCTAATGGTACTAATTTATTATCTTCCGTCATCTCAGGTTGTTGGTTAACGCCAAGTATAATTGGCAATGATGGTCCATAAATATCTAGATCCAATAAACCAACAGTATACCCTTTATGTTTTAAACCACAAGCAATGTTTGAAGCCACAGTAGATTTTCCAACACCACCCTTTCCACTAGCGATAGCAACAACATGTTTTACTTTTGGCAGAATCGGTTCTATTGTTGGGGTTTGAGCACTAGATGATTCGGATGGTGAATTACCATTATCTTTATCATCAATAATAACAGATACTGATGAAAAATGATCCGTTAAATGTTTTTTAATAGTTTGAACAAGTAAATTTTTCTTTTCTTCATTCTGAGATGTGATTTTCAAATATATGTTAATATTTTCAGATTTGATCTGAATATCCTTAACCATTCCAAAAGATATAATGTCCCGGTTGAATCCAGGGTAATTAATTTTACTAAGTAATTCTTTTACTTTATTCTTATCCATAAAAACTTTTTATATAAAAAACGGCTGTACAAACAACCGTTTATTTTTCTATTATTATTATCTGTATTTCTATCCTGAATACTCTTGTCCAAAATATTCATAGTTAAGAGGGATATATTTACTCCATTCTTCAGGGATTTCACTTTCATCAAAAATAGCCTCAACAGGGCATTCAGGTTCACATGCACCACAATCAATACACTCCTCAGGGTTTATGTATAACTGTTTCCCTTCTGGATCAAATCCAGGTTCTTTTACTTCTGCTCCAGCACCCGTTTTGTCATCGGGTCCATGAATACAATCAACAGGACAGACCTCAACACAAGCAGTGTCACAGGTACTAACACATGGTTCAGCAATAATATAAGTCATTGTTTTACTCCTAAAACTTTAAATAAAGATTATAATTAGATCTTATTCGGTTTCCAGATCCGTTAAATTTATATTGATTTGATTTAAGGTTACAAAAAAGATTTAAAAAAAAATTATTGACATAAATTTAAAATAAGGAAACAAATGCATCTGGTAATTGATCAAGGAACATCCTCTACAAAAGCATTTCTATTTGATGCTTATGGACATATTACTTATAATGAAAAACTTAATCACCGATTATATTATCCATCTAGAAATCACATAGAGTGTGATGCATTAGAAATATTTAATGCCTGCAAGAGCTTGATATCGAGATCGGTAAAAGTAAGCAAAAATAATCCCATCTTATCTTTGGGGCTATCTGTACAAAGATCAACCTTTTTATTTTGGGATAGATTAACTATAACACCTGTCACAATGGCACTTAGCTGGCAAGATAGTAGATCCAAAGACATAGTTGAAAATCTAAAGCAGCATTCGGATTGGATTTACAACACAACCGGGTTACCTCTGAGCCCACATTTTGGTGGACCTAAATATCAAAAAATGATTAATGAATTGCCTCTATTAAAGAAAAAAATCACTAATGGAGATGTCATTTTTGGTACACTTAGTAGTTATATAACTCATGCTTTAACAAAAATAGCAGCAATTGATCATTCTATAGCATCTAGAACTTTATTACTTGATATTAATACTTGTACCTGGTCAGATGAATGTTTAGATCTGTTTGAAATACCTAAATCAAGTTTGCCTATAATAAAACCCACATATCATAATTATGGAAAAGTTTTGGATTATGATTTTAATCTTAATTGTGTTATTGGAGACCAACAGGCTGCACTTATAGGGCAAAATGGATTTTCAGAAATGAGTATCGGAATGAATTTTGGTACTTCTGCAAGTGTGTTATATAATTCAGGCAGTAAGCCAAACTTGATTAATGGTTTAATCACAAGTGTTTTATATTCTGAAAGTAAAAAAAAGATCTATCTTTCTGAGGGAACAATAAATGCATGCAACTCCCTATTTTATTATTTAGAGAAAATTTTAAATATTGACCATAAACATATGCTATGGGATGAACGCTGTAAAAATCAAGATACAGAGGGAATATTTATTTCAGGGTTTTCAGGAATAGCAGCACCATATTGGTTATCTGGGTTTGAAGATATTTATTGGAATATTAATAGAAATAATAAAAATGAAATCATTAGGGCAGGAATGGAATCTATTGGTTTTTTAGTTAATGATATTATTGAAATGTTAAGAGTAAATATTTCGACCAATTTTAATCTAATAACAGCTAGCGGAGGTGGAGCTAGAGATTCACTTCTACAGTTTATTGCAGACTTAAGTGGTCAATTTATCAGACGTCCAAAAATGAGAGATAAGACTGCTATAGGAGTTTACCGAATATTAAATAATGATTATAATAATAAAATAATCGATGAAAGTGATTTATATGAACCGACTACGGATCGAGATAAAATAATAATAAAAATTAAACAATGGGGGGAAATCATTTCTTTATTGAAATAATTAATATCATTTGTTTTTATAAGCTATCAAATATTCCTTAGCAGCTTCATAAGTATTTTCAATTTCCCCATCTAGTATTGCATCCTCAACAGATTTCTTTATCAGACCAACTTCTTTACTTTCTTCAAGCCCAAAAATTTCCATTATTTCTTTTCCTCTAATTGGGCTCTGGAATTTCTTTGCCGAATCTTTATCTAATACTACCCGCATTTTTTTTTCAACAAGATAAAAATTATTTAAATATCTTTTAACCAATTGTGTGTTCTTCGTGGTTATATCAGCTCTGCAAAGAATCATCAAATCTTTAAGTTCATCACCAGCTGATACCATTAACCTCCTAACTGCAGAATCTGTAACCTCAGATTTAACAAGTGCTATTGGCCTTAAGTGTAAAAGAGTAAGTTTTTTTAAATATTTGGTTAGGTAATTAGAAAGCCGCATCCTTTTTGCAACTTTAATAAGCATCTTCTCACCAATAGCATCGTGTCCATGAAAAGTATATCCTTTTTTGTAATCAATTTTTCGTGTTTTTGGTTTTGCAATATCATGAACTAATGCTGCAAATCTTATTTCCATTTTTTCTGTTAATTCTGCAGCATTATCTACCACCTGTAGTGTATGTGAAAATATATCTTTATGATGCCACTCTGGAGATTGTTTCATATCGTACATGATATCAATCTCTGGGAAAACAATCTTCATTAAACCGGTTTTTTGTAATATACTTAGCCCAACAGATGGTTTGGCTGTCATTAAAATTTTAATAAACTCATCTCGAACTCGCTCCCAAGATACAATCTTTATCCTATCAGCTTGTTTTATGATTGAACTAAGACATTTTGGCTCAATCTTAAAGTTTAGCCTTGAAGAAAAATAAGCTGCACGCATCATCCTTAATGGATCATCTGAAAAAGTTTTATCAGGATCCATTGGTGTTTTTAAAATTCCCTTTCTCAGATCTGCAACACCACCCAATGGATCTATGAGCTTGCCAAATTTGTCAGGATGAATGTCCATCACCATTGCATTAATTGTAAAGTCTCTTCTTTTTAAATCTTCTTCAAGATTTGCATATTTGACTTCTGATGGTTTTCTAGACTTGACATCATACTGCTCCATCCTAGAACTAGCTACCTCTATTTGGAATGCTTTATTAGGTATTAAAGCGGTTCCAAATTTTTCAAAAGAAACAATCTTTTTCACTCCAATAGTAGTAGCTAATTTTCTTGCAAATAAAATCCCATCCCCTTCTACCATTAGATCCAGATCCTGAATCTTTTTGCCAAGAATTAGGTCTCTTACAACACCTCCCACAACATATACTCTTGTATTTTCTTTCTTTCCAATTTTACCCGCTATTATTGCCATCTCTAAAATGTGCTTATAGATAGGTTGATCTATTGTTTTTCCTATATTTACCATGGATTAATATTAACGTGAAATCTATATTATATAAAAATAAGTTAGACAATTCACTTGTTTTAGGGAAAAACTTTAATATATTTTTAGGTTATGAGAAAACTATTCTCTTCTATACTTAGCATTTTCTTTATAATCACGCCTATATTTTCACAGTTTGGATCAATCAAAATTAATTTTGATGATAGGCTGCTTAGGAGCGATGAAAAACGTGATCTTCTAAATTTAAAAGAGGATATTCGACAATTTTATCTAAACACAAATTGGGATAAAGAATATAGCGACTTGGAGATCCCACTTCATATTCAACTAGTTTTTGAAGGAGCAGCCACAAAGGGAAATGTAAAAACCTATATCTGCAAGGCTTTATTTTCAAATGGTGGTGAGCTAAGGTATTTTGATAAAGGTGTTCAGTTTTATTATAGCCCGGGGAGCAGTCTTTATTTTGATCTAGTATTGTTTGAGCCATTATCAGCATTTTTAGCGTTTTACGCCCATTTAATATTGGGAGGTGAAATTGATACATATGATTTTAGAGGTGGAACCACAGCATATGAAATAGCCAGAGATATTAGTTTGAGAGGGGCATCTTCTGATTATCAAAAAGGCTGGGGCTCAAGAATTTCATTAGTCGATGATATAAGTAAAAACTCTGGTCTAAGATCTGCCCGTTTATCATATTATATTGCAACAGATCTAATGAAAGAAGGAAATATTGATGAAGCCGTAAAGGAGTTTAATAATATGCTGGATGGACTAGAACAAAGCTATACTGACTTTAGGAGGGAACAGTCAACACAATACTTTATGAAAATACATTCTGAAACACTATCAAAAATATTTAGTAGAATCGGGAGAAAAAAACTACTAGTTGATCTAAAACAACTAGATCCAGATAATAATGAAACATACCAGCTCTATTTGGATAAAATGTCTAAATAAGTTTGTTTTTTCATTAAATAATATTTAACAACTATGGAGAATTGAGCCATGTTTTCCATAATTTTTTTATCCTCTAACTTTCTTAATATTGCAAACTTACTTCGTTTTTTAATTATTACTTTTGGGTGAAGAATAATCCAAATTAGTGCCCTTAAAATTGCACTTAAATGCTTCCAGTCTAACATTGCCATGGAATAAAAACAGGCAACTACTTCCAATATTAATCTGGGTATACCAATAGTTAAAACATTATATATAGAATAATTACTAAAAAGCATTAACAATGAGTTTCTATGATTGAGGTAATATTTTTTATGAGTATACATAGGTAGTGTTAACGCATTTTTATGATATACTATTGACCTGGGGTCTACCCAGACCTCAAACCCCATAGCATAAAATCTCCAACACAGATCAACCTCTTCCATATGTGCAAAAAAAGTTTCATCAAAACCACCTGCTTTTTGAAATATTTTTTTTCTGACCATTATACATGTCCCAGATGACCAAAAACATTTTTCTTTATTGTTATACTGATCGGAATCAATCTCCTGATATGAAAAAATTCTTCCTCTAGCAAAAGGGAAACAATATATATCCATATGCCCCCCTGAGCCGCCTGCATAATCAAAAAGACTCCTATCATAATAGTTTAATATCTTGGGCTGAACTGCGGCTATGTCAGCGTTTGCATCCATGGTATTAACTAAGGCAGATACCCAATTCCTATCTTGGACTGTATCATTATTTAAAAAAATTAAATACTCTCCACTAGCTTTATCTGCACCTATATTGCACCCACCTGCGTAGCCATAATTTTTATCATTTTCAATTAATATAATACTCGGGTAATTAGTTTTTATCCACTGAACACTGTTGTCACTTGATGCATTATCAACAATAATAATCTCTAGATTAGAAAAATCCGTAGATGAAATTGATTCAAGACACTCTGAAAGAATATCTATATTATTCCAATGTGGAATTACAATACTGACAGTTGGTTCTAGTTCAGACAAAAGTCTATTTAAAGTACTAATCGCGAATACGTACTTCTTCTAATAATTTTTTTGCATTATTATCATTTGGAAACCGAGAGATCCAATCAACTAGTACGTCCTCTGCTTCTAATTTTTGATCAGTAGATTTATATATATAGACTAGAGAGGATACTATATCTGGGAAAGCTTTTTGCCATCTTTTCCAACGATTGTTAGAAACTGATCCTTTGGAAAAGCCATTAATCTTCACCATGTTTTCCATTTGTATAAATTCATTTTGTAAGCCTGAAAGGATATTAATTGCTGTTTCAATATCATCAAGCTCTCTAAAATAAACATTTGCGTATTCAACTTTATTGCTAGGAGATAAACCTTTCATGGATATTAACTCATCAAGTATATTTTTCATGGACTCTTTTCGATCAAGATCGCCATATAGCCTTGCAACCTGATAGTGTAAATCTTCAGATGTTATCGGTATTGTTGATTCTGGTATATTAAACCTCATCTGATCTAATACTGTTATTGCTTTTTCACTAAGATCAGTTAACACATATTCGTCAGGGGTTTTCTTTCTTTTTTCTTGCTGATAGTCCATATAATATGTAACCGCAAGCTGCATATATGCACTCCGATAATTCTGTAATAATCGTATAACTTGGTCATTATAATATGTTTCTTTATTCCCCAGATTTCGAAACATATAGCCAGGTTGATATTCGCGCGACCAGTTTGTATACCCATTATCATTTTGACTATTGAATCCTGCCATTGTAAAGCCACTTAACCAATCATCTGGTCCTATTTGTGTCATTAGGTTCTTGTACATCATGTCTTGGTCAACGGGACTAGTTTTATGACTCTTAAGTTGGAAAGTAAGTCCCTGCATATCTAAGTACGGATCTAAACCGATTCTGTTTGACTGGGAAACCGTAACAGCAAAATATATTGGGACTTCCCAACCAGCATCTTTTATAATCTTTAAAATCATGACATCCTGCACCCGCAGTGCTTGGCCCGCAAAAGTAGGTTTCAGTGTCCACTCTATATATCCTTCATTGTTCTCAGGGTCATTTTTCACAGGAACCTGCACTTTTCGCTCTTCCCACCTTGTCAACCGAGAGGTAATCTCATCAACTTTCTTATCTGTAAGATTTATAAATTTTGTTTCATCTGGTCTTGCCTCCTTCCACTGCTTAATATACCAAGGAGTATTAAGAAGGCTTAGATTAACTACTGCAACATCTTTTCTTACATTTTCTACTTCTTGGAGATACCACAATGGGAAAGTGTCATTGTCACCATTTGTAAATAATATTCCATTGGGACCAACGGATTGTAAAATATTATAACTATAGTCCCATGCTACATAATTACCAGATCTATCATGAGAGTGGTAGTTGACACTTAGCATTACACCAGGTACAAATAGTATACTTAAAGCGAGCGTAATAGATATAACCCGGGTTGAGATCTCTTTATTGCTAATCTTAGACTGAATAAACTCTCCAACTGCAGCTACGCCTGCACCAATCCATATTGAAAAAGCAAAAAAACTTCCAACATATGAATAATCTCTTTCTCTAGGCTGAGGATCATCTTGATTTAGATATAGAATAACTGCGTATCCAGTGAGTAAGAATAGAGACATAATAGAGAATGACATTCTCTGATCTTTACTGCCATGGTATACCATACCTAACAAGCCTAATATTAGCGCTAGAGGTAATACAAATTGAGTCCAGTCTACACCATCTTCACGGCTGTTAGCACCCATTGGCGTTACTCCTTGTTCTGTAGATGGACCACGTCCTGCAAATTGCCATAAAAAATATCGGTTGTACATTTTTTTAATCTGATAGTCCCAGAAAAAGGCCCACTGTTTATCTAGGTCTGTTTTTCTGTATTGCGCCTTCTGCCTAGCAGTATAGGTTCTGTTTTCTCCTCTAGGAGGGCCTGCAACTTCATACATTTGCCTTAGTCCATTAAAGCGCCTTGGGAATTGACCAACACTACCGTATTGCTCTCTTTCCAGGTATGATATCATAGCCCTCACTGTTTCCGGATCATTTTCATCAATCGTTGGATCTTGATTTGAACGAATGAAAATCAATGTATAAGTAGAATATCCAATCAGTATCAGAACGACAGATGTAGCAGCTATACTAAGTAAATTCTGCTTATTCATGATAGCCCAAACCATTAACACAAAAACTGATAATATTACCAATACTGTGCCGCCTACGCCTAGAAATCCAGCAGCCATCTTTGGTAATCCTTTAATGATGCCATTATGTATGACAAAAAATATGATTACAGTTATTAATACAGTAATACCAAAAGATTGCCACTCAAGTTTGTATTTTCTAAAATAAATTATCAAAGTAACAAACGGAATCGCTAACAGATTTAACAGATGTAATCCTGTTGCAAGACCTATCATGTATGCAATAATAAGGATATATCTCTCGTGGCCACTTTGATCGGCTTTTTCGTTCCACAATAATATAAGCCAAACAACTATGGCAGTAAAAAAGGTGCTAAACGCATAAACCTCTGCCTCCACAGCATTGAACCAATGACTGTCAGTAAATGCAAACGTCAAGGCACCAACTGACGCACCCCCAAACACGATCAATACATCAGTTAAATTTTCTACTTTTCCTCTCCAGTGGGTGACTATCTTAACAATGGTTAGATAAAGCAACATAACGGCTAGAGCACTAACAATTGGGGAAATAATATTAACACGGAATGCTATATCTTCATTAAATGGAATCATTGAGAAGATGCGGCCAAGTAATAAAAAGAACGGACTCCCTGGCGGGTGGGGGACACCAAGAGTATGGGAAACTGCAATGAATTCTCCACAGTCCCAATATGAAACAGTAGGAGCCATTGTATCAAAATAAATTACAAAGGTTATTAAAAAAATTATTGCGGCTATCAAACGATTTAGCCTAATGTAGTTTATATCTATCAAGGTTTAATCTTTCTTCTTTATTTTTTAGCCACCTTTTTATCTTTACTATAATTTTTTCTTTTCATCTATCAATTTCAGTTTTAGTTCACTAACTGTATTTATAAGCATTTGTTCCTCATAATCCGTTAGATTGCCTCTCATCTTTTCCTGCATCATGTCTAATAGATCAATATAAAAAGATGCCTGATCTGTATTGACTTTTGTTTTCTCTGTCATAGGGTTTTCTATCTTCCCAAGTGCAATCCATGCACTAGACTGAAAGGTCCCAACGAGATACATAAAAAGTTGTTCTTTTTTAGACAAACTCTCTTTTTTCATTAATAATCTATTAGTTCCTAAAGTAAAAGCCGGGGAATTTAAACTAGAGTACTATTATACAAAATGATAATAGGACACTAATTTAGTTTAATAATATTTAATCTATCTCTATAATCTATCATAACTCGTTTTTTGATTAAAACATGATTTTCTAGGTTCGGATCTTTATCAATAATATCAGTCGCTAGTTTTCTAGCTTTCCTGATAATTGCACCATCTGTTATCATATCTGCTATCTTATATTTAATAAATCCACTCTGTTGAGAGCCAATATAATCCCCAGGGCCTCTTAGAATTAAATCTTCATCGGCAATCTTAAATCCATCATTTATTTGTTCCATTATGCCTAATCTAGTAGATGATTTTTCTGAATTTCCGCGATTTACCAGAATACAATAACTTTTTTCTGCGCCACGACCAACCCGGCCACGAAGCTGATGAAACCACGCTTGAGCATGAAGTGAACGCCGAAGCTGGGGCCGGCGGATGCTTCCCCTTCGAAACCCTGAGCCCCGACGAGATCGGCGTTGGGAATCCAAGCCCCACCGCGCGCTTCCAAC
>Ga0209445_1002058_pt1 | contig 10434 bp, 9 predicted proteins | sample MarorgKNORR_S2LV_4_FD_188223 | JGI IMG/M metagenome (GOLD analysis project Ga0209445, IMG submission 188223) | Marine microbial communities from the Southern Atlantic Ocean, analyzing organic carbon cycling - NADW_A/KNORR_S2/LV (SPAdes) (version 2) | ecosystem: Environmental > Aquatic > Marine >...
CTGTATACCCATACAGCGCACAAAGTTTCCTTTTTCGTCGCCGAGACAAGTCAAAGAAACAAATGGCGCGCCCGCAGGGACTCGAACCCCGAACCCCCAGGTTCGAAGCCTGGTGCTCTATCCAGTTGAGCTACGGGCGCAGTGATTCGAATTATAGCTGGATGGGGATGGAGTTTTGGTAAGGTGGTTGCTGATCATGATCGCGCAAGGAAGTAAGAAGTGACTGACCTACCGCTAAAGGATGTCGTGGTTCTCGACATGGGGCAAATATACAACGGACCTTACTGTGGCTATTTGTTAGCGATGTCGGGTGCACGAGTCATTAAGATCGAGGCACCTGGAGGTGAGGGGATGCGCGGTCGCTCCAGCGATGTGAGTTCGAGCTACCCCTTCTGCATGCTGAACGGCAACAAAGAGACCATCACACTGAACCTAAAATCGGATCGTGGACGCGACTTATTGAAAGAACTTGCGGCTCACGCGGACGTGCTCATCGAGAATTTTGCGCCTGGAACGATGGAACGCAACCAGGTCGGCAGCGAAACGCTGACGGCGCTGAATCCAGGGCTTATATACGCGGCCGCAACGGGTTATGGGCAAGGCGGACCGCATCGGGATTATCTGGCGATGGACGTAACGGTCCAAGCCATGACCGGCGTGATTGCCATCACCGGCAACGAGGGCGAACCGCCGCTGAAGTCCGGGCCCGCTCTTTGCGACATCCTCGGTGGGGTGCATCTATACGGAGCGATTACCACGGCGTTATATCGTCGCGAACATACCGGTCGAGGCGCGATTCTCGATGTCGCGATGCAGGACGCAGTGTTTCCGACGTTATGTTCGGCACTTGGCGCGTATTACCTGGCGGGTGGTAATCCGCCCCGGACAGGCAATCACCATCAAGCGCGCTCAGTCGCGCCGTACAACGTATATGCCACCAACGATGGACACGTGGCCATTATCTGCATCCGTGAAAATCACTGGCAGCGATTGTTGGAAGCAATGGAGCGCAACGATCTAGAAAATGATCCGAGATTCGTGGACATGGCGACTCGCTCGGCCAACATGGACGCCACCGACGCAGTGGTTGAAGAATGGACCCAGACGCGGACAAAGGAAGACGTTTTTCGTATTTGTCAGTCACACGATGTCATCTGCGCGCCGGTCCAATCGCTAGACGATGTCGTTAACGATCCGCATCTTTTGGAACGTGGCGCGCTATCTAAAGTTTCGCATCCGAAATACGGGACCGTAACACTGCCCAGCTCGGCGCTTCGATTTAACGACGTAGAACCGCCCGAGGTGAAGCTGCCGAGAGGGGTGGGTGCGGACAACGACTCCGTGTATGGCGATTTATTGAATCTTAGTCCCGAGCAAATTGACGAATTGCGCAAGACCGAAGCGATCTAAGCGCGCGATGGGCATTTCAAGTTGGTGCAGTGCTTCTAGAACGTCACTTCGCATGCCATCTTCGTCGGCATGCATTGAATTTGGATCGTACACGCCCTCGAATATCGTCCGACCCATGTGTTCAAGAAAGCCGCCGAAGATCTGGCCGTCGACTGTATTGATCATGAAATCTGTGTGCAGCGCTAAGCGTGCGGATTTCACTGTAATCTGGGGCCCCGTGATACTCTTGGAAGCGCGCAAACTTAGCAGTCAGGGTAGTGCATGGCTACGACATTCGACCGGGTAGAAGACGCAATATCTGCGATTGCAGCGGGCGAACTCGTGGTCGTCGTCGATGACGACGATCGAGAGAACGAAGGCGATTTGATCATGGCCGGGTCAAAAGCAACCACGGACAAAGTTGCGTTTATGATTCGCCATACCAGTGGCATTTTGTGTACTCCGATTAACGAAGAACATGCCAAGCGGCTTCATTTGGAGCCAATGGTTGCCCGGAACGACGCACCGCTGTCGACTGCATTCACGGTGAGCGTTGACTACCGTAAAGGGCTAACCACCGGTATTTCTGCCGAAGAGCGTGCAAATACCGTAACAGCGCTTTCAAGTAACAACACGCAAGGCGAGGATTTCGTTCGTCCTGGTCATATTTTCCCGCTCGTTGGAAGAACGGGGGGGGTGATGGTTCGATCGGGACACACGGAAGCGGCGATCGATCTATCGGAAGCGGCCGGGTGCGGGCCCGTGGGACTGCTTGCGGAGATCGTAAATGACGACGGGTCCGTTAAACGGTTACCCGATCTCGTTGAGTTCGCGGCGGAACATGCCCTCAAAATGATTTCCATCGCGGACCTCATTGCGTATCGGCAACGACGCGAGCAATTGGTGGTTAGAAGCAGGGAATTTCACGTAAATACACGGATTGGTAGGGCGCGTGCCTACGCTTATCGGACCAAGTTCGAAGATGCCGAACATCTTGCCTTGGTCTTCGGTAACGTTGTTGCGAGCGAGGTGGTGGTGGTTAGAATTCATCGGGAGAAGCTGATTGAAGATGTGTTTGGGCCACAGAGTGAGCATGAGAACAATTTGCTCGATGTCTCCCTACAGCGCATCGGTGAACTGGGAGGGGGGATTCTCATTTATCTTCGTAGTGGGTTTGTCGGTGTTCCGCTGGATCATCTTGATTCCAATGGCTCGAACGAGCTCACGAGCCGTGAGACGGAGCGTAGACACGAATGGCTAGAGATCGGTGTGGGGGCTCAAATTTTGCGTGATTTAGGTGCCCAGCACATTCGCGTGCTTACGGGACGGGAGATGGATTTTGTTGGGCTTGATGGATTCGGGCTCGAAGTAGATGCGACTGAGCTCCTGACGGATTGATTGAATTAGGTTCGATAATGGAATCCACGAGCTACGCCGCACCGACCCACGTAGACAATTCGTATGTCACGGGTAAAAGTGCCGCATTGATTACACCTCACATGGTCGCGGACTTTGGTGATTGGGCAATCGGGACCGAAGCGTTCCTGCAGCATACCGAGATCGAGTAGTTCGGTTCGATGACATGTTGTGCACACACCAAAAAGTTCGAACGCCATACGCAGATCGTCAATCGTGTTGGGCATAATACTGTATATATATACAGTATTATGTTGAACGCGTGAAGGGAAACTCAGTCATCGGTGTCACGCTTGGCGACCCTGCTGGCATTGGTCCGGAAGTCTTCGCTCGGGTCCTAGATGATGTGTCTACGAAGTGCGAAATCGTAGTGTATGGGGCGCGATGGGCGCTTGAGTTAGGGGCGAAGATCGCCGGAGTGTCGCCAAACGCGCGCTACAAATTCGTCGACGTCGGAATAGATAAGCCCGTGGATTTCGAATTAGGGGTAGTTTCTCCCGTATGTGGACGAATAGCCGTTGAATCCGTTGAAGCAGCAGCAGCTGACGCACTGTCTGGACAGATTGACGCGATGATGACGTGCCCGCTCAACAAAGAAGCCATTCATGCCGCCGGTTATAGTGATATTGGACATCAAGAGATTCTGGCTCGACTAGCCGACGTGGACGCGACCGCGACCATGCTGATGACGCCGGGTCTGCGCGTAGTCCATTTGTCGACGCATAAATCGTTGATCGAAGCGGGCCATTATGTGACCCGAGACAATGTGTTGGAGAAGATTGATCTCTGTCACCGCACTCTTACTCGCTGGGGTCTCCAACGCATCAAGATTGCGGTCGCGGCACTTAACCCGCATGGAGGAGAGGGTGGCTTGCTGGGTCGAGAAGAAATCGATGCGATTGAGCCGGCGGTCAAGGCTGCGAAGGAACGTGGTATTGATGCTCGCGGACCGTTTCCCGCTGATTCGGTGTTCAATCGAGCAATCGAAGGCGAATTCGATGTCGTCCTCGCGATGTACCACGATCAGGGACACATCGCTATTAAAGTGCACAATTTTCACGAAAGCGTGACGGCCACGTTGGGAATACCGTTTGTCCGTACCTCTGTCGACCATGGCACCGCTTTTGACATTGCCGGACGCGGTGTCGCGGATAGCCGCGGTACAACGGCTGCACTCGACGCGGCGCTGACGCTAGCGCAAGGGGCTCTGTCGAACGACGCTTAACGCGGTAGCCCACAGACGAGTCAATGAAACGCCGATAGATTTCTACGCATGTGGCGGGCGGTTGGACGGTCTGGCACACTCGATTGAAGTATCAGACAGGGGTGATGACATGAAAGCTGCGGTATTCAGAGAAGTAAACAAACCAATGGAAGTTGAGGAGATCGAGGTATCGAAACCCGGCCCTCGCGAGATCCTGATCCGAACCGCGGCGGCGGGTGTTTGCCATTCCGACATGCACTTCTTCAACGGGACGTATCCCGGGCAATTGCCGATTGTGCTCGGTCACGAATCAGCAGGGATCGTCGACCAAGTTGGAAGTGATGTCAGTTACGTGAAGCCGGGCGACCACGTGATCACCTGTTTGTCAGTCTTTTGCGGACATTGCGAATACTGCCTTACGGGTCACATGTCACTTTGTCAAGAACCGGAAGTTCGACGTGGACCTGCCGAAGATCCGCGGTTGAGTTACGGCGGTGATCTCCTCCACCAGTTTGCGAACTTGGGCTCGTTCGCGGAGATGATGCTCGTCCACGAGCATGCCGTGGTTAAGATTCGAGAAGATATGCCGCTCGATCGGGCAGCGCTTATTGGTTGTGGGGTGACGACCGGTGTAGGCGCCGTCATTCATACGGCGGCCGTAGAACCTGGAGCGACGGTCGCAGTGATTGGTTGCGGGGGCGTTGGTTTGTCATGCATCAATGGAGCGGCGCTTGCCGGTGCCAGCCGCGTTATTGCTGTTGACATGGTAGCGTCCAAACTCGAACTCGCGCGGAAGTTTGGGGCTACAGATGTGATCGACGCTAGCGGCGGCGATGCGGTAGCGCAGGTTCAAGCACTCACCGGTGGCGGTGTACATTATTCGTTCGAGGCCATTGGTCTCAAAGTCACCGCCGAACAGGCGTTTCAGATGTTGCGGCGGGGCGGCACCGCGACGGTGATAGGCATGATTCCACCTGGCGATATGGTGACCCTACACGGTGTTGAATTTCTGCAAGAAAAGACCATTCAGGGGTCTATGATGGGCTCCAACCGTTTCCGCGTGGATATGCCGCGGTATGTCGACTTTTATCTGCAAGGTCGTTTACACCTGGACGAAATGGTATCTAGTCGTATCAAACTGGAAGACGTAACCGATGCGCTTCTCGCTCTCGAGACCGGCGAAGTGGCGCGTAGTGTCATCGTTTTTGATAACTAAGAATCTGTCGTGAAGTGGTTGACCTACGTGGCAAACGGCCGCGAAACATTTGGCTGTGTGATCGGTGATGGGGTTACCGATGTCGGAGCCCGGTCCGACTTCAATAGCTTGAAAGAAGCGATTGCCGACGGCGTGCTGCCAGAATTGTCTGCAGGTATCGGCGAGAATCCGGATCATAGTCTCAGCGAAATCATCTATCTTCCGACCATCACCGCGCCCGACAAGATTCTCTGTGTGGGACTTAATTATAAGGATCACCAACAAGAAACGGGACGGGGGGGTGAAGAAAATCCAACCATTTTCGTTCGATTTGCGGGCGCTCAGATCGGTCACGGAGCCGCCATGGTGCGGCCCAGAGAGTCCCACGCACTCGACTTCGAAGGCGAAATCGCAATGATTGTCGGCAAACCCGGTCGACGAATCGCGAAGGAGTCCTGGCTTGACCATGTCGCAGGGTTTGCCTGTTATAACGATGGCAGCGTGCGTGATTATCAACGTCATACCAGCCAATTCACTCCCGGAAAGAACTTTTCGGGCACCGGTGGGTTTGGGCCTTGGATGATGACTACGGATGAGGTCGGCGATCTAGATGATATGGAGATCACCACCCGCTTAAACGGTGAAGTGATGCAGAATGCGAAGTCAGATCAGCTAGTCTTTGGGTTTGCAGAACTCATTGCGTATTGCTCCACATTCACCGAATTGGTTGCAGGGGATGTCATCGTGACCGGGACACCCGGCGGCGTGGGCGCTGCGCGTACTCCCCCGGTGTTCATGGACGAAGGCGACGTGATTGAGGTCGAGGTGAGGCCCATCGGCGTTCTCAGGAATCAAGTGATTGTTGGGTGAAGTTTGGCGTAGGCCAGAGCGTTCGTCGCACTGAAGATCCGCGCCTTGTGACGGGCGCTGGTGTTTTTACTGATGATGTAAACCTTGAAGACCAGTTGTATGCGGCGTTCTACCGTTCCCCGTACGCGCATGCACGATTGAAGTCGATCCATCTCGAGGCAGCCCGTGCGTCGCCAGATGTGGTTGCGGTTTATACGGGCGCCGAGCTCGTTTCGCTTGGCGCGTTGCCGTGTCGAGCGCAACTGACGGACGCCCGTGGTGACCCTTGTTTTATCCCGCGTCGGCCGGCGTTGGCGGAAGACAAAGTCCAGTTCGTGGGTCAGGCGATCGTAGCCGTCGTAGCCGAATCTCGGCAGGCGGCCCGTGACGCCGTGGAGCAGGTCGATGTTGATTTTGAACCATTGCACCCGGTGGTTTCGCTTGAGTCTTCGGTTGCTGACGCCGCGCCGATATTGCATGAAGAACTAGGTCATAACGTCTGCATCCATTTTGAGCGCGGTGACGCGGAAGAAGTGTCGAACGCGATGGGTGGAGCGGCTCATATCGTAAACATCAGTGTGATTAATAACCGTGTTGTACCAACGCCGCTGGAACCACGGGTTTCGGTCGCGTCGTATAGCGAGGGAAAGTTCACACTCTACAACCCAAGCCAGGGTGCAGTTGCGCAACAGGGAGTTTTATCGCGTTCGATATTTAACATTGAGCCCGACGACATAAGGGTTATTTCGGGTGATACGGGTGGCGGGTTCGGGGTACGGGGCGAAGTACATCCCGAGACTGTTGTATGCCTTTACGCGGCACGAGAACTCCATCGCCCAGTGAAGTGGTGTGGGGATCGTTCGGAAATGTTTTTGGCTGATTCTCATGGACGGGACAACATTAGTACGGCAACGGTAGCGCTTGATACGGACGGCATCATGCTTGCGCTCAAGATCGAGACCATCGCAAATCTGGGTGCTTTTTGCTCTGCAGTCGGACCGTTTGTCCCCACCATGGGTGGTGGCCGAGTCGTTGGAACTGTTTATCGATCGCCCCATATCTATCACAGTGTCCGCTGTGTATTTACCAACACCATGCCTGTAGCCGCATACCGGGGCGCGGGTCGACCGGAAGCGGCCTATCTAATGGAACGATTGATGGAACGGGCTGCCGAGGAGACTGGTTTCGAAAGCCGAGAATTACGCCGCCGAAACTTTATTCGCGAAGAAGATCTCCCTTACGTGAACTTAGCGGGGATACCCATTCGGAGCGGTGCGTTCGCTGAAACGATGGATTTAGCGCTGGCTCGGGCCGAGTGGGAAACCTTTGACGTACGTCGTCAGGCGTCTGTAGTGCGGGACAAACTTCGTGGAATCGGGTTCGGGTGTTACGTTGAATCGTCGGGTGGTGGTCCCGAGGAAGAGGCTCGCGTTTCAATCGCTGGGGACGGTAGCGTTGAGATCACCGTTGGTACGTACTCACATGGTCAAGGCCATGCGACGGCGTTTGCACAGATCGCACATGAAAAGCTCGGCGTTAACATTGACCGCATCCGTTTGATCCAGGGGGATACACGCGAGGTACGTTTCGGTGGAGGTACCGGCGGCTCGAGATCGTCGCAGATGGGAGGTATCGCCGTGTTGCGCGCCGCTGACGGAGTCATAGAACGCGGTAAGCCCATCGCCGCCGAGCTTCTCCAAGGGGATGAAGAAGTGGTCTTGTTTAAAGGCGGCCTTTATCGCATTGATGATCGGACCGTCACGCTGGAAGAAGTTGCTAAGGCGGCGCTGCAGCCTCAGTTTGGTGGCGAATTAACCCATACTTATCGCTACAACCGAGGAGAGGGTTATACGTTTCCGAACGGCTGTCATGTCGCCGAGGTTGAAATCGACCAAGATACTGGCGTGGTAGAAGTTGTACGTTACACCGCTGTGGACGATTGCGGCCGCGTAATTAATCCACTATTAGCAGAAGGCCAAGTACAAGGCGGTGTTGTTCAGGGCATCGGGCAAGCGATGCTCGAACATGTTGTGTATGACGACATGGGGCAACTCCTTACCGGTTCGTTCATGGATTATGCGATGCCTCGGGCCACGCACATTCCATGGATTGATGTCAGTTTTAATGAAGTTCTCGAACCGTCCAACGAATTAGGTGTCAAAGGGATCGGAGAGGGAGGCGCGTGTGGCGCGCCTCCCGCCATCGTTCATGCGGTACTCAATGCGCTGGCTCGTAGCGGCGTTTCTTCCATCGATATGCCGCTCACATCAGAGCGGGTATGGCGCGCGCTTAATCGAGGACCTTAAGAAGGGTTCGTCGATTATGGTTGAATAGAATCGGCTTGCGGTCGGCCAGCGACCCCAGAAATCATATCCTTCGCATCTCGTGTGGAGGGTTGGCTTGGTTTCAACCGCGCGGCAAAGTTGAAAGGTTCGGTATCGATGTCCTCAAGTTCGATCTCTTCCGCGAGGACTGCCCGTTTCCACTCTTCTTGCTCACCGTGTCTTTCTTTAAATTCGGGCATCACTTCCCGGGCAAATAGTTCGAGGCTAGAGCAGATGTCCTCGTGCGTATTCTTGCCCGCTTGGTTGAGGAGAATCACTTGATCAACGTGCGAGTTTTCGAGTTCGAGGAGGCGTTCGCGAATTGTGTCCGGCGAGCCGATAAGTTCGCTACCGGTTCGTTTTTGACCTTCTGGCGTTTTCTTCCATTCTTGGTATCGCTCCCAAAAGTTCATAGTCCCAGGTTCAAATGGACCTTCTTTGTTGTACAGCTGTAGCGCGAATTGGAAAAATGTCCACCCGTCCGCTTTTTCCCAAGCTTCTTCATCGGTCTCGGCACACATGAAACCTGCAACAACCGCGATGTTTGGGTTGGTCTGGTAATCAGCGAGTTTTTCGAGGTTATGTATAAACGTGTTGTAGTAGGCATGAACCCACGCTTTTGCGGCGTCGAGACTGATGAACTTGAAACAAAGCGATCCCATACCTCTGTGTGCGGAATATTTAATGGTGTCGAGTTGGGAGCAAGCGACCCATAGCGGCGGGTGCGGTTTTTGGAGAGGTTTTGGAACGACGGCACGTAAAGGAAACTTGAAGAATTCGCCGTCGTATTCCCAGCCGTGGTTCCAGAACATGGGTAAGGTGCAGCGGACAGCGTCTTCCCAAACGTCGCGCTTGTCGCGAAAACGCAGGTTGAAAGGATGCAATTCGGTGACAGAAGCGCCTTCACCCAGACCTAATTCGACGCGACCGTCGGAAACGAGATCGAGCGTCGCCACCCTCTCTGCGACCCGGGCCGGATGATTGGTGGTCAACTGTACGATACCGTGTCCGAGTCGGATGTTTTTAGTACGCTGACTGGCGGCCGCAAGAAAAACCTCGGGCGCCGACGAGTGCGAGTATTCTTCGAGAAAATGATGCTCGACTTCCCATGCGTAGTCGAAACCCAGCTCGTCGGCGAGCTCGATTTGGGAAAGAGACTGTTTTAAGAGCTGGTGTTCGCTTTCGACGTTCCAGTCACGCGGCAATTGGTGTTCGTAGAAAATCCCAAATTTCATCGGTATGGTCCCTCCCAGGCGGCCATTGATGTTGGCAGCGCGATTACTAAACTGCAAACCGGAGTTCGCACTTGCGCCCTTTAATTGTCCTAGTCGTATTGGCTTTTGTTTCCAGTGCTGGAGATCCGTTCGTCGATGTCGCGCCGAAACGATTGGCGGCATATATAAGAGTTGATACGACTAATCCGCCGGGAAACGAAACCCGCGGTGTCGAATTTCTAGGGGCGATATTGCAACAAGCGGGCATTGCATACGACACGGCGGAATCCGCGCCAGGACGTGGCAACCTATGGGCACGATTGCGAGGCAATGGTAAGCCTGGATTGGTCCTTCTACATCACATTGACGTGGTTCCGGCCAATGCTTCGTATTGGAGCGTGGATCCCTACGCTGGTGTGACCAAAGATGGGTATCTATACGGTCGAGGTGCGCTCGACATGAAAGCGCTTGGTGTTATGCAGCTGCAGGCATTTTTGGCTCTACACGCGTCCGGCAGTAAATTAAGTCGAGATGTTCTCTACGTAGCAACGGCGGATGAAGAGGCCGGGGGTTTCTTGGGTGCTGGTTGGTTGTTGGAAAACCGTCCGGAGATCTTTGAAGGCGTCGGCTACGTACTTAATGAAGGCGGCGGCGGTCGACAATTTGGTGCGGACACGGTTTTTTTTGTGGAAGTCACGCAGAAGGTACCAGTTTGGTTGCGACTAACGGCGAGGGGACGTCCGGGTCATGGTTCTGTACCACTACCGCAGACTGCGATTACGCGTATTTTGCGCGCGGGACAACGCCTTGCAGACACCCGCTTCGAACCGCGGGTTATCGAGC
>Ga0209445_1002059_pt1 | contig 10431 bp, 13 predicted proteins | sample MarorgKNORR_S2LV_4_FD_188223 | JGI IMG/M metagenome (GOLD analysis project Ga0209445, IMG submission 188223) | Marine microbial communities from the Southern Atlantic Ocean, analyzing organic carbon cycling - NADW_A/KNORR_S2/LV (SPAdes) (version 2) | ecosystem: Environmental > Aquatic > Marine >...
GTCATGGACCTGTCTCATGGCATAAAAATCGTAACGAAATTCCTGACCCCGGTGATAGCCCTGTTCATTGTCATAAACATGCGCTTCCAACTGAGTGTTGAACCCCCACCAGAAAGGATCACGCGAACCCTGATAGGTCAAACCAATTATGGGGTCCACCGTACCACTGCCCAATTGCATCTTAAATGGGAGGATGGTGCCGTTCTGATTGGCCACCGTGTTATTGGTAAATTTCTTATGGATATCCCCGGTGGGCAAAGACAAGCCAAACAAAACCGCCGCCTGTTTCGTGGGGACCAGATTATCGTTTGCATACAAACGATATTTTCCCAGTAACGTGATATCCCCAATTCCGCTGGACGTCATGGTAAAGTTTGAGCCCTGGGCGGGGTTAATTTGCATCTGCATTTCATTAATGGTGTAGTTGGTCATCGCCATCAATGCTAAATTGTCCGAGAACGAGTAAGCCCCACCAATCATGGTCATATACTGTTGCATGGCACGGGGAACTGCAGGAAAAACCCCTGCAGTGTTGGGGGCGCCCGTAATCGTTGTACTCAAAATGTCACGGGTGCCATCCCGAAGCGGCCCCATTTCCATAAACATTTCGCTGATCTTGAAACGGAACTCTTTAGGTTCAGGAATGCCTCCGCCGAAGATATTTAGCGGCATATTTCCCCCGCAATGAGCACAACACAGTCCCACATAAGCCTGGGCTAAAGACGCCCAAACCAACATGACTATATTTAGAATCAATATAAAAAATTTTCTTCTGAACATGAACACGCCTCAAAGAAAGAAGAATTTGAAAAAATGGGTAAATTACGAAAAAGGAGCGACAGGGAAAACAGCGAAATGGAATCCATGCTCAGAGAGCGCAATCCAGCTACAACTAAACCTGTCGAAAATGTTCAGGCAAGCTGGGGAGGGTGATCGATCAATCGGGGAACGTTTTGGTTTATAAAACTAACGAGCAGGTCTATCTTCGATGAAAATTGAGACTGCGATAGAACAAAATACGTTTCGATTTTAAATAAATCATTAGCGAAGGAAACACTGGAATTACCCCCTGAACCCGATGAGGACGGACAATCAGGACGGAAAGTTGCCTGACTGTCATTTTTTTCACCTTGTTTCTGATGGGGGCAATCGGTGTTTTGAAAATGCCGATGCATATTCAAAATACAATGCAGGGGCTTCTCCATATTGATTTTTTCAAAAGGGGAAACTATGTCAGTCTTTCCATGGTGATGATGCTTCAGAGAGGAACCCGCCTGTGCCACGGAAGCCAAGGAAAAGACCATACAGACGAGAAGCAAAATCTGGAAAAACCTAATTTTAAGTCGATTTTTCATTAAATTTCACAACAAACCTAAATCGCAAGTAAACTCTATTGACGATAAGCTATTCAAGCATTTTTGGGTTTAAAATTCAACTATATTTCAAAGGGATTGAAGGAAGTGGAGGCAATTCTGTGGGCCAAAGAGGGGCCGCTTGACCGCAAATAATGGCAGTTAAAGATGAATTTCTCTTCAAATGCTACCCGTAGTGCCACCCAAAACAAAAAATGGACTGCCGTGAAAACCGTAGCTCACGGCAAATACTGGTCGGGGCGAGAGGATTTGAACCTCCGACCCCCTCGTCCCGAACGAAGGTAAGTGACATTCTAAGGTGTCTGGGGCTAGCGGTAATTATGGGGATTATGGAGCTTTAAATGCTAGCTTTAGGTAAAAGAATTCATGTAAGCTATTGATTTATTTTATTTTATTTGGTATATTATGGATGTTATAGTCTTCGCGGAAGTTCATTGAAGGTGCTTTCCTCTTTTTCTCTCTAGACCGCCCCTGCTGTTTTTTCAATGGCTTTTTCGCCCACACAATTCCTCTGATAAAGGAGAAAAAATGAACGATGGAATATTAGATAAAATTTTAGGTGCCGTGAAAAAGTTCACCGAAATAGGTATAGCCTTGCTTGCACTTGGAATAGTTATGCAAGTCATTTTTGGTACAGTTGTTCCGTTTGTGGGTGGAGATATTATTGGTCATGTCATAAATATCGTTGCAATGCTTGGTGCACAGGGTTTGGTTGGTCTTGTTGCTGTTGGTGTAATTTGGGCTATTTTTACTAGGTAATGAATGTAATACGATCATGAAGCAACTAATTAAGCAAATTTACTTTATCTTACTGAGACAATGGGTTCGTTACAAACTTGCACGGGTTCGTTACAAATTTGCACGGTTATCCAAAAGGCTCGGCTATGAAGATATTGAAGAGGGTGATCGCCACTTCCCAATTCGTTACTAGATTATATGGCCTGCCTATAAGCTATTAATTTATTATGTTTAGTTTTGTATATTAATAATGTCTATTCTTCGCGAGAGTCCCTTGAGATGCTTACTCCTTTTTTACCATATCTACTTTGCTCTTCCTTCGATGGGCTTTCCTTTCGCACACCCCCTTTACTAAGGAGAAAAAAATGTTTGACCAACTGATAGGTTATGTAAAGAAGTTTACCGAAGCAGGTGTAGCTTTGCTCGCATTTGGGATAGTCATGCAAATCATTTTTGGTAAAGTTGTTCCGTTTGTGGGTGGAGATATTATTGGTAATATAACAGATATCGTTGCAACGCTCGGTGCGCAGGGTTTAGTTGGTCTCGCTGCTGTTGGTGTGATTTATGCTATTTTTACAGGTCAACAAAAATAGATTCGTCCACATTAGCACGATTATCAAAAAATCTTGGCCATCAGATTGTGCAACCCCAAAGCTGTTGACAGTATTTTTATAGAAGTGTGACTTCGACCTGGTGGAAACCAAGTCGATTTATTAAAAGCCGAAAGCCCTTTTGGGGGTCTTCGGCTTTTTTTATGTTGTATTGTTCGAGCAGTGGGAATTCTTAATCCAAACTTTGAAGTGTTAGAAAAGAATATAACGCGTGTGGAGCCGAAGCCATAAGTCCTTAAAGGATTTGGCAAAGGATAAGGCGGGTAGCAATAGGGGGCTACCACACTATTCGTTGGGAGCGGGTTCAGCGGTTGAGGAGTTTTTGCAGAGTTTTGTCGCGGATTTTTTTGACCTTGTGTTCTGAAATTTCGAGAACCATGGCGATTTCCTCAGTAGTCAGTTCTTCATGATAGTGCAGGGCGATCACCAATTTTTCTTGCTCGGAAAGAAGGTCGATGCCTTCGGCAATGTCAACCTTCCAGTTTGCCCGGTCATCGGGTGAAAGCTCTTTGGTTTGGGTCAAAGTCGTGGTTTCGTTCATTGGAGTCCCCGTTTCAGTGCATTTTTTTCAGATTACTGGTGGCTTCATCTTTACCCCGTTTTAATGCCGCGACACAGCGCTTGCCTTTGCGATATACATTCCAGCCAACACGGTTGGCGGTGTCCCTGAACATCTGGGTTAAAATTTCATCTATCGTCAAGTCTTTCATAACGCCTCCCTGTCTGAATTTTGACGCAAACACCTTTTTTTAGTTTATAGAGCAAATCACGTGCCAAAACTCCAAATCCCAACCCTTAGCATGTTGGGGGGGCAGGGATTTCCCTTTCCCTTCTCTATAAAGCCCGGTAAAATTCGACTATTCCGTAAATTTCTAAATCCTTTTCCCGAGGAGCCAATGAATATGAAAACCTTTCTCCAATTGGTGTTCCTATCAATTCTAAGTTTTGCCACCGTGGCTCAAGCGGAGGTTCAAACTCAGGAGATCGATTACACCCAGAACGGAACGACGTTAAAAGGCTATATCGCTTATGACGATGCAATTAAAGGAAAACGTCCGGGGATTCTTGTGGTCCACGAATGGTGGGGGCACAACAAACATGCCCGGAACCGAGCCCGCATGCTGGCGGGAATTGGATACACCGCTTTGGCAGTGGATATGTATGGCAATGGAAAAACGGCGGACCACCCCAAAAAGGCAGGTGAATTTATGAACGCCGCTTTTAAGGACTGGAAAACCTCCCAAGCCCGCTTCAACAAAGCCAAGGAAGTTTTGCAGGCCCATAAGACTGTGAACCCGGAACAAATTGGAGCCATCGGATTCTGTTTTGGGGGTGCGGTGTCCATTCGCATGGCAAGGGGTGGTGCTGATTTGGCTGGAATCGTTGCTTTTCACAGCGCATTGCCTTTAGAACCGGCGATCACAAACATGAAAGCATCCGTTGTGATCATTAACGGATCTGAGGATTCTTTTCTAAAACCTGAAAGCGTTGGTTCTTTCTCCAGCCAAATGGTTGCTGGCAATGTGGATTTCACCTATCTGAATCTTTCTGGGGTCAAACACAGTTTTACCAACAAACAAGCGGACGAATTCAGTAAAAAATTCAACATTCCCAACCTGGAATACAACAAGCAGGCGGATGAGCGGTCTTGGTCGGCAATGCAGAAATTTTTCCAGCGTATCTTTGCTCAAGCCGGAAATTAACTCATTGCAGATTTCAATCGACAATCAATCGTTCACTCCCAACCGGATTTTTTGCATCGGCAAAAATTATGGCGAACATATCAGGGAGCTGGGTGGTAAAACGCCGGAAGAACCGGTGGTTTTTATGAAACCGGTTTCCAGTATCGTGGTTCCCGGCGAAAGCCTGTTTATACCTCGCCATGGCAATCTCCTGCATCATGAAGTGGAAGTGGTGCTTTCGATCAGCAGGGAAGGGCAAGATATTCCTCAAGCGAACGCTTTATCGTTTATTGCCGGAGTTTCTTTAGGACTGGATTTAACCTTGCGCGATGTTCAAGTCCGGTTAAAAAAATCGGGCCTGCCCTGGGAACTTTCTAAATCGTTTGAGCAGAGTGCCCCCTTGGGACTCTTCAAGGCTTACGATCCAGATTCCATTGACCTGGAAAATTTATCGTTCACCTGTTCGGTTAACGGGGAGCTTCGGCAGGAGGGCAATACCCGGGACATGTTATTCCCTATTAAAAGTTTGATCCACACGCTGAGCGGATGGTGGACGTTGAGGCCGGGCGATATCATTTTTACCGGAACTCCGGCGGGGGTGGGTCCGCTTAAAGCCGGGGACCGCGTAGACATTGAGAGTTCTGCCATCGGCCAGTTTTCCTGGGGTTTATTTACTTCTGGGAAAATTTAATACTTTTATTGACGAGTTTCTTAAGTCTTGCGGGTTCGTTGAGGATGTGTTGAGAAAGGACTGCATATTCTTTTTTGACATGGCCGTTGGGGAAATATTTGAGTGGTTTCACTCCTTTTTCTTTAAAAAGCATTGCCAAAGCTTCGGGGGGTAGTTTGAGCGCGACCCCAAACTTACCGCAGGAGATAAAAATATTCCCATTCACATACCCGGCTACTGCACCAAAACATTTTTTGAACTCCAGGTTGTGTGTGCTTGAAAGGCGAGGGCGAACTTTTTTAAGTAAACTTTCTAATTTGTCACGGTAGGGATTAACTTTTACTTCAATCATTTTTCAATGCCAAGGTTCTAAAATAGACTTTCCTGGTCATTTTTACTCGGTGGAAGTTTATTGAAATGTTTGTAGGCCAGTGGCGTGGCCACCCTCCCACGGGGGGTGCGCTGGATGAATCCGGTCTGGATGAGGTAAGGTTCCAGCACATCTTCGATAGTATCTTTTTCTTCGCTGATGGATGCCGCCAGGTTTTCGATGCCCACCGGTCCACCGGAATATTTTTCTATCATTGCCAATAGAAGTTTGTGGTCCATTTTGTCGAGACCTTTACCATCCACTTCCATCATTTCGAGTGCATCGTTAGCAACCTCGCGGGTGATAATGCCATCGGCTTTCACCTGGGCATAGTCGCGCACGCGCCTTAACAGTCGGTTGGCAATTCTTGGGGTGCCGCGTGAGCGGCGAGCAATTTCATTGGCTCCTTCGGGAACGATATCGATTTCAAGAATGCCGGCTGAACGGGTGAGAATAGTTTCCAGTTCCTTCTCGTTATAATAGTCGAGCCTATGCACCACCCCGAAGCGGTCGCGCAAAGGGGAGGTGAGAAGACCTGCCCTTGTCGTGGCCCCCACCAGGGTGAAGGGCGGCAGTTCCAGCTTGATGGAGCGGGCGCTTGGCCCCTGTCCGATCATGATGTCCAGTTTATAGTCTTCCATTGCCGAGTAGAGAATTTCTTCGATCACGTTGGAGAGTCGGTGAATCTCATCGATGAAAAGGACATCGCCTTTTTTCAGGTTGGTGAGAAGCGCCGCCAGGTCGCCGGTCTTTTCGATGACCGGACCCGAGGTGCTCTTGAGGTTTGCGCCCATTTCGCCAGCGATGATATTGGCTAACGTGGTCTTGCCAAGGCCGGGCGGACCGTAAAACAGCACATGGTCGAGGGACTCCTCTCTCATTTTTGCGGCGGCTATGAAGATGTTCAGGTTTTCCTTGATCTTTTCCTGCCCGACATATTCGGCCAGTTGGCTGGGTCTGAGACTGTTGTCGTACTGGACTTCTTCGTTATCCAGTTCCGAGTTTATGAGTCTGTCTTCGTCCATTATTTTTTCCTGCGGGTGAGACCCGCTATAAAATATTCAAACTTTCTTTAATGAGGTCTTCGAGGCTGGCGTCTTTGCCGTTCTGATTATAGATTGTTTTCAGGGCTTTTTCTGCCTCCGGTTTTTTATAGCCGAGGTTGACAAGAGCCGAGAGTGCGTCGTCATAGAAGCCTTGCTTTGGTGTGGCTCCAGGGTGATGCGCCATTTCCAGTGCCAGGTCTGCCAGTTTATCTTTCATTTCCATGGCCAGGCGTTCGGCAGTTTTTTTGCCGACACCGGGGATGGTGCTCAGTCTGGCGGCATCATTATTCATCACAGCGGAAATAAAATCTGCCGGGGACATACCGGACAGGATGCCCAGAGCCACCCGGGGTCCAACCTTGTTGATGGTAATGAGTTTTTGAAAAATAGTTTGTTCTTCTTCTGTCAAAAAACCGAAAAGTTTCAGTTCATCTTCCCGTACGCGGGTATGCACCCTGAGCGAAACCGTTTGGCCCAAGCCGGGCAGGGCGTAATAGGTAGATAGTGGTGTGAAAACCTGATAGCCCACGCCATTGACATCGACGATGGTATATTCGGGAGACTTATAAGTCAGCTGTCCTTTAAGGTGGGCGATCATGTTTTAATTATCTTTGTGCGAGTTTGATTTTTTGTTGCAGTCCGGCGTTATGAATGTGGCAGATAGCGACAGCCAGAGCGTCGGAGGCATCAAACGGTTCGGGTTTTTCTTTAAGCTTGAGCAGGACGGTAACCATATCGCGCACCTGGTTTTTATCGGCGCGTCCGTAGCCGACTACTGATTGTTTGATCTCCAGCGGACTGTATTCCGCAAGCTCAATGCCGCAATTGATGGCGGCCAGCAGGATGACGCCGCGGGTTTGCGCAAGTTTTATTACTGTTTTCACGTTGGTGGCGTAGAACAGGTCTTCCACTACTACCACATCGGGCTGAAATTTCTCTATGGCGAGCACCAGTTCATCATAAATGCGTTTGAGTCGGTCGGGAAAAGTATGTTTGGATGTACTGCGCACACTGCTCCAGTGTACGGCATGCAGGTCGCCTTTGATTTCTTCAACGATACCGAATCCGGTGCAGTTGCTTCCGGGGTCGATTCCCATGACACGCATTTTATTCAGCCTTGGTGAAAAGGTTGGACCTGTCTATAAAAAGAGGGGCCGGTCGGGGTTTTAGCTACTTTCAATGATAGCGGCCATGACATCATCCGGGATGTCGAAATTGGAATAGGCTTTTTGGATGTCGTCGTGGTCGTCCAGAATATCCATCAGTTTGAGTAGTGCTTTGCCTTTTTTCGCATCCAGCGAAACGGTATTTTGGGGAATGCGGGTAAGCTCTGCCGTATCCATGGGTACATCCGCTTCTTCGAGAGCCTTGCGCACAGTCTCGAAATTTTCAATGGCGGTGGTGATCTCGTAGTGATCTTCAACGGTTTGCATATCATCGGCACCGGCATCGATGACCAGTTCCATAAGGTCGTCTTCGCTTTTAGCCTCGGTTTTAACGGTGATGAGTCCTTTTTTCTCGAACATCCACCCCACACAGCCGTTTTCACCGAGGTTTCCGCCGGCTTTACCGAGGGCGGCCCGAATTTCGCTGACGGTGCGGTTTTTGTTGTCGGTCATCGCTTCCAAAAAGATGGCCGCTCCTCCGGGACCGTATCCTTCATAGGTGACCTCTTCATAGTGTACGCCTTCCAACTCGCCAGTACCTTTTTTAATGGCGCGAGTGATGTTGTCGACCGGCATGTTTTTGCCTTTGGCGATCAAGATGGCGGTTCTAAGGCGCGGGTTGCCAGCGGGGTCTCCGCCACCGATGCGAGCCGCCACAGTGATTTCCTTAATGAGCTTGGTGAAAATTTTTCCGCGTTTGGCGTCGGCCGCGCCCTTTTTATGTTTTATACTGGCCCACTTGGAATGACCGGACATATTCGTTCCTTATGCAAAAAAATATTATTAACTTGGAGTAATTTAACATAATCTGGGATCATCTCTCAACTTCGTATGAGCTTATGGCAGAGAAAACAGTAGAAATAAAAATTTCCGGAAAAACGATCCAGGCGCAGACTGGCGAAACCATTGTGCATGCCCTTTGGGCCGCCGGAATGGCGGAAAGCGTCAAGACCGGGTGCGCCGGGGGGGTCTGCGGGGCTTGCACCGTTACCCTGCGTTATTCCGATGGCCGTACGGGAGGGACGGAACTAGCCTGCATGAAACCGGTGGAGGCAGGGATGGAAATTTTTCCTTGCCCTGTCGCAGAGGATACTGCGGTGGAGCCGGTGGCTAACCCGGAACTTTCCACTCTACAGTCGGCGTTTCCCACTCTCAGCCGGTGTACGAAATGCGGAAGCTGTACCACTGCCTGCCCTATGTCAATTCCGGTGATGGACTCGGTTTTGCGTATGCAAAAGGGCGAGTTTTCAGCCGTGGCGGAAGATTTTACCACCTGCATTCATTGCGGGCTGTGCCGATTCGTCTGCGAAGATAAAGTCAAACCGCATAATATGGGGCTCTGGGTGCGCCGCTCTTTAGGCATGAGCCGGAATCTTGCCATCGCAAAAACCCAGGCCAGTGCTGAGCAAGAATGGCAATATCTTTTGGTGGAAGATGGTGAACTAAGGTTGCAAAGAGCTAAAAAATTTCGCCAGTCAGAGAGGATCGAGCCATGATGGAATGGGCGAAGGAGTCCCTGGAAAAGCTTAAAGCCTCGCGTTTGGCCAGGCTCGATCAGCCCGCGCCTCAGCCTGATTCAGCCCAGGCAGAGGCCATTCTCAAACAATACCATCCGGATTATCTGGGTCACGAACGCAAGGTGGCAGTCGGCCCAAACGCCGGGGAGCAGGAATTTCCTTTAGAGCTGGCGCAACTTTTAGAAGGCGACAGTTCCCTTGAGCCGGGCTACCTGCCCAAGGCTGAAATTGAGACCGATGTGTTGATACTAGGCGGCGGTGGAGCCGGAGCGACTGCGGCTTTGACGCTGGAAGGTTCGGGTCTATCCGTTCACCTGGCTACCAAACTCAGGCTGGGTGATTCCAACACGGTGATGGCCGAGGGCGGCATTCAGTCTGCGCTCGGTGATGACGATTCGCCAAGGCGACATTTTGCCGATGCACTGGTCGGCGGACACGGTGATAATGACCCGGACCTGTTGCGGATTCTTTGTGAACAAGGCCCTGAAAGCATCCGCTGGCTCAGTCAACTCGGTTGCCTGTTCGACCAGAATGAGGATGGACGGTTTAGTCTACGCGGTGGTGGTGGAACTTCGGTGCCGCGTGTTTTGGCTTGCAGGGATTATACCGGGCTAGAGATCATGCGTGTGTTGAAAGACGCGGTGCGCCTGACCGGCACTCACATACTGGAAGAACATGTGGCGATGGAACTGGTTGATGACGGCAAAGGCCGGGTGACCGGCGCTATCCTGTTTGACCGGAATGCCGGAAAAACGGTTTGTGTTTCGGCCCGGGCGGTGATTCTGGCTACTGGCGGGAGCGGACAGCTTCGCTTGCAGGGGTTTCCCACCAGTAATCATGTGGGAGCGACGGGTGATGGTCTGGTGCTGGCTTATCGGCAGGGGTGCCGCCTCATCCATCTCGACAGTTACCAGTACCATCCCTCTGGGGCCTGTTATCCGGAAGCCCTGGCCGGGCAGTTGGTGACCGAGGCGATCCGGTCGACAGGAGCCCAGGTGGTCAATGCAGAAGGAGTGCACTTTATCGACGAGATGGCATACCGCGATGTGCTGGCGGGAGCCATCATCAAGGAAACCGCAGAAGGAAGAGGTGTGAAAACTCCGCATGGCAAGATAGGGATCTGGCTCGATACCCCGATGATTGATTTAAAAAAGGGGGCAGGGACACTGGCCCGACAGTTTCCAGGATTGATCCATCGGTTTGAGCGTTACAACATCGACCCGGCGAGGCAACCAATCCTGATTTATCCTACTTTGCA
>Ga0209445_1002060_pt1 | contig 10430 bp, 10 predicted proteins | sample MarorgKNORR_S2LV_4_FD_188223 | JGI IMG/M metagenome (GOLD analysis project Ga0209445, IMG submission 188223) | Marine microbial communities from the Southern Atlantic Ocean, analyzing organic carbon cycling - NADW_A/KNORR_S2/LV (SPAdes) (version 2) | ecosystem: Environmental > Aquatic > Marine >...
CCTGGACATCTCGTTTGCCGTCGTCGGGCGTAAGTACAGCGAGTCCAGGTGAGTGAGCTAGGCGGATCTCTTCGGTCGACAAGTATTGTCGAATCAACCATAACGATACGGGTTCCACCGATGCCCGCGCGACCGCATTGGTTTGGTTTAGTAATGGTGTTTCGCGATCGTAAACTCGGTCCGACCAGCGGCCGCAACAAGAAACCCTCTCAAGTTCATCGACAATGTTGGGACTTAGGACCGACGCCAAACAGACCCAACCGTTTTCTTTGAACGTGGCTAGATAATCGCTTGGCATCAATGCTGGTCCATGGTGCGCCGTGTACGTGGCTAGCTCTTCCGAGGGATTGCCATCGACACCAATCTTGGCGCCTTTATGCGAAAGGAGATGTCCGTTTTCGTTTCGGTCGATATCAAGATGTGTACCGGTAGCAGGGTGCCTGAACGTATCTGATGCCGATCGATTCCAGACAGCTTTGTCGTCGACGTAGTTGTAGAGCTGGAGCCGATCACCATCTTCGGACCCAAGGTAGTCGCCGTCTTCGTTTCGTAACAACGTGAAGTGTTGCTCGGGAGGTTCGATGCGGACGATCCGCTCGAGTCCTAGTTCGCTATGCTCCATTTTGGGACCGCGTTCTTGCAACTAAGAATAGAGACGTATGATATTCCATGGCTTTGTCGATTGCGTAAATTCGCCTCGCGTAGATACGGGAGGAACGAAATGGCGCGCTCCGGCCGTTGAAAACGATATGGATACCGACGGCCATCTTCTGGGCAGACATGCCCTCTATTCCGCCGCCGCCGATGTCTAAACCGGTCCGACGTTTAGCGGGGGTCGAAATGGGCGCCTACGCCTAGCGAGCTTTCTACGGCTCGAATTTTGGGACCGTCGTTCTCGCGTAGACGCAGTACTTCAATGGCGCCGTCAGCCGTCGCAACCACCACCCCGTCGCCCGTGGTCGCAATGATAGATCCGGGCTCGCCCTTCATCGCGGCAATCTTGGCGTCGTAAAAGCGGACGATTCCCCCTTGGCAATCTGTCCACGCTCCTGGTTGAGGGTTGCAACCACGAATAAGGTTGTAAATGTTTATCGTACTTTGGGTCCAATCGATCACTGCCACATCGTCATTGCACCAGCTTTCGTAACTCGCTTTGGATTCATCCTGGACTACGCGCGGAGCATTCCCTTTTTTGACGAGGTCGATGGATTCAAGTAATGCCTCAACACCAAGAGGGTATAGTTTGTTGAAATAAAGGCTGCCGAGCGTATCGTCTGATTCGATGGCCACTTTTTTTTGCATCAGAATTGGTCCGGTATCCAGACCCTTATCTGGCCAGAAAATGGATAAACCGGTTTCCTCTTCACCCTGGATGATCGGCCAGTTCATTGAACTGGGACCGCGATGGGCTGGAAGTAGCGATGGATGATATTGGATCGTCCCGTGTATCGGTGCATTAAGGAAACTGGCGGGTACGATCCGCGTAACGTACGCCATCACACCTAAATCGGGCTTCAGGCTCTTGAACTCAGATAAGACCTGTTCGCCTTTGAAGTTTTTCGGCTGAAGTACCCGAATCCCTCGGTCTTGAGCTGATTGATGGAGGGGGTCGGGCCGGCTTGGGTCGTCATCGGGCTCGCAATACACCGCGACCACTTCGTCTCCCCGATCGAGCAACGCTTCCAGGACCGCCTGGCCAAACGCTTGTTGGCCGTTCAGAACGATTCGCATAGCTTAGATCTTAGCGGCAACGCCGCCGTCGACGTTAATTATTTCGCCGGTAATGAAACGCGATTCCGCGCATGCTAAGAACAACACGAGTTGCGCGACATCTCGGGGATAGCCCGGGCCTTGCACAATCTGCGCGTAGTCAAACATTTTCTCAAACACGTGATGGCCGCCATCGGGATTCTTGACCGTGCCTCCTGTAGCGCCTGGGGTGAGAATTTGTCCTGGGCGTACGCAATTGACACGAATGTTGTGCCGACCACCCGCACCGGCCATGTAGCGAGTTAAAGCATCGACACCGGCTTTGGCTGCGTAGTACGAAGCGGATGTGGTACCGAATTCGTCTTGCATCCTGGAACTGAATCCACGCTGGGCGGCCAAAGACGACATATTGATGACGACGCCTCCGCCGGCAGCAACCAAGTGAGGCCACACGGCTCGGCTGACATAAAACGTACCGGTAAGGTTGACGTTGATGACGCGGTTCCATTCGTCGTCGCTTTCGTTAGGAAAATTGCCTCCTCCCCCGCCTCCAGCGTTGTTGAAGAGCACGTCGATCCTCCCGTGAGTCTCTGCCGCAAGTTTGATAGCGCTTGATACAGATTCGACGTCGCCGACGTCGCAGGAAATAAATTTGGCATCACCGCCGGACGCATTAATGCGAGCTTCGACTTCACGGCCTTCTGACTCTCGACGTGCCATGAGGATTACGTGGGCTCCTTCTTCGGCAAATAGTGTTGCGGTGTCTTCGCCGATACCGCTGTTGCCGCCTGTCACGAGGGCGACTTTGTTTTCCATTCGATTCGTCATCCTGATATTTCTCGCGATGAATTTTTCTACGTTACTCATAACGGCTAGTAGATGTCCAAGTTGTACGCATTGCTCCGACCGCTGATACGAGGCTATGGTTCGCGTTGGACATAACCGATAGTTGAATTCTTTTTGATTGACGCGCAGGACAATTTGGCAGATTTTGACTATGACCTTCCACCGTCACTAATTGCCCAAAGGCCGGCTCCAAAGCGAACCGGTAGCCGCCTGATGGTCGTTGGCACTGAGAAGCAAAGGGACTTGTTCTTTCGCGACGTCGTTAAGTTCATCGGGCCGACGGACGTTCTGGTCATCAACAATACGAAAGTAATCAAGGCGCGTCTCGGTGGGTTTAAAGATACCGGTGGCGCCGTTGAAGTCCTGGTGGAGCGGGTCGACGAACCAAAGGTAGCTCTCTGTCATGCGCGCGCGAGCAAGCCGTTAAAGGCCGGGCGCGTCGTTCATATTGAAGATCAAACCCTAGAGGTTCTGAGTCGCGGAGATGAACTGTACCGGATCCGATTCCCGATCGACGTGTTCGTTTTCCTCGAACGATATGGGCATGTGCCGTTGCCGCCGTACATCGGCCGAGCTGATGATCCTGATGACGAAGAACGCTATCAGACGGTCTATCGTTCGGTACCAGGGGCCGTCGCAGCGCCGACCGCAGGCCTTCACTTTGACGACGCCCTCTTACATGCAATTCGCGAGCGCGGTACGGAAATTGTACCTGTGACGCTTCACGTAGGAGCTGGCACGTTTCAACCGGTTCGTGTCGACGCGATGAATCAACATCTCCTGCATGCAGAACGGTATCGTATATCGCCCGTGTCGCGTCGGGTTATCGATCAATGTCGAGGCCGTGTAATCGCCGTTGGTACGACGGTGGTCCGAGCATTGGAATCTGCGGCTCGTACCGGTAACGATTGCGGGGAAACGCGTCTTTTCATTCGACCGGGATTTCGATTTGGCAGCGTGGACGCTTTAATTACCAACTTTCACCTGCCTCGATCGACATTGCTCATGTTGGTATCGGCATTTATCGGGAATTCTCGGATGCGGCAAGCATATTCAGCAGCGATCGAACGCGGATACCGCTTCTACAGCTACGGCGACGCAATGTTCTGCGAACGCGCTGATGTTTGAGGTGCTTGGTGTCGATGGGTCGGCGCGCCGTGGGAGGCTAACCACAACGAGCGGTTCAGTCGAAACCCCGGTATTTATGCCTTGTGGGACGTACGGCTCCGTCAAGGGTATGACGCCCGACATGCTCTCTCTTGTCGGCACGCAGATGTTACTCGGAAATACATTTCACCTGATGTTGAGGCCTGGCGATGAGATCATTGCTCGCCTCGGCGGGTTGCACGGGTTCATGGATTGGGAGGGACCTATTCTTACTGATTCGGGCGGATACCAGGTGTTCTCTTTACGAGAAATGCGGAAGATTTCTGAGGATGGTGTCAAATTTCGATCGCCGATCAACGGTGATCAGTTAACACTAACCCCGGAGCTTGCCATGGCTGTGCAGACTAACCTTGGCTCCGACGTTGTGATGGTGTTTGACGAGTGCACTACGTATCCAGCCACTAGGGGAGAAGCGGAGCAGTCCATGCTTCGATCAATGCGCTGGGCGGAGCGGTCTCTAGCGAGTTACTCGGGTTCTGGACTCGTGTTCGGGATTGCCCAGGGTGGCATGTACGGCGAACTTCGTCACCAAAGTGTTGCAATGCTTGAGGATATGAACTTTTCTGGATACGCCATTGGTGGACTCTCGGTCGGTGAACCGAAGACGGAAATGCACCGCGTGTTGGAAGGAATATTACCGAATATGCCTATGGAATCTCCGCGTTACCTGATGGGCGTAGGTACCCCGGCGGATCTGGTATATGGCGTAAGTCTAGGTGTGGATATGTTCGATTGCGTTATTCCTACGCGAAATGCCCGCAATGGGCACCTTTTTACGGATTCAGGGGTCGTACGAATTCGAAATGCGCGTTATCGAGATGATTCCGAACCCGTTGATTCTACCTGCGCGTGTTATACGTGTACGCGCTTTTCCAGGGCGTATTTGCATCACTTAGACCGGTGTCATGAAATCCTCGGGTCGACTCTGATGACAATCCACAATCTCCACTATTACCACGACCTGATGAGTCGTTTGCGTGGTGCTATCGAAAACGGTAAATTGCGTGCCCTCATTTTGGCCCTCACCGAAGGTTGGAATATTGCTGATGAACCCGTTTGAGTCTACTGCGTATGCGGCTGGGGTTGGGGGTGGTTTTCCAATCGATATTCTCCTGCTCGTCGGCTTTGTTCTTATCTTTTATTTTTTGTTGTGGCGCCCACAAAGTAAGCGTCGGAAGGCACACGCGGCGTTAATTGGCGGCCTGTCCAAGGGCGACGAGGTCGTCGCGGGCGGTGGGATCGTAGGTCAGGTCACAAAGGTAGAAGACGATTTTGTGATGCTGGAGATCGCCCGCGACGTCGAGATTCGCATGCAAAAGGGTTCGGTGGGCGCAACCCTACCGAAGGGAACACTGAAGTCGATAGATGGCAGATAACGGCGTATTTGGCCAGAACCTTTTCGGCAACAAAAATGACACCAAAAATCCTCATCACTATCCGGTGTGGCGGCACTTTGTCGCCCTGTTCGTTCTCATCTTAGCTTGCGTATATGCGGCCCCAAATATCTATCCACCGGACTACGCGCTACAGATACAGGCCGATAACAGTGATTTGAGAATCGGCGTGCGGTTCATGACGCAAGCAGCCGAGATTCTTGCCGACGAAGGTATCCGCGTTAAGGCGTCAAACACGACCGGCAAAGGAGGGCTAATTCGCTTACGGTCCGACGTGGACCAGTTGCGGGCACAGTCCATATTGGATGACCGACTGAATCCTTCCGGACGGGATCGTCAGTTTGTGATCGCGCTCAATTTAGCGCAGACAACGCCGGCTTGGCTTCAGAATCTTGGTGCGCAACCGATGACGTTGGGCCTCGATTTGTCAGGAGGGATCCACTTTGTCTTGGAAGTCGATATGGAATCGGCGATGGCGAAAGCCCTCGATGATGAGGCCGAAAAGGCGACTAACTACCTTCGGCAGGAAAACATTCGGTATCGCGCGTCGGGAAACATGGTCCAAGGTAAGGCGGTACGTATCCCTTTTGCGACAGAAACGACTCGTGATCAGGCATTGCGAAGTTTGCGGAGCACGAACGGCTACGATTCGATTATTGCCGCCGAGTCGCAGGGCAGTCCAGTGGTGGAGATTGGCATTGGCGACGAAAAGATGGCGTCGATTGAGGATGTGGCAATCGAACAGAATCTCACGGGGCTTCGCAGTCGGATCAACGAACTCGGTGTCGCTGAGCCCCTGGTACAACGTCTTGGCCGATCAAGAATTGTCATTGACTTACCGGGCGTACAAGACAGCTCGGAGGCCAAGCGTCTACTGGATAAATTTGCGACGTTGGAGTTTCGTTTGGTTGCCAAACCCGAGGATCGACCATCGTCATTAGAAGTAATGCCCTACGAAGGCCGCACCCGAAGACTGCAGCGTGCAAATATCGTTACTGGGGACAGTGTTATCAATGCGAGCCAGGGCCTCGATTCAGAGACCGGTCTTCCGCAGGTAAACATCGAACTTGATAGCGAAGGCGGTGAGCGCATGAATCGCGCTACTGGGCCAAACATTGGACACTCGATGGCAATTATCTTCATCGAACAAAAACCGGTGATTACCCGTGAGGTGATTAATGGCGAAGTCTTTGAAAAGCGCAGTATCCGTGAGGAACGTCGATTAATTAGCGTGGCAACCATTCAAGCGGCGCTTGGGTTTCGCTTTCGGATTACCGGTTTATCCATGTCGGAGGCTCGCGATCTTGCGTTACTGCTCCGAGCCGGTGCTTTAGCAGCGCCAATGTATATCGTCGAGGAACGAACGGTGGGGGCCTCTCTAGGTCAAGAAAATATCGATCGAGGTGTGCGAGCGGTGGTGATCGGGTTCGTCCTGGTGTTGTTGTTCATGCTCTTTTACTACAAGGTTTTTGGATTGGTCGCGAATATTGCTCTTACGATGAACTTAATGGTTCTTGTTGCCGTCATGTCGTTGCTGGGAGCAACGCTGACGCTACCGGGTATCGCCGGAATCGTTTTGACCGTTGGCATGGCGGTGGACGCGAACGTCCTTATTTTTTCGCGTATACGCGAGGAGCTCGCTAAATCCGTGCCGAGCATTGCGATACAAGCAGGTTATGGACGGGCATTTCTAACGATATTGGATGCTAATATCACGACGCTGTTGGTCGCACTCATTTTACTCGGTATTGGAAGTGGTCCGGTCGCTGGTTTCGCGGTAACTCTTTCCATCGGTATTTTGACGTCAATGTTCACCGCCATCTTTGTCTCGCGCGGCATCGTGCATCTTATATACGGACGTCGCCAAGTGCAGAAGGTTTGGATCTGATGACCATCGACTTCATGGGCAAACGTTATCTGGCGGCGATTTTCTCCGGCCTGATTTTGGCCGGATCTATCGCTGCGCTCGCGCTCCTGGGAGTAAACCGGGGCTTAGATTTTACCGGTGGCGCTTTGATCGAAGTTGGATTCGGTGAATCGGTAGAACCGACGACCGTGCGTAATATCTTAAGCGATGCAGGCTATACCAATGCCGTCGTTCAAAAATTTGGTTCCCAAACGGACATATTGATTCGCGTGCCTCCCAACAGTGTTGCCGCTGGTACAGGCAGTCAGACTATCCTTGGCGATCAGATAAGCGCAGCACTAGGAGCCCGGATCGGAAAGGTGGAGCTAAGACGATCGGAATTTGTTGGGCCAGCAGTCGGTGAGGAACTGACCGAAGACGCCGGTCTGGCGCTGCTCGCAGCGTTAGGCATGATCATGGTGTATATCATGTTCCGGTTCACCGGAAAGTTCGCGCTTGGGGCGGTAGCTGCGTTAATACATGACGTGATCATTACGATTGGTGCCTTTGCGGCCTTTCAATGGACGTTTAACCTGCCTGAGCTTGCTGCACTGTTAGCGGTAATCGGGTATTCGCTGAATGATACGATCGTTGTGTCCGATCGAATCCGCGAAAATTTTCGGAGCACTCGCCGAGGTACGTCAGCGGAGATTATTAATTATTCTCTAAATCAGACCCTAGGCCGGACGTTGGTGACGTCGTTGACCACCCTGCTTGTACTGGTTGCTTTGCTGGTGGCGGGAGGTGAACAAATTGCTGGTTTTGCACGCGCTCTGACCATCGGCGTGGTAATCGGGACCTATTCATCAATCTATGTAGCGGCAACTGTTTTGTTGACGCTGCAGCTTAGCCGTCAGGATCTCGCCGTGCCTGAGAAAGAATCTGCCGACAACGTGCCCTAGAACGATTTAGCCTAAGGCGAGATCAGGATCGTTTGAGGCCTTAACGGCTGCCCGAATACTCCTTAGCATTTTTTTGAAGATTCTTGGGTTTGCGGCCACAATATTGCCGGTTTCCAAGAAACGGTCGCCTCCGGCAATGTCTCCGACGAAGCCTCCTGCCTCGCGTACGAGCACGCTGCCTGCGGCCGTGTCCCATTCCTTGAGGCCTATTTCAAAGTAACCATCTATCCTGCCGGCGGCGACATAAGCCAGGTCGAGCGCGGCTGATCCCATTTGCCGGACGCCGCGAGTGATTCCGATAAATTCTCTGTACATGGCCTCATGCGCTGGCCCATGTTTTTGTAAGGCGTGCCAAGGTATTCCGCTAGCCATCATTGATGTACTTAATGACGACGTGCCCGTTACGCGGATTCGTCGACCGTTTAAATAAGCACCCTCACCACGTGACGCCGTAAATTCTTCATTGCGAAGGTGATCCACGGTGACTCCGTGAAGCACTGCGTTTCCCTGGGTGATCGCGATCGATGTGCAATGATGTGGTATCCCGTGAAGGAAATTCGTCGTGCCATCTAACGGATCGATGATCCATCGAAATTCTCCGTCGGCTTCGCGAATTCCCGATTCTTCGGCGAGGATGCTATGGTCCGGATAGGCTTTGTGGATTGTCTCGATGATGATCGCTTCCGCGTTGCGATCGACATCGGAGACCAGATCGTTACGACCTTTCTCTTCGACCAATAGTTCATCAACGCGATCAACGGCTCGGCAAATAATCTTCCCAGCAAGGCGGGCAGCCCGCAAAGCGATGTTGACCATTGGCTGCACGGTTGGGTCCTCGCCACCCCTTTGGGCGCGGTATGCTAGCAGAGATCGAAATTGAGTTTCTTTAATGCCTGATCGCTGCAACAACGAGATTCATATTGTGCTGGTTGAACCGAGTCACCCTGGAAATATCGGGGCGACGGCGCGGGCCATGAAGACCATGGGCTTGACCTCGTTAATACTCGTCCGACCAACACGTTTTCCCGATCCTCAGGCTGACTGGCGTGCAGCCGGAGCCACAGACGTGCTTGATGCAGCTATTGTCGCTGATGATTTAAGCGAAGCGATTGGTCCTTGTAGTTTGGTTGTAGGCACCAGCACGCGAACACGGCGAGTACCGTGGCCGCTCGTCAGTCCCGAAACACTAGCGAGGAACCTAGCGGACGGGGCAGCAGGCGGCAAACCCGTCGCGATTCTGTTTGGTCGCGAATCAAGCGGACTTACCAACGCTGAACTGGCGATGTGCCAGTTGCACCTCCAGATTCCAGCTTCGCCCGTGTACCCCTCTCTAAATCTTGCGATGGCAGTGCAAGTGGTGACGTACGAGCTCTACAAGACTTCGAATAACGGGACCGATGTCCTAGATTGGGACCGAGAACCGGCGACGGCTGCCGATATCGGTGGGTTTATTGACCATTTGCAACGGACCCTAGAGAAGGTAGGGTTCTATGACCCTAGAGTACCTAAACAGGCGATGACTCGACTAAGACGTTTGTTTAGTCGAATTCAAATGGACGAAACAGAGGTCGCGATGCTAAGGGGTGTTCTTACGCATGTTGAACGATCAATCAAAAAGAGCGCTGCTGACGATTATTGAAATTTATAGTGTTCGGAGAGAATTGAATGATTAACGCGATTTGTAAAAGCATGTTTCTCGGGCCTGTGTTGTTGGTGAGCATATTGAGTATTGCGGAGACAAGTACTCCCGAGCCGGAAGCGGATTTATCGGGTACGTGGACCCTCACCATTGAGACGCCAATGGGCATCTCCAACCCGATCCTCACGATATGGAAATCTGCGGATGGCTACGATGGAACGTACGAGAGTCGACGAGGCAAACGAGGTGTGGAAGATATTGAGGTGACGGGTCAAACGTTTTCCTTTCGCATGATGGTGTCGATGCCGATGGGAGACTTCGAGATGGTTTACAAAGGTTCGATCGACGGCGAGAAGATATCGGGAACGATCGGAAACCCGATGGGCGAAATTGCGTTCGTGGGAAGACGCTCTCAATAGTTGATCGAGCAGTTACGGTCAAAGTAGACCAATTTGGCCGGGTATTGCATACTCGCGCGACTTTGGGCAAACCTAATTTGTCATGCGGCTGACCACGAAAGGTCGATACGCCGTCACGGCGCTGCTAGACCTTGCGATCCATCACGACGTCGGACCTGTGCCTCTGGCTGGCATCGCTTTGCGTCAAAATATTTCCCAGTCATACCTTGAACAACTCTTTGGTAGGCTAAAGAGATCGGGTTTAGTACGCAGTATCCGCGGACCGGGTGGTGGAGCTCACAGCACGCCTAAAGGATTCCAGCGGGAGTATCCGTTGGGCGGCCGGATCTGGGAGAAGATTCGGTCCGTTGGCCAGCAATTATTCCGGATGGACCCCCTTTTTGTGAAGGGACAACGAAGGGCCAAAGCGATCTTGGTTTGCAATGTGGAATCCATGGACAACATCCC
>Ga0209445_1002061_pt1 | contig 10427 bp, 7 predicted proteins | sample MarorgKNORR_S2LV_4_FD_188223 | JGI IMG/M metagenome (GOLD analysis project Ga0209445, IMG submission 188223) | Marine microbial communities from the Southern Atlantic Ocean, analyzing organic carbon cycling - NADW_A/KNORR_S2/LV (SPAdes) (version 2) | ecosystem: Environmental > Aquatic > Marine >...
GCCCTCCCAAAAACTATTTGTTCCAAAGAGTAAGCCATTGTTATGCATGTGCATACCATTAATTATTGCAGGCTTGGATGCACCTCTTGATTGGGCAAACAGAGGAATCTCTTTCCCGTCTGGTTTTTCTTTTATCTTTTTAGAAACATCTGAAAGCATTTTAACAGATGTAAAAAGCACCATTGTCCTTTTTTGAAACGTTTTGTGTAAATAATAAATAAGATCCGCTAATCTTATTGAATCTCCAGTAATGTCTCGTGTACCACCATACTGATAATAGGTTACCTGGTCCCCATAAGAAAAAGGGCTTATATAATCGTTAGTTATAATATTTTCTATATCAGATAGGCCATTGCGATCAAGAAAATAATCAAAAGAGTCATCTACTTTGATTGTAGCAGATGTCAAAATAAAACAACTAAACCTGTCAAATAGTTTATTCCTTAGTATTTCAGAGATATCAATCTTTGATGCCCGTAAAGATAATCGCAACTGATCTATTTTTTTTCCTTTGGAATAATAAAGACCTTCCATCCAATATACCCAGTCTAAGTCCTGGTTTTCGGTTAATATATTTATCAAATTATTTAGACCACTGATGTTCTCCAATCCTTGGTCTAATATATTATGCAGGTAAAGATATTTAGTGCGAGAAGAATCTATATTTATGATAAATTTTCTCAGATTATTAATACATAACAATAAACTTTGAATATTATTCTGAAGCTTAGCCAGTTCGCTATTTACCGATGCATATTCTTTCTCTAATGAATGCAGTATTGGTCTCTCCTGATAGGCTTTTTCTTTATTAAATCTATCTTCATTATTATTTGCTAGTTCATCCATGAATTTCTCAAATGATGTGCGTACACTTTCTATACCGCTTGATAGACTATCCTTAAGCATTTTTATTGGTGGCTCCGTATCGCTGATTGAATGGAGAATATTGTTCCACCTTCTTGACCTTGGATGTGACGGATTAATTGACTGTAATAAAGGTAAAACGTTTTGATGGTCTAGCTCTACCTTAAACTGGTCATATGCAGACCTCGCAAGGTTGTGTACCTCATCGATAATAATTGTATCATGATCTGGTAATATCCCAGGAGATTTTGCTTCTGCTAATAATAACGAATGATTTGCAACTATAATATCAGCTTCATACATCAACTTTCTTATTGGCCCATAATAGCATCCATGATTTTGACCACATATATCCCCGGTACAAAATCCGGTGTCGCTACATATCATTGACCATATCCATGTTTTCCTATTATTTAAAAACCCGCTACACTCTGATATGTCGCCTGATTCTGTCCAACTTAGCCAGAAAAGTATTGGTATAATTGCTTCAATATCTTGATCGCCAAGAATATCACTATCATTCGCAACCCAATTAAATCTAGTCTTACAAATATAATTTTTTCTTCCCTTGAGCAATAGCGCAGTGACAGATGTTTTTAAAGCTTTGACTAATTGAGGAAGGTCCTTATAAAACAATTGATCCTGTAGATGCTTTGTGTTACACCCTATTACTACAGGACCTCTAGTGGCAGTCTCATATTTTCTTTTAATAGAAGGAAAAAGGTATGCTATAGATTTTCCTAGTCCCGTTCCCGCTTCAAGCACACCTGATCCGCTATCACTTAATATGTTGTCACACATATTAGCATACTCAGTCTGATTAATACGATCTTCATACCAATCATAATTATTAGATAATAAACCATCTGAGCCAAATACCTCTAACGCAGTCATATTCTGAATATTTTTAATGCCTTCAAAATGATAAACATTTGGCCTTTTTTTCCTTTCCATTGATTTATGATTAATGGAACCTTTTAGGTCGCCTCTTTTTAAGAGTATATTGCCAAGATCTACATATAACTTTTTATTTGGTATATCGTATTTCTCTATAACAGAAATAACATTAGATATTTCTTCTAAAGAATAACCTGAAAGCTCATCCAGAAGATGTAAAAAAATATTCCCGCAATTTTCCGTGTCTTTTTCTGCCCTGTGACTACCAGAAGAGTCTAATCCATAAAATTCAGATAATGCGCCAAGGTTAAATACTGGGTGATCAAATAATATACTCCTAGCAAGCTGTAATGTATCGTAAAGAGGGTTTCCTGAAATTTCCTTATCGTTACGATTACACAGCGCAAGAAGATAATTCCAGTCAAATCTAATATTATGAGCCACAAGCGGATATTCACCGATAATACTAAATAAATCATCTATAATGTCTCCCTCTTGCGGAGCAGATGATACCATCTGATTAGATATCCCGGTAATATCCGTGATAAAAGAGGAAATATGAACGTTTGGATTAATTAATGTTGAGTATCTTTTTTTGGGCTTTCCATTTACAAATCGTATAGCCGCAACCTCTATTATTCTGTCATGTTTTGGATCTAGACCTGTTGTCTCAAAGTCAAAAGAAACATACGTAGATAAGTTTAGTGCGCTTAGTAACTCTTTTCTATTCATCAAACACTAGCTAAATAATATTTTGAGATAAAATAAAGGATTAGAGAGCTCTGTTTTAGGGATTTCATTTGCAAACATACCGGATATTATATTACGAACCTTTTCGTTTCTAGCTGCACGGTCAATAACAAAATTTAGTAAAAACTTAGAACGTGCTAGTTTTAATAGCTTTGCACTCGTACTTAATTCACTACCTAAATGATCCCATAATTTCTTGTCATACTTTTTGAGATACTTTTTTGAAAAATCATTTTTTTCTTTTGCCTTTGCAGCAGTTTCAGCTGCAATCTGACCCGATACCATAGCATTTCCGATACCTTCTCCTGTAAAAGGGTCTACTAAGCCAGCCGCGTCACCTAATAGGAGAAAGCCTTCTCCATGATTTTTTCTTTTAATACTGCCAAGAGGCAGGTTCCATCCAGTTGGTTTTTCTAATAGTATTGCATCACTAAACCTATACTTAAAATTATCTGAATTAATAATATTTATCATGATTTCACCGAGGTTTCTGCTCTCCTTTTTTACTATACTTTTTAATAAACCAACACCAATGTTTGCTCGATTTTTTCCGGCAGGGAAGATCCAAAAGTAACCAGGGTTTATTTCTTCAATATAATGTAGTTCTATCTGATCAGTTAGGTCTTTAACGTTCTCATAATAACAGCGGATCCCAACAGCAGTATGGTCCATGTCCATTTGATAGAGACCTACTTTTTTTGATACAATTGAATTAGGTCCATCAGCACCTAGTATAAGATTTCCTCTGAATTCTTTTTCAGATCCATCCACAGATTTTCCTTTAACACCGATAACTCTATTACCTTCAAACAGTAAATCATTAACAGTAAAACCCTCTTCAGCGTCTGATACTTTTTTTGCTTTTTCAAACATATAGTTATCAAAAATGCTCCGCGGAATAACATAACCATGCGAGATATGTTGTTTATTAAGACTCTTATCTAATAATAGCTCACACTCTGAATGCTTCGGATTAGCAAAAATTATTCGCTGGATAATAGAACCATCTAAATTGTTTACTCCCTCTACTAGATCTAGATCATCAAGTATTTTTACACTTTTACCGGATAAAGCATCACCACAAGTTTTATCTCGAGGAAAATCAGACTTATCAAGAAGAAGCGTTTTAAGGCCTAGTCTGTTCCCATATAATGCAGCTGAAGTACCAGCTGGTCCAGCTCCGACAATTATTGCATCATACATCTGCTATGGTTTCTCCTTGGGCAACACCGAATGATGGATATACTATACCATATCTTAGGTAGTTTATAGAACGTATGGTAAAAAATAATAAACCTAATATAATTAAAAACCATGGTGCACGAACGCACGTAAACATTGCTAAGATAAACAAAGGATAGAACTGTACCCTCTTAATGTGTCTGACATGATTTGGCCAAATGAGAGCGACAGCAGGAAAAAATAGAGAAACTATTGAAACAGTACTGATTATAGGATCATCGAGTATTTGACCCGTAAATGCAGATACGTTTAATAATAATAGTGAAATAGAAAAATAATTAGTCTTATTATCCCAGCTGTCAATTTCCCACTCTTGCTTTACCTGGTCGTATGTTATTTTAAACTCGTAGATTAATATTCCAGCAGCAAAGGCACTAATATATGGCACCACACCTAAAATATTAATTTCTCCAAACGGAATATTTACAGCTCCAATCAAAAAATAAACTGTGCAAATAATAATGTTTTTTAATATATCAATATCTTTAATACGATTGTTACTTACTTTCCATAGTCCATTTATAGATGTCCAATAGAAAAGTATAGTAGCAAGTACTAATCTAATCATTCCATCCAACCATCCAGACCAATCCCAGTAGCTATATCTATCCAACTGACCGTGCATAAATGTAAAGCCTGATACGGTCATCGTCCAAACAGCAAAGAGATACAGAACGTTATAATTTCTTATTAGATCAGAGTATACATAAATACCTTTATTAATTTTTTGGTATTTCTGAGAACCTTTGGGTATTAACCTTGCTAAAATCATATCACTTAATAATACTAGTTCAATAAATTTCTATAAACCGACCATCTGTTGGAGCGAGACACCAAAAACTAATTCAGAGACCTCATTTAATAAGATTAAACCAACAAAAAATGTTGAAGCAATAAAAAGAATAATTGAAACAGTCTTAACTAACTCCCAATCAATCTTTATACCCTCCATACCTATTTTTAGTTCAGCTAAGAATGGATCTACTCCCCACTTGGATAAAATAAAGATAGCCGTGAGCGCGCCACCTATTGGAAGCATATATTTTGATGACAGTTCATCCAAGAAATCAAAAAAGGAGTGATAAAAAATAGTTTTAAAGTCTGTAAAGTTTCCTAGGGAGAGAGAACAAAATATCCCCACGATTGCGATGACTATGCCAAATGAAAGAGTAGCTCTTTCTCTCGACCAACCTTTTTCATCAATAAAATATGCCGTAACAACCTCTAGAATAGAAATTGCTGAGGTTAACGCCGCCATAAACAGAATAAAAAAGAATAGTGTGCCCCATATTAGTCCTCCGCCTATTTGGGGAAATATAGTAGGCAGTACAACAAAAATAAGCCCAGCACCCTCACTCGGATCTGCTCCCATTGCAAAAACAATAGTAAAAATAGCGGTACCAGCGAGCATAGCGATCCCTGTATCTAATAGAATGACCCATATTGCTGAGTTAACCAGGTTTTGCTTTTTATCTAAGTAACTGCCGTAGGTTATCATAGTTCCCATTCCAAGACTCAAGGTGAAAAAAGCATGCCCCAATGCTAAAACAATACTAGATGGTGTAAGATCTGAAAACTTCGGTTTAAAAAGAAAAAGCAAGCCCTCACTACCGCCATCTAGAGTAAGACCTCTTACAACAAGAACACCAAGAATCACAATAATGAGTGGCATCATTATTTTCGACCACTCCTCTATTCCTGATTTTACTCCTTTGAGAATGATTCCTATACAGATAGACATAAACAAGAGCTGCCAAAAGATTGGATTAATACTGTTACTTACAAAACTGTTAAACACCTCTCCAGAGACATCAGCATTGCCTGATAGTGACTCAAAGCCACCAAATAAAGAGTAAAAGGTATAGCGAAGTGTCCAACCACCAACGACTCCATAAAACGACAGAATCACAAATGCGGATGCAACCCCAAGAAAACCAACCCATTTCCAATTAGATTTTTTAGCTAATCTGTCATACGCACCTACGGGACTTAATTGAGTATTTCTACCAATCACAAGCTCACCCAATAGTATTGGCAGTCCAACTATAAGAATACAAACTAGATACACAATAGTAAACGCAGCACCACCATTCTGTCCCGCCATGTGAGGATACTTCCAAATATTACCCAAACCAACCGCAGAACCAGATGCTGCAAGAATGAATCCAAGCCTTGACCCCCATTGTTCACGTTGATTACTCATTCTCTCCTCCTTGTTGTTCTTCTAGCTCTATAGATACCTCCATAACCTCATTAAACGGACTAAGATGCGCATCTACCATAGCATCCACCATACCATAGAAATACAAAAATATTATCCACCACGCATACTTATTTCTTTTCTCAAGGTAACGATGTTTTTGAAGTGGATAATCACCAGAGTCATAGTCTGAATATATTTTAGAATTGTCTAGCCATGACTGAAGCGCTAGAACCTCAAGGCCCAAAAATGTTAGGCCTTTTAATAATTTTCCGTTATATACCTGTCCACCTCCTGGGAAAAAGGATGCTAAAAACGCTGTCTTAGGATCTTTTATTATAGTCGAGTCAGTATCTTTACCAAAAAGAGGCAACATAAAAATCAAAACTATAAATATTCCTTTTTTAATTATTACCATCAACTCTCTATGGCTACACAGTCTATCTCTACTCTTGCACCGAGCGGCAATCCAGCAACCTCTACCGTTGACCTTGCAGGAAAATTTGTGTCTCCAAAAAACTCTTTAAATGCTTCATTTAAATCAGAAAAATCATTTAGATCTTTTAGATATACTGTAAGCTTTACAATATTAACCAAAGAAAGATTCTTGGCGCTTAATATTGCTGCAATATTGTGTAATACCTGAAGGGACTGGCTCTTTGTGTCTGATGCCACTATTTTTCCAGATGCAGGATTTATTCCAATCTGACCAGAGGTATATAAAAAACCACCCGCTGAAACAGCCTGACTATATGTTCCTACTGCTCCAGGAGCATTTTTTGTTTGAATTAGTTCCCTTATTGGTTCCTTGATTCTTGATTTTTCTTTGGCCATTTTTTCCTCGCTATTTACCTAACATACTATTCTAAATTTAATTGAAATTACTTACTATTAAATTAACCTTAAGACCGATCTACCATGCAAAGCGTGGGCAGCCCAATATCCTCATTTAATTCTCTGTAAACATTATTATCTATCTTGCGTAAGATAAACTCTCCAACTGCCGCTACAGTAGCCTCAAACAGATGACCTCCTTTTATATCTAGATTATGATCAGATATTGCGACATGCGCATGAATAAATGGAATATCATCCTTGAGACTTATATTGCCCTGGTAACTAACTAATTCCCAAGTATCTTCAAAGTTTTGACGAATATATTTTTTATTATCAGTATCAAACGCCCCAATTTCAATATTCTTGACTGCTCCTATTCCTGATAATTGCGCATTGTTGATTTTATTCTTAATACAAAATTGGGTAATACTCTCCATAATATTTTCGCCTTTTTCAACATAAATCATGTAGCCATTTTCTATTTTTGTGAATTGCATTGTGTTTATCCCTAAATCTAAGTGGTTAATTTGTTTAGAATCAGATTTCGGGTTTTCTCTATTGCGTTTTGAACCTGAGCTTGATCACGTCCACCTGCAGTTGCTAAGTGTGGTTTTCCACCGCCACCGCCACCCATAAATGATCCAATCTCTTTGGCTAAGTTTCCAGCATCTAAACCCTGTTTAATCAGGTTATCGGTTAAAACAATAACCGCAGAAGGTTTATGGGCATCAGAACTAAATAATACTCCCACACCGCTATCTATCTGAGATAACAATTTATCTCCAGAGCGTTTTAAATGATCAAAATCAGAAATATCAATAAGCTCAATTACAAAACTATATTCACCAATCTTTTGACGGTTTTTAATCCATGAGTCAACATCAGAATCATTCGTTTGAATAAGCTCTTTAATTTTTTTCTCTAATATTTTTTTCTCACTATATAGCTGACCGATCCTTTCAGATAATTCCTCTTCTTTGCAGTTCATTTGAAGCTGAATCTTGCCCAACGTATTTGACTTATTCTGAAACATTTTTAGTGCAATCTTTCCTGTGACAGCAACTATACGGCGCACTCCTGATGCTAGTGAAGATTCCTCAGTGATCTTAAACAAACCGATACCACCGGTTCTGTCCACATGAGTTCCTCCGCATAATTCTTTAGAAAAATCGCCAGAAGACACAACACGTACTTGGTCACCATATTTCTCTCCAAAGAGAGCAATAACGCCATCCTTTTTTGCTTCATCAAATGATTTAACTGATACTTCTATATTATTATTTAATAGTATTTGTGAGTTTACAATATTCTCAATTTTATGAATATGATCCAAAGTTATTTTCTCAAAATAGGTTAGGTCAAACCGAAGATAATCTGGATGAACAAGTGACCCAGCCTGTTGTACCTGATTCCCTAAAACTGTTTTTAATGCAGCATGAAGCAAATGAGTAGCCGTATGGTTTCTTTTTATTGGCTCCCTATAGCTTCCATCAGCAGAGCACATGACACTATCTGCATACTTCCAAGATGTTACCTTGCCACTACAAATATGAACAATCAAATCATTATCTTTTTGAACATCTGCAACCTCAAGATCAATCCCATCGCCCTTTATTGTCCCTTTATCTGCAACCTGACCTCCTGATTCGGCATAAAACGGGGTTTTATCTAATATAATCAGATATTCTTTATCAATTTCGGCATACTTCTTAACTTGAGACTTAGTCTCTAGATATTCATAGCCAATGAACTCTGAATCTTTCCCTTCACTAAGCACATTCCAATTTACCTCTTGAGCCTCAATCCTAAACTTTCCTGACTGCCTTGCTTTATCTTTTTGCCTAGACATTTCCTCATTAAAACCATTTTCATCAACTGAGATTCCTTTTTCTCGCGCAATAAGCTGAGTAAGATCAAGTGGAAAACCATATGTATCATAGAGCTTAAAAGCATCTGATCCAGGTATAATATTGCTACTTAGATTATCTATTAACTTATCTAAGTGGTTTATGCCTCTATCTAGAGTCTGGTTAAACAATGTCTCCTCCGTACCAATTACAAGCTCGATATGAGTATCTTTATCATTGAGCTCAGGATAGGCTTCACCCATGACAGCAGCCATTGTTGGGACGAGCTTATATAGAAACGGTTCCTCAAGCCTAAGCATTCTACCAAAACGAGCTGCACGGCGCAGAATTCTTCTTAATACATACCCTCTTCCCTCATTGGATGGTATAGCACCATCGGCTATTGAAAAACATAACATTCTAATATGATCTGCGATTACCTGAAATGAGACCTGATCTTTATCGTATTTTATTCCAGACAACTTTTCAATTTCTTTGATTATCGGCTGAAAAAGATCTGTCTCATAGTTATTTTTTTTCCCTTGTAGAATGCAGGATATACGTTCTAATCCTGCACCGGTATCCACGTGGCTCTGTGAGAGATTAGCTAAAGTCCCATCAGTCATACGTTCATTTTGAATAAAAACCAGATTCCATAGCTCCCAGTATAGATCATCTTTATTAACACCATATGATGACTGGAGAGAAAGATCTTCGCCAATATAGTAATGAATCTCTGAACAAGGTCCACAAGGACCGGTCTCTCCCATTTCCCAAAAATTATCCTTTTTTCCAAATCGAAGTACGCGTTCTTCCTTAATATCAGTCTCACTGGTCCACAAATCATAGGCTTCATCATCGTCATCATATACGGTTACCCAGAGTCTTTCTTTTTCCAATTTCCAAACATTAGTCAGTAGGTCCCAGGCCCATTCAATCGCCTCTTTTTTGTAATAGTCACCAAATGACCAGTTACCAAGCATTTCAAAAAAAGTATGATGAAAAGTATCTAGGCCCACCTCTTCCAGGTCATTGTGCTTGCCACTTACCCTAATACATTTCTGACTATTGACCGCTCTGTTATAATCTGCTTTTATATCATCCAGAAAAATTGGTTTAAACTGATTCATTCCAGCGTTCGTAAATAAAAGCGTTGGATCATCAATGGGTACTACAGGAGCACTGCGTACGAACTGGTGATCTTTTTTCCTAAAATATTCTATGAAAGACTGTCTTATTTCTGATGATTTCATATCTAAAATGAGAAACTTGTTTCAATACTGGTCATGTTAATTGTTTCATCCGGTCCGTTTACCTTACCATCACCATCTATATCTCTAAATGAGCGCCTAAAAATGTAATTAAGTATCATACCATTTCCGAGCTTTATACCAATACGATATCCGGTAATCGTACTCTCTGTGTAGTCAAAGTCAAACGGGTTTGGAACATTTCTTTGCTGATAATACCAGCGCGCACTCGTAATCCTACTTATCGGCTTTTTTAGGCCGACACTAGCCAAAAAACTTTGATTCCTATCTTGAATAAATACCTTGGTGCTCTCATCCCACTGCTCTCCAAATAGATTTTGATATGACATTGATGTGCTAATGAGTGAACCTAGATCTAGATTTAGAGTGGAAAAATATCCTTTTTGCTTACCGAATTTCCCGAGCTTGCTGTCTTTAGTAATAATCTCGCCAACATTTGCACCGGATAGTAATCCCGTATTAGTTGCAGAAAATGTTGCTCGTTCTATCTCATAGGACCTATCCCAATACCCAAACTCA
>Ga0209445_1002063_pt1 | contig 10405 bp, 7 predicted proteins | sample MarorgKNORR_S2LV_4_FD_188223 | JGI IMG/M metagenome (GOLD analysis project Ga0209445, IMG submission 188223) | Marine microbial communities from the Southern Atlantic Ocean, analyzing organic carbon cycling - NADW_A/KNORR_S2/LV (SPAdes) (version 2) | ecosystem: Environmental > Aquatic > Marine >...
AACGGATAGCGGTTTTTGCTGAGTACTGCAGCCTGACCCAGGGCAGCTCCGACAATATCGTGACGTGTACCGGCCGACTCAAGTTGGCGGGTAGTGGGAGCGGTTAGCTGCTCCAGTTTTCGCGCAGTCTTTCGTGGTTCAGGGCCAGCCACTGCAGTGCGACCAGGGTCTTGGCGTTACAGATGCTGCCGTCTTCCAGCAGGGCAAGCGCGTCTGCCAAAGGCCAACACTCGGCTTTGATGTTTTCACCTTCTTCAGCAAGGCCGTGATAGCCGCCGACTGTGGACGCGTCAGTACGCCCACAGAACAGGTTGATCAATTCTGAACTGCCGCCGGGTGTACTGAAGAAACGCCCGATCAACTCCAGTTCTGTGATAACGCATCCTGCCTCCTCCTGGGCCTCACGGATGGCCACGTCACCGGCTGTCTCACCGGTCTCCATGACACCGGCAACGCATTCGAGCAGCCAGGGGTGAGGCCATGATCCAGCCCAGGCGCCGACTCGAAACTGTTCGACCAGGACGATTTCTTGGCGATTCGGGTCATATGGCAGCACAGCAGAAATTTCTTTCCGGTGCATGACTTCACGATCCAGCACTTTACTCCAGCCACCCTGGTAGTGTTCGTGTGAGAGTTTGTAGCGGTCCACCTTGAGGTAACCACTGTAGACCGTGCTATGGTCCTGCACTCGAATCCCCAGCGGCGGCCTTTTCCGATCTTCTTCAGACATGGATGTTTTACAGTGGGGGGATCGCAGGCGTGCCCAGCCTGTCTTTCGAGGTCCCAATCACTTTTTCGATACAAAGTGCGATGGCAAGCAGTTTTTCTTCTGCACCGTGGCGTGCCATGATCTGCAACCCAACAGGCAGGCCTGCTGTATCCAGTCCGACAGGTAATGTCAGAGAACACAAGCCCAGTGTGTTGCCGGAACAGGTATTGCGCAGCGACATCAGGTTAAGCGGGCGGTAACGATCGACCTGTTGAACATCATCGAGCTTTGGCGGGGTGATAGGTACCGTCGGGCTCACGATAACGTCGTTGGATTCAAATCTGGCATTTGCACTGAGCTGCAGCTGGTTGATATGCCGACGGCGCTTCAGGTATTCCGTTGCCGACATGGAAGCACCACCAAGGATTCGCTGAGACACGAGGGGGTCCAGCATCTCGAGCCACTCAGGCATTTCGGAGGAAAGGAACTCGTGGATTTCGGCCGCAGTCACGTTGCCGGCCTTGAGCAGTTCAATGGCATCGCCGACTTCAGGTAAGCGGGCATCGATAACACGAACCCCTTTCTGACTGAGTTCGTCCAGAGCGGTCTCTACTGATTCAACAATCCCGGAATCGCATTCCTCCCACAGTACGGATTCCCCCCGACCAATTACAAAATCGCCGGTTGTGCAGTGACTCGCCTGATCGACAAATTTCAGTGCTCGTCCTTGGTGTTCAGGGTCCATCGCTGCAAAGCTAAATACCGCATCTGCAACTGTCCGTGTCAGAATGCCGGCGGTATCAAGGGTCGGACTCAGCGGGAAAATACCCTCCAGTGACCATCGTCCAAAGCTGGTTTTGAGCCCGACGTTGCCAGTCATGCTGGCCGGTATCCGAACCGATCCTGCAGTGTCTGATCCCAGTGCAAGCAGCGCGGTGCCTTCCTGCAGGCTGACACCCGCGCCGCTGCTTGAGCCGCCCGGTACGCGGTATGCTGTTGAATCCCATGGATTTCTTGGTGTTCCCCAGTGGTTGTTAACCCCTAAGCCACCAAAAGCGAATTCAACCGTATGGGTTTTCCCGATAAAGACAGCTTGTTGCTCGTCAAGGCCTGTGATAACCGGTCCTTGTGCCATCAAGGTGTCCGGAATGGAAACCGGCGAGCCGGCAAAGGTCTGCAGACCGTCGACGTTGTAGAGATCCTTGACGGACACGGGTATGCCCTGGAGAAGCCCGTGGTCTTCGCCGGCGGAAAATGAGGCATCTGCCCTGGCAGCTGCGCTGCGGGCATCCTGCGGCTGCCAGTATTTATAGGCACCAAGCGTGCTGTTGTGTTTTGCTATGGCCTGTTCAGTAAGGTCTCCTGCCGTCAGGTTTCCGTTGCGAAAAGCGGTGTAGAGCTCAAACAAAGACAGGTGCAATGGGTTGTTGACCACGTTTCCTTGCTCCTCAGCGATGCGTTTATGTAGATTGTTCAGCGGTGCTGAAACAGCGGACACCACCAAATGAGTCAAACTCAAGCCGGGTCGGTTTGTGCCCAGTATATTCTGCAAACTGTATCAGATCTTTCACAGATATCGTGATGGTATGGTGATTGTCCAGTGGATGCAGATGGATCACTTCGTGATCAAGCAACGAGCTATCTATAGCGAACTGGACCGCATTTCCAGGGTCATTGATCAGTGCCAGCGGTGAGACAGCACCTGGCGATACACCGAGATACCGGCCCAGTCTGTCTTCGGATGCGAAAGAAAATCGACCGTTTGAACCCGTGTAGCCCATCGCTGAGGCGAGGGCCTTGAGGTCAATTTGGCGGTCTTCATTGCAGGTGATGAGCCACATGGCGCCTTTCTTGTTGCGCATAAACAGGTTCTTGGTATAACTGCCGTGAGGGTCGGTTTCACGCAGGCTTTTGCTCTGGGCCACCGTAAACATGGCGTCATGACTGACCGTCTTGTGCTCGATTTTCAGCTCTGAAAGAAATTCAAGCAGAGCGGTATGGGAGTATGGTCTGGAGCCATCATCAAGCATCATCGATCTGTGATTGATATTCATTGCCGTGAGATCTGAAACAAAAAGTAGAGCGCTATAATGGCCAGGTGATGGTTGACTGTATGCGTAGCCTCGATTCTGCCACAGACACTGGAGTTTTCTTGCACGATGCCTCAACGAACCACCCGCAGTTCATCAAAGCACAAGCCGCGTAAACCGGTTCCGACCGCGCGAGATCTCGAACAAGTCTTGCTGTCGGACTTCACGGAACGCTCATACCTCAACTATTCGATGTATGTGATCCTGGATAGGGCCTTACCGCGTTTGTCCGATGGCTTAAAACCCGTTCAACGCAGAATCATTTATGCGATGTCTGAATTGGGCCTTAATGCCAGCAATAAATACAAGAAGTCCGCAAGAACCGTGGGCGATGTACTCGGTAAATTTCACCCGCACGGCGATGCCGCATGTTATGAGGCGATGGTGCTGATGGCTCAGTCGTTCAGTTTCCGCTATCCCCTGATTGATGGGCAGGGAAACTGGGGTTCACAGGATGATCCAAAGTCCTTTGCTGCAATGCGCTATACCGAGGCCAGGTTGTCACGGTTTGCCGATGTGCTGCTGTCTGAACTTGGCCAGGGCACGGTCGACTGGGGGCCAAACTTTGATGGCACGCTGTCAGAACCGAGAAACCTGCCATCGAGGTTGCCGACCATTCTGATCAATGGTGCTTCCGGAATTGCAGTGGGTATGGCAACCGATATCCTGCCACACAATATTCGCGAGGTTGTGTCCGCGTGCGTACGTTTGCTCGAAAACAGCCAGGTCAGTATCGAAGGGCTGACAGAGCATATTCGAGGACCGGACTTTCCGACCGAAGCAGAGATCATCACACCCGCCGAGGAAGTGCTTGAGATCTATAAAACTGGCACAGGATCTATTCGCCAACGAGCCGTGTGGGTGGGGGAAGAAGGTAATATCATTGTGACTGCGCTTCCTTATCAGGTGTCGGGAGAACGAATAGTCGAACAGGTTGCCGCTCAGATGTCGGCTAAAAAACTCCCTATGGTAGACGACATTCGTGATGAATCAGATCATAAAAATCCGACCCGTCTGGTGATTGAGCCGCGGTCGAACAGAGTCGATCATTCAACGTTGATGGCACATCTGTTTGCGACGACTTCGCTGGAACAGAGTCACCGTGTCAACATGAATATTATCGGCCTTGATGGGAGACCTAGGGTCTACGATCTTAAGAAGTTGTTGCGTGAGTGGCTGGATTTTCGGTTGGCCACTGTCAAACGCCGACTTCAGTTTCGTTTAGACCGGGTTGTCAAACGATTGCATATTCTTGAAGGGCTGCTCATAGCGTTTCTGAATCTGGACACGGTCATAAAGATCATACGCAAAGAAGACAAACCAAAGCCTGTGCTGATGCGGCGCTTCAAACTATCCGACGATCAGGCAGATGCCATTCTCGATCTTCGCCTGCGCCAGCTCGCTCGGCTAGAAGAGATCAAGATCAAAGGAGAAGAAGAAGAACTCGGGCGTGAAAATGCTGACTTACAGAAGATTCTTAAGTCCCGGGACAAGCTGAAACGGGTTGTCCGGGATGAACTGCTGGCAGATGCAGAAGAATTCGGAGATGAGCGCCGCTCACCTTTGGTGCAGCGAGAAGCTGCCCGGGCGCTGAGTGAAACAGATCTGATCCCATCAGAACCAATCACGGTCGTTCTTTCCGAAAAAGGATGGATTCGTGCTGCCAAGGGTGTGGATATCAATCCGCGAGAGTTGAATTATCGTGGTGATGATGGATACCTTCATTTTGCTGTAGGGCGCAGCAATCAGATTCTTCTCTCGATAGACTCGACAGGCAGAACCTATACCATGCCGGCACACACGCTGCCATCGGCCCGCGGGATGGGCGAACCGGTCAGCAAGCAGTTGAAGCCTCCACAGGGTGCGACGTTCAAAGGCGTCATGATCGGCTCTCCTGAGACACAGTATTTGCTGGCGACTGATTCTGGCTATGGATTCGTGGCGTCGCTTGGAGAAATGGTAAGCCGCAATAAATCAGGCAAAGCTGTACTGCGCGCCCGCGATGCGGGTGTCCTGTCTCCTCAACTGGTATATGATTATGAGGATGACTGGCTCGCAGCCGTGACCAGTGCGGGCAGGCTGCTGGTATTTGCGTTGGCTGATCTGCCAGTGATGGCCAAGGGTAAGGGTGTCAAGATCATCAATGTCCCAATTGCCCGTTACAAATCGGGTGAAGAGCGGCTGGTTGCTGTAGCCGTATTCCGTGAAGGCGACAGGTTACGGTTGTACAGTGGCAAGCAGCATATGAAGCTAAAACCGGCCGACATTGACCTTTACCTGGGAACCAGGGCACAGCGTGGCGGAAATCTGCCGCGAGGTTATCGCCAACCTACCGCGCTGGAAATCGATCGAGGAGACGTCTGAGACGGTCAGTTCTGTTTGCCGTGTTCTGACACGAGAACAACCAGACCGCTGCCGACCACCAGCAAAGCACCTGCGATTACTGCGGTTGTCGGCAGGTCGTGAAAAATAACCCAGCCGTAAAAAGCAGCCCAGCCCAGTGTGCTGTATTCCAGAGCACCGACGAGGTAAACCGGTGCATACTTGAAACCGTTGGTCAGAGAGTACTGACCGCCGAGGCCGATCAGACCCAGCAGGAGCATTAATGCAAAATCGTTGGCCGATGGTGGAATCCACAGGAAGGGTGCCGCCAAGGCTGAAACAACCAGTATCAGTGCTGAGCCTGTCAGTAGCATTAATTCGGTAGATTCTGAGACCGACATGCGGCGGGTTTGTACACCGAGCGCCGCAAACATCAAGCAACCGAACAGTGCTGCGCCAGCGCCTAACCAGTCGACCTCACTGCCGCTGGGCTGCACGATAAATATGACACCGATAAATCCGGTAATGACAGCCAGTATTTGCCGTCCGTTGGGGTGTTCTGCAAGTACGAGACCCGACAGCAGTGTCAGAAAAATCGGGTAGGCGGCAACGATCGATACCGCGTCGACCAATGGCATTCTTGAGAGGGCAAAGTAGTAGCTCAAGAACGCGACCAGATTAAAGAACGCGCGCAGTATGTGCGCCCCCGGCTTCGTGGTAGTCAATCCTTGCCAGCCATATCGAGCGCGAACGGCGAGAAACATTAGGGGCACGCTGAGGGCGCTGCGGATCAACAGCAGCTGTAACAGCGTATAGTTGTCAGACAGCCATTTGATCAGCGCATCCTGGGTCGAAAAGAGCAGGCTGGCCAGCAGCGCAAACAGTGCACCACGCCAGTGGCGATGGTCGGGTCTTGAGTGAAGTCCAGCCACTGTTTACTGGCACCTGTTGTGGTGACTGCACTGCAGGCAGCGGTCGCCAGCGAGTCGGCTGTACACCGCTAAAAGGGCAGTTTTAGTTCAGGCCGAAGTGCTAGAAGTTGGGTGCGGAATTGTTCCTGGATCTCGGTCAGCTGTTGTCGGTTGTCAGCTTCAAATCGCAGAATCACTGTGGGCGTGGTGTTAGAGGCTCTGGCGAGGCCGAAACCGGTCTCAAAGTCCACACGTATGCCGTCAATGGTGCAGATCTCTCCGGTTGGAAACCGCGCGTTCCTGACAAATTGCTCGACCAGTGCGTGGTGTTCTCCTTCTTCCATTTCAAGGCGTAATTCGGGCGTACTGACGAGGTCCGGGATGCTGTTGAATACCGCTGTGGGGGTTTGATTCTGTGCAGACAGTAGCTCACACAGTCGGGCTGCGACATAGACGCCGTCATCGAATCCATACCAGCGTTCCTTGAAAAAGATATGTCCGCTCATTTCACCCGCAAGTGCTGCACCAGATTCTTTGAGCTTTGCTTTGATAAATGAATGTCCGGTTTTCCACATGGTAGGCAGTCCACCGGCTTGTCGGATCGCATCAGGCAGAACCCTGGAACATTTCACATCGTAGATGATTTCAGCACCGGGATTTCGGGACAGAACATCACGGGCAAACAGCAGCAGTTGGCGATCGGCAAAAATAATATCACCGGTGGCTGACACGACGCCCAGCCGGTCGCCATCTCCGTCCAGAGCCATACCGAAATCTGCCTTTGTTGTGATAACTGTCTCAATCAGGTCATTGAGGTTTTCGAGTTGGCTGGGATCCGGGTGGTGATTGGGAAACGTACCGTCTACTTCAGAGAAAAGTTCGGTGACATCGCACCCGATTTCGCGTAACAACCGGGGTGCGATAATGCCCGCGACACCATTACCACAATCAAGGACTACCTTGAGCGGGCGTTTGAGTGTGATATCACCGGTGATTCGTGCAGCGTAAGCTTCAATGACTGATTCCCGATGATGGGTGCCGTTTCCACTGAGCAGGTTTTGCCCCTCTATACGTTTACGCAACATTTGAATCCGGTCGCCGGCCAAGGTTTCGCCGGCGATCATGACTTTCAGGCCGTTGTATTCGGGCGGGTTATGACTTCCGGTGATGGAAACAGCGGAACCTGTCTCCAGATGGTGCGTTGCGAAGTAAGTTACGGGTGTAGGGACCATGCCGATATCAATCACGTCGCAGCCGGTAGAGCGAATACCCGCCGACAGCGCGGTTGCCAGTGACGGACCGGACAGGCGGCCATCACGGCCGATCACAACGCTGTGATCACCCGCCAGCATGGCCTCAGTGCCAATGGCCTGGCCGATCCGTTCGGTGACAGTTTCTGTCAGAGATTTGTCGACAATGCCGCGTATATCGTAGGCTTTGAAAATCTCTTGGGGCAGTTTCGTCATAGGCAGAACAACTGTGGCATCAATTGGCGCCACGCAGTCTAAATCACGATGAGGTGAATGGGGCGTTTATATCACAATGATCTGGTGGAAACCTTGAATCTAGAGTTGTTTGTTTGTGCGGTTCGCACAATCGTTTTTCAGCACAGGAAATTCAGGGTGAGCACTACGACCGGTGGATCCTGTTATGGTTGCGATGGGATATGGCAAGTATTCTGTTGCTCTCAAAGTAAGTCTGACCTCAGTTCTGTTGAAAAATGTGTTGAGCGGATCGACATATTTGCCATAGACTGATTCAATTCAGCGTAAAACGACTGCAGTATGAGAAAAAGATCCAATGCTTGAAACTCGTCGGAATGGTCGGATGCTTGCACCCTGGACCTACACCAGCGAGGAGTTGTGTGAACTTGAGATTGATCATATTTTCCGGCATCAGTGGATATTGGCTGGACATATATCTGAGCTGACCCAAACGGGGGATTATCTAACTTTCAATCTCGCCAAAGAGCGGGCTGTACTAATCAGGGATGAAAGTGGTGAGATTCATGCTTTTCACAATGTCTGTCGCCACAGGGGATCTCGTGTGGCCCCGGATCGACAAGGTAACTGCGGTCATGTGCTTCGTTGCCCTTTTCATGGTTGGACATATCAGCTGAATGGAGCGCTGAAGAGCGTGCCCAGGCCTCAGGGCTTTCCAGAATTGAAAAAAGATCGTAATGCGCTGGTGCCTATAGATCTGGAAATATGGAATGGCTTCATATTTATCTGTTTTGAAGGCGCACAAGGCCGGTCTGTAGCCAATCAATTTGGTGTTATCAGCGAAAAAATAAGGCCATACAAATTAGAAGAGATGGTGCCCTGGGGTGTCGAATATGATGAAGTCATGGATTGCAACTGGAAATTCTTTCACGACGTAGACAACGAGGGTTACCACGTGCCAGTTGCGCATCCAGCACTGCACGAACTCTATGGACGAGACTACTGTGACACTTATCTGGGGGATGTGCCGATGACCACGGGTATGGTAGATGACTATCCAGCACGTAGCTGGAGTGTTTCGCGCTATAAGTCGCTGCTTCCCAGGCAGGCGCATCTGCCTGAGGAATTTCAGCGTTTGTGGCTTTATTTCGGTCTTTTCCCCAATACGGTGATCTACTTCTATCCGGAAAAAGCGGGCTTTTACATGTCACTGCCGCAGGGGGCGGCGACTACCCGGGTCATCAGCCGTGAGTACCGACTGCCCGGCGAAAACCGCGAGCTCGCGGCTGCACGATATCTCAGTGGGCGTATCGATCAAATCACTGGGCGCGAGGACCGGGATCTGGTACGCTGGCTGCAGGAAGCAGCCGACACCAGTGTATTCCCGTTGAATAATCTGTCTGACCTAGAAGACGGTGTCCTTCGGTTTCACCAGCAGTTAAAGGCCTTGGTTCCTGTAATGTCGCTTGAGGTATCACCGGCATTGAGCACCCTTGCCGACGTTAATGCCAACCTGCTCAAGAGCAGTAACTGACGACTTTGCAATTGAGTGCAATGCGGAGACTCCAATGACCATTTCAGATTTTGTCCCTGCTGACCTATCGGCCGTTCGTGAAATGGACGAACATGTCGTTCATCCCTGGGAGTCTTTTGATCGACCAAACACAAACCGTACGATTATTGGTTCAGGTGCGGGAGTGTATGTTTACGATGATCAGGGAAATCGATTGCTGGACGGACCAGGCGGTATGTGGTGTGTCAATGTGGGTCATGGCCGACAGGAGATCGCTGATGCGATGGCGGATCAGGCCGCTCAGTTGTCTTATATCAGCCCATGGAGTCATCCAACAGCACCGGCGGCGAGATTGGCTGATCGGTTGTCAAGCGTTGCACCTGGCGATCTTGATCATGTTTTCTATACCACCGGAGGTTCCACAGCAATCGACTCTGCACTTCGGTTTTGTCTGTTCTACAACAATGTACTGGGTCGGCCGGAAAAAAAACATATTATCACCCGTCATGATGCCTATCATGGCAGCACTTATCTTTCTGCCGCGGTGTGCGGTAAGCCGCGCGACAAGAACTGGCTGGATACCCAGCTCGACCAGGTCCACTTCGTTTCTTCTCCAAACAGCTACCGCAGTGCCGGGGGTCTGGATGAGGCGGCTTTCTGCCAGAAACTTATCGCTGAACTGGAAGGAAAAATTCTTGAAGTAGGGCCGGAACGTGTCGCCGCATTCATTGCAGAGCCGATACTGGCGTCAGGCGGCGTGATCGTACCCCCAACGGGCTACCATGCTGCCTGTCTGGAGGTTTGTCGCCGACACGACGTGATCTACATTTCTGACGAGGTTGTGACCGGCTTTGGGCGTCTCGGTGACTGGTTTGCGTCGGAGTCGGTATTTGATATCACGCCCGATATTATTACTTGTGCCAAAGGGCTAACCTCAGGTTACGTGCCTTTGGGTGCCGTGCTGATCTCAGATCGCCTCATTTTAAACGTGGGTGGTGATGGTGAGCGAGGTGCAGTGTTTTCTAATGGCTTTACCTACTCCGGTCATCCCGTATCCTGTGCCGCCGCATTGGCAAACATGGACATTATTGAAGGAGAGGGGCTGCTCGAACATGCTCGCGAAGTCGGGCCTTACCTGCAGCAGCAGCTGTCAACATTGATAGACCTGCCAATCGTAGGAAATATTCGGGGTCTCGGTCTGATGGGGTGTGTTGAGTGCGTTGTTGACCATGAGTCACGCCAGCCACTTATGCTGGATTATGAAGTTGGTAATCGAATTGATGTGCACTGCCAGAAGCTTGGTTTGTTGGTCCGGCCGCTGATCAATATGTGTGTGATGTCGCCACCCATCATCATCGATCATGAACAGATCGATGAGCTGATCCGAGTCTTACGATTGGGCATTGAACGGACCATTG
>Ga0209445_1002064_pt1 | contig 10397 bp, 10 predicted proteins | sample MarorgKNORR_S2LV_4_FD_188223 | JGI IMG/M metagenome (GOLD analysis project Ga0209445, IMG submission 188223) | Marine microbial communities from the Southern Atlantic Ocean, analyzing organic carbon cycling - NADW_A/KNORR_S2/LV (SPAdes) (version 2) | ecosystem: Environmental > Aquatic > Marine >...
AATTTCTTTTTCGGGGTATATTGATAGGTATCCCAATTTTTCTATTATATTCAAATCGATTCTCATTCCAGTTTTTTATTAAATCGTTATGGAGGCCATGGCAAAACCTTGAAATTGTTGAAAAAAGGAAGGGGTTATTCGTAATAGTTATTGTTGGAATAGTTTTTGGTGCATCACATATTATTTTTGGTGAAGGGTGGAGTGCTGGAAAATTTGCACAGGCATCTATTGGTGGTATTATTATCGGTTGGGTTTATTTCAGATATGGATTTGCTCCTGCAATTATAATTCATTGGGCAACAAACTACTTCATTTTCTCATATGGGTATCTTATTGCTGATCTAAATCAATTTACTATAGAAAATGCATTTATCCATCCTTTTGTTAGCATTATTGAGATATTATTAATTATTACAGGAATAATTTCAATAATAATTCTAGTAACAAACTACATCATGGAAAAAAGATGTATTATAGAAAAGGAATAATGACTAAGACTGTTGAAGATCAATAATTTGTTTACAAAAGTCTGGTTTCTCATTTTGATTAAGCATCAATGAAAGATCAGATGAATCATCAATATCTAGCATTATTCTTCGAATCAAAGCAACTGATGTGTTTTTTGTTGCAGCCTTTGCAGCGTCTAATTGATACCGATAACTCCCTCTATCATATTGTGTGTTCATAACACCTACGGGGGATTGGAGTAGTGCATTAGTACCGTTAAATTGTCTAGAGGGTACAATTATCACACCCATCTCAGATTTAAAAAAACTGAAAATATTATCAATATCAGAAGACTTCATTATTGGTATGTCTTGTGGAAACATTATAGAGCAATCATATTTTTTATTAATTAGATATTGATTTGCTAAATCTATTGCATCATTAACACCTGTTTCATGATCAAAAATCTGCATTGTATTATACTGTTTACTTAATTTCATAGCCTGTTCATCTTTTGACACTACAAGAATTTTATCAATTGATTTACAGTTTGAGATAGTTCTTAATACTTCGTCAAACATTTTGAGACAAAGATCTTCTTTTTGTATTTGAGGTAAATTCAATCTTGTTTTAGCTTTAGAAAAACTTTTCACCGGTATAATTACAGATGTTTTCAATCTAATGTATATGATTTAGTAGATAAGATGCAAGTGCATCTTCAGATTTTTTATTAGTCATTTTTATGCTAGTCTCATGAACGTGCATGCCTAGTGCCTCTATCTTTTTTGTTTGCATACGATCCTTAGTATCTATCACTATATGTGAACAAATATCTGCATATAATTTTGCTATACCATATGCTGAAACTTCCAGTCCTGCAGCTTCCATATATTTGCCAGCAGGCCCACTGAATGCTTTATCACCAACTATAGGACTAACTGCAACCACTTTGCGTTTATTTTTAATTAATTCTTTACGAACTCCTTTCAGTTGTATCATCGGACCTATGCTAGTTAATGGATTACCTGGTGCAATAACGACAAGTGATGCATCATGAATAGAATTTAGCGCTTCCGGATTTGGACGAGCCTTGTCTGAACCCATATATTCAATTCCTGTAACTTCGTCCTTTCCTCTATATTTTACCCAATATTCTTGTAAATGCATTTCACCCTTATCTGTTATCAATCGTGTTTCTATCGAATGATCACTTACTGGAATTATTTTAGTTTCAATTGCAAATTTTTCACACATCCATTTAGTAATATCACTCAAACTCTTTCCATTTTTCAACATATTAGTTCGTGTAAGATGTGTTGCAGTATCTCTATCACCTATTCTAAACCATGTTTCCTCTCCAAAAATCTCCATCTGTCGTAAAAATCCAAATGTATCTTTTTTGAGTCCCCAACCTTTGTCCTGATCAAGCAAATCAGATAACCCATAAATCATGATGTCAATATCTGGGCAAATATATAATCCGTAAAGCCAGTAATTATCACCGACATTACTAATTACATGGACATCACTTCTTTGAGAAGCAAGTCCTCTAACAATTTTCACAGAACCAGTACCACCAGCAAGAACAGTTATCATTTTATTAGAACGTTTTCTCAAATATCTTTACCAATATTACTTTTTCATTGTCAAAATTTGAGCGGGGTTTTGTAACAAAGTTTATTACCTTTTGAGAAAAAAAAACAAAGTGCGCACAAAATCAGTTATTTTAACGACAATTCTAGCTTCTATGTTCATCATTGGAACAATTACACCTGTACTAGGATCAGCACAACTTACTGTAACGGTTAACCCTGACAATGATACTGCTGTAGCGTCAATGAAATACCAAAGGGCTATCTTTATTGATTATTCAGAAGGTGGGGAACTAGCTAGTGATTTAAGGGGGAAAAATGTGTTTGTATCATTTTCTGCTGATTCATCAAATGCTGGTGTAAAAAACTTGATGGGACAATTAAATTCGTATATTCTTTCAAAAAATAGTCAAGCACAGATTACAGACTTGAAAGTGCATTATACTGCAACAATGACAGGCAGAGAAAATAGTATGTCGATTGATTATAAAATTGAATTATTACCGGTAATTGAAAAGTTTGTGATTAGAAGTTACTCGCCTGGAAGTCCGGCGATCTTAGATATTGATTGGAGAGGTTTTGGTACTAATGGACCTGTCGCAATTAGTACAACAGAATATGGAAATATGGAAATTAACATGCCTATTTCATTTATTCAAAAGTTTGAACCAGAATTAGCTGCAGCAATAGTTGCTGGTGATGCTGATGTTCTAACTAAGACAAGACTGATGAATGCGGATGGAGTAAAAAATCAACCGGTGGGAAACTGGCACTTTTTGTTTGATCCAACTGGAATATCAGTAGATGCATCACAACATGGACTTGCAGATGAGCTTGCAGGTAAAGTAATTTCTTCATACACTATGGGAGAAAGTAATCTCAGAGAAGGTAGACAGGTTGAACAAGTCTATGAAGCGTCATTTACGATGGATAAAGTATACACTCTAAAAACTTTCGAGTCAGCTGATAATGCACTAATTTCTGTAATTGGATTTGCCACTAGAGAAACAAGTGGAACTTCAGAAGTGTTTGGTGTTAGTCCAGAACCACCAGATGGCTACGCCACTACATCAACTGGAGAATTTCCAGCGATGATTCTTTATGGTATGGCTGGTATGGCAGCACTTGGTGGGGTAGCAATGATGATGATGAGTAGAAGAAAGTTAGCAAAAGAAAAAGGTCATATGGTGCAGACTGGTATTGACCCATCACAACTCACTGGAGTTGCAACAAGTGCAAGTGCTGGTGGATATCAAACAGTTAGAGGTGAAGCTCAAGTAAAGGGACTAGATGATTATGATCAACATAAAAACTTCTATGAAGAAGATAAACAACAAGTTGAAGAAAAAAAAGACTCTGACTCACCAAGTACGAAAGGTGCGTTACCAAAAGGTTGGAAACCAGAAAAATAAGTGCATGCTAGCCGTAACCCTCCTTCTGTTTTAACGACATTTCGCTTTGCAGCCTACCTGAACCTAGTACAGGATCTTTGGGTTCGGTTTGGCTTTGCTTCATGTGGGACAGGTTTTCATTCCGTCTCTGGGAATCTCAGGCAAAACCATCATCGTGCTCCAGGTGGGATTTTTTCTGTACTGTTGCCAACCATCTCTGATTATCTATCTCCAGATCACATTTCCTGTATGAAGGGAGGAGTTTCCTCTGCCGTAGCAGGTATCGCTCACTAGCTTGCACCTAATTATATGAAAAATACAAGTAATTTGAATATTTCTCAAAACTTTGATTCAAAATAATCTTCATAATATTTCTTAATTTCCTTGTTAGATTTAATCAAGTAAAATAATTGAAGGATTTCAACATAAATACGATACATGTGTTTATTTTGTTTAAATCTAGTCACAAACAGATTCCAAATTGAACGTGTATGAAATTCTGAAAATAAATGATTACGCAAAATTATAACTGTCTTTTTTGATCTATTAGCTAATGACAAGGTTTTTGGGCTAAAAGCTGCATCAGCCTGGTTTCCTGCACCCAAAAATACTATACCATGTTTATCTTGATCAAAATTTGCTAAAAGCTCAGATGATACTAACATGTTATCTGTTTTTGGATAAACATTTTCAAACTGCACTTTTTTGATATCAAGATCAAACATACACTCATTGATTTTATTTACAATTTCGATCTCAACTTCTGGAGACTGCGTTATGCCGCGAACAATTCTAATTTTACTTTCATATTCTTTAGATAAAGAATGTGCAATCTCAAGACTAGAATTTGAATGACGTCCTTTATCATATGAAACTATAAGGTTTGAAATATCTTTCTCAAAATTTTTATGTAATTTTACTCCCATTATATCACATGTAGATAATGATAAAATTTTTCTTTTATTTCGTAAAAATGAAAAATCAACTATCAATAAATTAATTGACTGTTCTTCAACTGTGGATAATATAGCCTCGGTAGGATCATGACAAAGTTTAACCATATATCGATGTCGTATAGAATGAGAAATTGATTTTTTAAAATCATCAAACACAGCCAGCCCTACTTCGTCAGATTTATCAGCCATCGATAACGGTGTTTGCTTTGGTACATTGATTATGTCTAGAAATGAAATTTCACCATTATGTTGATTAGCAATTGCTGTAGCAATTTTTGTTAATCTAGTAGCAGTATTATTATCAAATACTACCAAAATTCTATACTCTTTCCTTTCTTCAGGTGCTTGATTAAATACAAGTGGTGCATTGTATTCTTTTTCCTTCTTTGATGTATAAAATTTATAAATTAAGAATCCAATTACAATCCAAACAATTGCAATTACCCAACTAAGGGGTTGAGAAAATAACAAGTAAACAGAAAGAATAACAACCAATGCAAAACCTATGACTGGTATTAAAGGAAATAATGGTGTCTTAAATCCATATACTATCTTTTTTGAATAAAGCCTACGTATAGTAATACACGCTACATTTACTTGAGCAAATAAAAATAGAAACATAACAGTAGCTGCGAGTGCAATCATTGTTAGGTCAAATGAGACTGCAAGAATCATCATAACTATGGCAGAACAGATTGTAGCAATGTATGGAGTTCTATATTTTGTATGTAGTTTCTTAAACATGGGTGGCAGGTCATGATTTCTACCCATAGCAAAGGATACACGGCTAGCTGCGAATGTTGTTGCGTTTAGCGCTGCTAAAGTTGATACAAATCCTCCCGCAAGTACAATTAGAGCACCAAATGGAAGATAGTATTCAGCAGTTTCTATTATTCCTAGTTCACCAAAACTTCCAATAAATTGCCAAGACGGTTGATCAACCAGTGATGGATCTAAGCCTCCAATAAAAACAAACGTGAATAAAACATAAACTGAAATTACTATTCCTAAAGAAATCAGAATAGCTTTGGGTATATTCTTCTTTGGTCTTTTAATCTCATCACCCGCTTGTGCAATAATTTCATATCCCTCAAATGCAATAAACGTCAAACCCATTGCTAAAATAAGTCCAGTTGTGCCATTAGGGAAAAAGTCTTGAAAGTTTTCTGGCCAGGTAGGATTTGCAAATGTCATAGCTACAAGAGCTCCTACTACCAAGATGCCAATAATTGCTAACTGAGAAAATGTAATGGCACTTCCAACTTTTCCAGTATGTGAAGAACCTCTAACATTAACGAAAGTAAATAATATTATAGCTAATACAGCAAAAATTTTTTCAAGTGGTAATCCAAACGAGTCATCTATTATTTTAGTAGAAATTAAGAGATGACCCAAAAATGTTCCAAATGCAATTGCGTATAAACTACCAGCTATAGTATGTGCAAACCATGCCATCCAACCACTTAGATAAGAGTTAGGTCTAGGAAGTCCTTCTCTTACCCATTTGTAACCACCACCTGTTGCAGGTAATGCGGATCCTAATTCAGCATAAGTCAGCGCAGTAAAAAGAGTAATCACACCGTTAAGAAGAAATGCAATTATTAATGCAGGTCCTGCTGCCGATATGCCAGGTCCAACTAGAACAAATATTGCTCCACCAATCATTGATGCAACACCAATCATTACTGCCTGAGAAAGTGAAAGGCTCCTAACAAGTCCAGAAGACTCATTTTCAATTTTCATTATCGACCGATTTTGTATTACACTAGAATAAATCTGTAATTGTTTATTATATCAAATAAATGTTATAGATATGAGTATGATAATCCATATTCCTCACAAATTTTATGGATCTCTGATTCTGATTTAGCTTTTGAATAATCTTCTAAGAGATTTTTGTTTAGCGTGTAAAATGTATGCCCCCAATTGAATTTAGCAAGAAATAAGGTCATAGTTTCAGAATCTCCTAAAATGTATAGAGCCGCAGATAGTGCTTCAACAGTGGTTAATTTATTTAGCTTAGCATAGTTCACAGGATTTCCTGCCAATAGTGGTGGAAGTTTTCTTGATATTCCAGAAAATGATTTAGAAAATGTATCCGTCGAATGATTCCATGAACAATCAATTCCAGTTATAGAGTTTACAAGTTTTTTGTCTGATTTTAATAATATTTTCTTTGAAAATGGGTTCAAAACAAGTGTGCGAGAAGATGTTTTTCTAATATTATTTGCAAGCCCAAATTTTACAAGTTTTGCCGCACTACACTTTTTGGGATCATCCTGCTTTAACATAATTACATTTATTTTCATATCAAAAATTTGAGTATGCATAGTTAATGTTTTTCTTTCATACTTTGTATGATAATAAAAAATCAACGGGATTGGAGTGATTCGAACACTCGATCTCTGCGACCCAAACGCAGAATCATACCAAGCTAGACCACAATCCCAGTGAGATACAAAATTGCCCCAATTTAAGCAGTATCACATACGTTTTGCTTTGGTACAATATTACATGGATGATTTTAATACGATACAAAATTAGGTGGCGTATGCAGATTGAATATTATGAAAAGGCAGGAAAAATTGCTGGTGAGGTAAGAGAAGATGTTCGTAACAAAAACTGGGTTGGTCATACTGTTGAAGAAATCTGTCAATATGTTGAATCTGAAATTATCAAAAAGGGAGCTAAATGTGCGTTTCCAGTGAACACGAGTATAAATGAAATTGCAGCTCATTACACTGCTGAACCAAATGATCCAAAAACAATCTCTGATACAGATTTAGTAAAAATTGATCTTGGTGCACAAATAAATGGATTCATTGCTGATACTGCAGTTACAGTCAACTATAATCCAAAATATGATGCACTTGTTCAAACTGCAGAAAATGCTTTGCAAGTTGCTATGTCAATGATCAAAAGTGGTATAAAATCAAAGGATGTTGGAAGATCTATACATAAAACCATACAAGACGTGGGTTTTAAACCGATTGTAAATCTAAGTGGTCACTCATTAGATCAATATACAATTCATGCAGGGAAAACAGTTCCAAATACGTGGACAATTGGCTCATTTACATTTTCTGAGAATGAAGCATTTGCATGTGAGCCTTTTGTGACAACACGTGAAGGATTAGGATATGTTCGTAATGGTAAGATAAAAAACATATTTGCACTAGTCTCACGAAAAAAAACCAAAGATGAAGATGCTAACAAGTTACTAGAATACATATGGACAAACTTCAACATGTTACCATTTGCATTACGATGGATCTTAAAGGAATGGGAAGAAAAGGAGGCAAGAAAACTGCTAGAATTTTTAGAAAAAAAGAAGGTAGTTCATTCTTATCCAATTCTTGTTGAAGCAAATGGTGAACCTGTAGCCCAAGCAGAGCACACATTCATTCCTACTACAACCGGTGTAAATGTTACCACTATGGTGTAATTGTTTCTCCAAAAATTTTTGTTATTCTTATTTCGCCATTACATGAAGGACATTTTGAAATAATTTTAAAAATATAATCTCCCGATAAAAACTTCCTCTTGGATAATTCTGTACAAGAATCACATTGTTCGACAGTATATGATATTACTGTCTTAATCTTACGAGCCATTATTGAGATACTCCTATGGTATTTCCTACACCTATAATGAGTATAGTTTCATTAGGACTTGTATTATCATTAATCATTTCATGAATTTGATTTTTCACATCATCTACTTGATCAATAATTTCTTTTTTTAGTAATGATATTGCATCGTTAATTGATTGTTTTATAATAATAGAAAAAATTGGTATGTTATGTTTAGTCGCAATTTCTTCGATCATAAACCTATCAGTCCCAATTCCACCAATAGCGGCACCAAATCCCTGTGCTGTACTGCCAGTTTCTTCACCCTCTAATTTTAGTGAGGCATCGATCATTATCATCATATTTGGTTTATACTTTTCAACTAATTTTTCCGTAGCTTTTCCTGGTCTACCAACAGTTGCATATGGTCCTTCAGCTTTCAGTAAAATGATCTTTCTTCCTTCTAATTCTGACTCGCTATAAACAGTTTCAATCTCTATATTCTGTTTTTTTGTAGATAGCATCATTCCTCCAACTATTAATGGACCTATTCCATCACCAATAGGTTGACCTTGTTTGAAAGCGGGTACAGCATCATTCAATGCACATGCATGCTCCATAATCATTGGTAAAATCATTTGTAATGGTAATATCAAAGGATAATTATTCTGTTTTTTTGCAGTCAAAAATAAGTGCCTAACTACCTTATGTAAAAGCTGTAATGTTGTAGCAATCTCTAAGAGATTTTGAATTTTAGTAACCTCCATCATATCAATATCAGTAAATAAAGATCTAACCTGTTTTCTAGTAACATCATCCCGTGAACGTACAAAATGATCAATTTTTGGGATTATGCCATTAGGATCAATATCAATTGGCATGATAGTAAAATATTCTATGAAACGATCAATTTTTTGAGATATATCATCTTTTGGAGAAAGATTTTTTTTGATATATTCAATCAAAGAGTTTCTAGAATCATTTCTAAATTGTTCGAGCTCAGTAATTTTTTTTTTGACATCACTTGAAGTGATGATTAACTGTATACGTTGACCATAAAATACAAAAAGAATAATTGGGATAATCCAAATTAACATCATAAGTGGGTTTGAATCGTCACTCATTCCAAAAAATTCATCAATGCTAAAATTACTAAAATCCACATAGCAAATCATTATACTATAAACATAAACTATTCGTCAATTCACCTCATGTAATTAGTATCGAATTAGCATTGCTTTTATTATGGAATATAAAAAAACACAACTATGCCACAGACCAAACCTATAGTAAGTATAGAAAATGTGGTATCTTCTGCATCCGTTGACCAAAAAATGGATCTAAATGAAATAACACGTAATTTCCCTGATGTTGAGTATCACCCTGATCAATTTCCAGGATTAGTTTTTCGAATAAAAACACCAAAAACTGCTACATTAATTTTTACATCAGGTAAAATGGTGTGTACAGGTGCAAAATCTGAAAAAATGTCAAAACTAGCTGTCAAAACTGTTGTTGAACAATTACGAAAAGGTGGAATCAAAGTTAAAAAACAAGCTGTTGTTGTAGTTCAAAACATTGTTGCATCGATTAATTTAGGTGGAAAAATTCATCTTGAACAGGCAGCAAGAACTCTTCCTCGTAGTATGTATGAACCAGAACAGTTTCCAGGTCTTATCCATAGAATGCTTGATCCTAAAACTGTAATTCTGTTATTTTCATCTGGGAAGCTAGTTTGTACTGGTGCAAAAAAAGAACCTGATGTTTACCGTTCTGTTAATAATTTACATTCACTCCTTGAAGAAAAATCATTAATGCATTATCAATAATCTTTAATGCAAAAATAGAATTATTTAATGGCTGTTCCAGGTGGTACTTTACTATCTACAGTTAACCAAAATGGTTTACCGTCTACATCAGCAGCCAAAAGCATGCAATTAGATTCAATACTTGCAATTTTTTTTGGCTCTAAATTTGCAACAACAATGACAGTTTTATTCAATAATTCCTCGGGTTCAAAAAAGTCAGCGCCACCAACTATCACATCTCGTATTTCATCACCAAGATCTATCTGACCTTTGAGAATCCTTGTTTTGCCAGGAATTTTTTCTATGGATAAAATGGTTGCAACTCTAAGATCTAATTTCTTAAAATCTTCATAGGTTATTGTCATAGTTTAATTGAATACCACACTTTAAAATTAATTTCGAAATCAAGACTAATATTTAAAGTGGTTATATACACAATATGACAATAATAAATTCGTCTATTGATATTAACGCTTCAATAGAAAAAGTTTGGAATATAATCTCAGATCTTGATAACGAGCCAAAATTTTGGAAGGGTACAAAGGAATCAAGGACTATATCAAAAGATGGGAATGTAATTGTTAGAGAAATAATAATTGCGTTTAGAGATTCTAAATGTATGCAAAAAATT
>Ga0209445_1002067_pt1 | contig 10392 bp, 7 predicted proteins | sample MarorgKNORR_S2LV_4_FD_188223 | JGI IMG/M metagenome (GOLD analysis project Ga0209445, IMG submission 188223) | Marine microbial communities from the Southern Atlantic Ocean, analyzing organic carbon cycling - NADW_A/KNORR_S2/LV (SPAdes) (version 2) | ecosystem: Environmental > Aquatic > Marine >...
CTGGAGCTTTTCACGGCCTTGCAACGCTCCAAGGAAGTGGCCTACGAGCGGGCGCGGCGAGCGCAATCAACCTACATGTATTTTCCCGGCCAAGATTTTCACGACCAAGACCAGGCGCTGGGAGGGGAACCGTATCCCATCGGAATACGGGCCATGGGGAAGAACGTGGAGAGGGCGATTCAAGGCTCCCTGGAGCAGGGACTCATCACCAAGCCCATCGCCCTGGAAGACCTTTACTTCCGCACTACACTGAATACCTAGCGGCCGGGCGATTTACCACAGAGAGCACAGAGAACACGGAGGACACGGAGAAAATTAACAAATAATTACTCTGCGTTCTCTGCGCCCTCTGTTGTGAAAACAAACCGAGCGACTCAATCCTGAGTGGGTACTTGGTGGGACATTTGGATCTCCCGGCGTTCTTTGCCGGATTGGAAAAGGGCCAGCAGGACTTCCAGAGTTGCTTTGCCCCAGTGTCCGTCGTTGGAGGGGCGGCGTCCATTGATCACGGCCTGGTAGACTTCATCGATGATGCCGTCACGCCCGTCGGGCAGGCTTGGCAGAGGGATCTCCCGCTTCTCCTCCTCACCGTAGACCATCAGGCCGTTTGGGGTGAGACGCACGTCGCCTTTATCGAAACTGGCCACCAGCGGTCCACCCAAGATCCACGGGGTTGGCCGCCGTTGTCCAGGCGATGCGCCGGCAGGGTCCCGGCCGGTCCCGCCAAACCTGCGGTCCCTCTTCATAGCCGTTTCCGCCTCTTTGCTGCCCGCTTCCCGCAAAGCCGTGCGGGCCTTGGCGTGGACCGGTGGGTCCGGCCAAGCGTCGCCCTCGTCCACCCGGTAGGTAAGTTCCCGGGAGCTGAAGTGGTCGTAGCCGCTGTAGACCGCCGTGGCGACGACCCCGTTTTCGAACTCCAAAAAGCTGGAATAGCAGCCCGGTACCGGGCGGGTTTCGTCCCACACGCCGGTGGTTGCCCGGACAGTGCGCACCAAGCCCCCGGCAATCGTCCTCAAGATGTCGAACTGGTGGGGACCCTGGCGCCACGGCACTCCGCCTCCCAACTCCGGCGTTAACTCTTCCGCCGTCCGGGGGCTGTACAGCCAGTCGTTGAAATACCAGTAGTTGAGCATCCGCAGCTTGCCCAGCTCTTCGTTGACCACCATCTCACGAATCTTACGGACCCGAGGCTCAAAGCTGTGCTTCACGTTCACGGCCAACTGCATCCCGTTCCGTTCCGCCGCTTGTATCATGACGTCGGCTTCTTCCAGGGTGAGGGTCATGGGTTTTTCCATGTAGACGTGCTTTTTGTTCTCCAAAGCGATTAACGCGTGCTCGGAGTGGAACTGGTTAGGAGTGGCGATGTAGACCACGTCGACGCTGGGACTCCGGCAGATGGCCTCCGCGCTGAGAAAAATTTCCCCTTCATATTGCGTGCGAAATTTGTCCAACTGGTCCTGGTCGATGTCGGCGGCGGCGGTTACACTGACGCGGGAATGACGCGCGAATGCGGGGAGCATTTGGCTGGCGCCGCCCCCTAGGCCGATGATTCCCAGATTCAATACCGGGCCGTTGGCGCTTCCTCCGGAACTGGTCATGTCATCTCCTCAACATCTCGTCGATCGGTAAACGCCGGTCTCGGGCTAAATAGGAAACAAAGAGGCCCCGCACCAGTCAAGGTGGCGGGGCCTTCGACTAGTCCAGTGTCTCGCATCTGACTTGAGACCCGGTCCGTCATTCCGGCTGAGGCCGGGACCCAGTTAACGTGCTTCTGGATTCCCGCCTGCGCGGGAAAGACGATCTTGGAGGGGGATTGTCGCACAATACCGTCAATGTAAAGGTAATCACGAGACCGTACACTAAGAAGTTGTTATAAAAACCTCATGGTTCAAATGATTAATCCCCGGAAAGGACCTCTTCAGCGGTGACGGTGACTGCTCCGTCGCCCCGGCCCAGCACTGGGCTGAACTTAGATGCTCCACCGGCTAACCCAGCGCTGGAAGCCATGCGGCCGAACTGGCCCAAAGCGCTCATGCGGCTGGTTCCCCCAGATTCCTCGGTTGGTAGCCGGAGATATTCGTTCTGACCGGGGTCGCGAAAAACGTTCATTGGGTCCTCGCCACGTTCGACCTTGGCTACGTTGTCGAGTAGTTGTTGGCGATACAGAATGAGACCCTTGTCCGACCGCCCCAGGGTCTCTTCCGTACGGTCGGCGATGGCGCCTTGCGTGTACCACATGACGATGTCTTGACCGGCGGTGAAATCCAGGTAGTTCCAGTCCGGCATTCCGCCTGGGGACAATTCGGGCACCGGGACCTGATAGAAAGGTATGGGCTCATAGGCCGCCACTGTCGTGCCCGCCGGTGGCGCGTACGTGTAGTACCAGATGTGCAGAGTCTGGTAGTCGTCGATGGGCACCCGGTATTGGAATCCGCCGACCTTGAGCAGATTGGGGAATACCAGAGGATGGCCCAACTTCCAGTTTACGTCCTCTTCTGTCTGACCCTCCAATATGCGCCGTTTGATAATGCCATGCTCGAATTCATCGAACCCTATGAGCTGGTGCTCGGGGATATGACGGGCCTTCTCCGGCTGCCCGGTCTTTTCCCAAACGTAGTTGGCGAAATGGCCGTGGAGCCACTCGGCGTGGACCGGGTCCACCGAGTTCTCCATTATCTGCAGATAGTTGCATGGCAGGACCGCCATGCCGATATCCCGGTAGACGTTGTCCCAAACCAGCAGGTCCCAACGGGGCAACAAGGGAACTGGCAACGGCCCCAAATAGGCGAATATCAGGCCGCCCAATTCCTGCACCGGGTAAGCGGTGGTGGTTACTTTGTCTTTGAAGGCCTCGAAAGGGTCCTCTTTTCGTTCATAGGGCTGATCCAGGCAACGGCCTTCGTGGTTGAAGAGCCAGCCATGATACGGGCAGCGCAGTCCGTCATCGTCGGGCATGCCGTAGACCAGGTTTACTTTTCGGTGTGGGCATTGGTCGCCGATGAGTCCATACCGGCCCTTCCGGTCTTTGTACAGGACCAGATTCTCTCCCAGAAGCCGAACGGACCGCGTGGCGTTGTCGTCCATCTGAGAAGCAGCTGCGATTGGTTGCCAATACCGCCTCATCAGATTCCCCATGGGAGTGCCTGGACCTACTCGTGTCAGGCGTTCGTTTTCCTCTTCCGTTAACATCGTTAGACCCCCCTGGTGGAATCTTGGGTCGAAATCACGATAGCAGTGGGTCTGGAGGTTGTCAATTTGGGGAATCGCGGCCCGGTAACACCGGAAAACCGGGACTCGGGTTACTTTTCCTTCACGAACATAGAGAGGATGGTTCGGGCAATCTCATCGGCGTTGCGCTCCATGGCCGCCATGGCGGGCAGAATTGGCCAAAGCGATCTCAGGGTTCTCCGCTACCGCGTTCAAGAAGACAGGCCGGGGTAAATAGTAGCAGGTCAGCGGCTCCACGGCGGTGACGTTTGCGGAGCGGGGCAGACCGTCAATGAGTCCGATCTCCCCGAAAGACTCCCCTTGGAGCAGGGTTGCCAAGTCTACTTCCAGATCGCCGCCGCCCGCCGGTTTGGTTACCTGGGCCATTCCAGACTTAATGATATAAAGTCCATCGGTGGGTTCGTTTTCCCGGATGACGTGTCCGGCGGGCAGGGAGACCAGATGGACTCTGGAAGCCAACTTCCGCAGGGTCTCCGTGCTCAGGTGCTTGAATAGCTCCACGTTGGCCAGGAAGTTCGCTTTTTCCTCGATGGTGGAGTCGAAGTTGGTTTGCGCCTGACCCTGGGCCCTGACACTGGTGGCCCGGGCTTGGGCTTGGGGTTCCGGCTGGCAATTCAAGCAATCCACCACGCCGGATCCTTTACATTCGGAGCAAATATCGTGGCCCCGCGCGCCAACTTTTCCTAGCCCCTGGCATCCGGAGCAGACCAGGGCGCCACTACCGTTACATACTGTGCAATCTGCCGTCACAATCTGTCCAATTAATTTCCAATCTTGGACCGGATTATCTCAACCACCTTAAGCATGGGGCAAAGGACGGGAAATCAGGTCTTTTATCCGGCCGGTCATGTCCTGCTGGTCGTAAGCGTTTAAGAGGTTGATGCGGTTCCGGTTAGGGTCTCCGCCATGCCAGTATTCGTAGACCTCTTGCCGCATGCCGAAGGAGGAGACGGCCAGGTCGTGGGCCAGCCGGTACAACCTGGACTTATGCTCGACTTCCACGCCCTTGCCGCGCATATATCTTTCCAGGTCAGGGCGAAGCTCGGGGTTAGCCAGGTCATTTTCGCTGGGCTGCATAATCAACCCGGAGCCGGATATCTCCCGAAGAAGCTGCACCATGCGGGCCGATGTCTGGGCGAAATATATGTTCATTCCCGACATTGGACCCAGGGACATCAGTCCTCCTTCGGTCATGAACGAGGTGTGTTCCAAACCGTCCATGGCGTGGCGCCACATCTCCGTGTAGGTAACCATTTCACCCAATTTTGCCGCTACCTCACGATACTCGACGACCCCGATGGACTCCGCGATCATGGTGGCCACCCCGGTCATGAGGCGCATCCGCTCGTGGATACGGCAGAGATTGGACCAGCCCATAAAATTGATGCCCCCGCCGAACCGCTGGAGTAACGGAGCGGCTTCGTACAGCATGAAGATGCGGTCCCAGGGGACCAGGACGTTCTCGAAAAAGAGCATCGAATCCTGTTCGTCGTACAGCATGCCTAGCGGGTGGCCGTAGGACCCCGGCCATTGAGACACCGGTTCCCGGCAAAGGATCTTCATACCGCGGCTGTTGGTGGGAATGGAGAAAGCCAGCACAAAGCGAGGGTCGGCCCGCCTTACAAAGGTTGCCGACAGAGAGACATAGGTCTCGTTGCTGATGGGGGCCGCGGTGGCCAGTTGCTTGGCTCCGGTGACGATAATTCCATCCTTAGTCTCCTCCACCACGTGCAGGGCAACCTCCTCTTCAAGGGCCGCTCTTTGCTCGTTCTGGGGTTGGGCACTGCGGTCCACCTGAGGGTCACCCAAGGCGTGGGTGAGGAAGAGGTCGTTTTCAGTGCAATAGCGATGGTAGTTGACGATATTCTCGCCGAAGTCGCAATTGGGGTTTTTTACGGCGCTGAGAGCATCCCGCGTGTTGTACAAGGTGATGATGTGGGGCGCCAGAATGTCGGGACTGCGTCCCAGTTGTCCCCAGGACTGCTCGTTCCAAACTTCGCTGTTTCGCCGCTTCTTCTTTAAGTCCTGCATGGACCGGGGCAAGAGCCAGGAAAGGCTGCAACGGTTACCGGTCTCCGGCGAGACAAAGGTCATTTGGTCACGATACTCGTCGGTAGCCTGAAGGTCGTAGATCCGGGCCAGTTCGTGGGCGATTCCGGAAAGCGCCGGATGGGTAGTTACATCTTGGACCTTCTCTCCGTCCAACCAAACTTCACGTCCGTCCTTCAGGCTTTCAATGAATCGAGCGCCGGTCATTGCTCCCAAGGCGGAAGTCGCGTCCAGAACCATGGGTTCCCTCCTTAATATGGGCTGGACCGGAAGCCGCAGCCGTTAACCGATGGCCGGCAGATGGTGTTACGGCCTTCGGTGTTGAATTCGCACGAGGCTTTAATATAATATGCGCCGGATTATGCTATCGCAAGAAATGCGGCAACCAGTACCGATTCGTAGAATCGCCGCTAATTTGATGTGAAACCTCTACGACCGTATCCGTGACCCTGTGTTAACATAGCAATAAGGCCAGGCTTGACGCGAAAAGCCCGGCCCATTTTTAAGCCATTTGTCTGCTTAGTGAATACCATACACCAGGGTCGTCACTGATTAGTTCATTTTCCATAGACGGAGATCAATGACCGAAGATACAATCTCTTCCCCATCGGGAAGCCGCCTAGGTACGCCGGATATTTCTGCCGAAAATCTACGCCAAGGCATACAAGAACTCCTTTCGGACGGCCAGATGAACGGCGCTAACGGGTCGGCGCAAGCCGTAGGCTCTTGGACGGAAGATTACCAGGAGCTCACCGGGTTGATAAAGCAACAAGGTTTGTTGACGAAACAACCCGGATACTACGCCGTCAACATCATGATAAGTCTGGGCATGTTGGCGTTGGGGTTATTTTTCCTCACGTTGACCGGCTCCCTCTGGTTGCATTTGCTGGATGCCGTGATTCTTGCCACCGTGTTCGCGCGGATCGCGTTTCTGGGCCACGACTCTGGACATCGGCAGATGTTCCGGTCGACCCGCTGGAACGACATGACCGGCTTGGCCATCGGATTCCTGTTGGGCATGGAACGCACCTGGTGGGTGGACAAACACAACCGGCATCACAGCAATCCGAACCAGACCGGCCTGGATCCGGACATCGACATTCCGGTCCTGGCCTTTTCCGAAGAGGACGCTCTGAGCAAAAGAGGCCTCTACCGGTTAATCGTTAAGTATCAGAGTTGGCTTTTTTATCCGATGTTGTCCATGGAGGGAATGTTCGGCCTGAGATTGGCCGGCATCCTGTACTTGCTACGCCATAAGGGCAAGTACCCGGTTGTGGAGCAACTACTGTTCGCCGGACACTTTGTGGCCTATTTCGGAATTCTGTTCTACTTGCTGCCCACCTGGCATGCTGTTGCTTTCATCGGGGTCCACCAATTGTTGTTCGGCTTGCACATGGGCTTCGTTTTCGCCCCCAATCATAAAGGCATGCCCATCTTGGAGAGCGGCAACGATATGGACTATTTGACCCAGCAGGTGTTAACAGCGAGGAACATCAAACCTAATCCTTTGGTTGACTTCATGTACGGCGGCCTCAACTACCAGGTTGAGCACCACCTATTCCCCAACATGGCGCGAAACAGGCTATGTGAAGCTCAGAAAATTGTGCGACCCTTCTGCTTGGCCCGGTCCCTGCCGTACCATGAGACGGGGGTGCTAGGCGGACAGCGGGAAATCCTGAGCTTCTTTCACCAAATGAGCGCGCCCTTGCGGGGGGCCCCATCCCGTTCGTCCTGAGCGTGTCGAAGGTCCGAGTAAGCAAGGCGGCGGTAGGCTAGCCTCCCCGCTTCTTCCCGGTCTTTTCCTCGAATAGCTGCCAGGTCCGATCGTTGAAGGGATAGTATTTCCCCGGCGAGCACTTCTCGATCTCCAATTGAGCTTTTATTACCCCCTCAACCTCTTCCCGTTCGTGGGCGATCTGAATCACTTCGTCCACGATCGCATGAGGCACCACCACAGCTCCATCATCGTCACCCACCACGGCGTCGCCAGGGCGGACCAGAACGCCGCCGCATTGGATAGCATCGTTGACTTGCCAGGGCCAGAACTCGGCCGGTCCTTGCTTGGCGGTGGTGCTGGCGCTGTAAACGGGGAAGCCGTACTCCTTCAACGACTGGCTGTCCCTTGCTCCGCCATCGGTTACCAACCCGCCCACCCCGCGCTGATGTAGACGGAAGAATTTGATGTCACCGCCGACGGAGCTGTAAGTCCACCTCATGGCGTCGATGACCAGCACCTCACCGGGGCCGCACAATTCAAAGGCCACGTACTCGGCCGATTGGTCCCCTTTGGGTTTGTCTTCGGCTAGGTCCGGCCGGTGGGGCACGAACCGAAGTGTGACGGCCCGGCCGGCCATCTTCTGGCCCAGCTGCAGGGGGCGAGAGCCTTCTACGTATCCCATGGGCCAGTTTTTAACCCACAGGGCATCGATCAGAGTTTGGGTCGGGATTTCCTTCAATATTTCCAGGGTCTTATCGGGAATGGGGGGTAGGTCTGGCATTTCGGTACCTTTGTTCTATGATTGGGCGCATCAATCTTGTTATCCGGTGGTGGGTGCTGCTGAGCGGGGAGATCACCCTAACCCCCCTTTACGAAAGGAGGGCTAGACGTGAAGTCTATCCCTTACTCGGGAACCAGATCGGCCAACCGGGGTATGACGTCTTCGGCCAGCAGGCGGGTAGACTTCTCCCAGCCTTCCTGGTTCTCCAATTGATCGAACACCATGGTAATGATGTAACCGAAGCCGCCCACGTCGTTGTAAAGGGTGCGTATCTTGTTGGCCACCGTCTCGGGTGAACCCACCAGCCACATGTGGTCCGCCAGATAGTCTATGTCCACCGCATCGTCGGGCACTTCAGGATCGTGCTTGAAGATGGGCATCAGGTCGAACTCCCTGAACAGAGGCAGCAGGTAATCGCGCCACACCCGGCCCGTCATGCCGTTGACCGCCGCGTCCCGGGCCTCCTGGTCGGTGTCGGCCACGTACACGTCCCGGCAAAGCCGCCAGTCCTTCCGCGAGGGGGTCTTGCCCGACCGCTGCGCTCCCTCCTCCACGGCCTCCCAGTGGCTTCTGATGAAGTCGGGGTTGAAGGCCAGGGTCAGGGGGATGAAGCCCTTTTCGCCGGCCATTATCAGGCTGGGGGATTTGTAGCTCAGCGACGCCACGCCGATCGGCGGGTGGGGCTGTTGAAAAGGCGTGAGGAAGAACTTGAGTGTGCCGTACATGGTGTCGGGGACTTCCACATTCCAGAACTTGCCCTTATATTCAAAGGGCCCCTGGTTCTCCCAGATCTTCAAGATGATCTCCAGAGACTCCTGGGTCATCTCCCGGTGCTGGTTATTGGCCCCGTCCACGTCGAACATGGCCCAATCGGTGGGCAGACCGCTGGCGCCGACACCGAACATAAACCTGCCCTGGGCGATGTGGTCCAGGTAGGCTACCCGGTGCGCCAGTTCGGCGGGATGGTGAAAGGGTAATAGGTGGGCTCCGGGCGCCAGCTTGATCCGCTTGGTGCGCATCAAAGCCTGGGCAATCATTATGTCGGGAGACGGTATGGGCTCCCATGGAGAGGTGAAATGCTCCCCGATCCAAGCCTCGTCGTAGCCCAATTCGTCGGCCAGGACCAAGTAGTCTAAGTCCCACTGGTGGGCGTCGTAGATACTCCGCTCCGGTGGATGAGACGGCATCATAAACAGACCGTAATTCATAACATCCTCCTAGATCGCTGGTTCCCTTCGCCCGGCGAAATTCCCCCAACCCTCTTATACGAAAGGGGGCGCTCACGGATACTACTCCCGGTGCGGCGCGGCGTCTAGCCGGAACTTCCTCAAACGCGAAGCCGGGGTTACACTCTCGAGGGCAATGCCGAAGCGATCGGTCCGGAATTTGTAATTGAGCGAAAAAAATTACCGATGAATTCAATAACCGGGAATAGGTCTATTTGAGCCAGGAAAGAATCCCAGCCTCCGGTTTGAGGCCAAGCCAAGGGATATTTTACGGTTGGTGGCTGACCGGCGTCTCCGCCTTCGTCATGATTATCGGCACCGTGCCCATATTCCAGGGCATGACCGCTTGGTTTGTGGTTCTGGAAAGGGAATTCGGGTGGAACCGGGCCCAACTGTCGCTCGCCTTCTCGTTGACCCGGGCCGAGGGCACGGTTATGGGACCGGTGGCCGGATATTTGGTGGACAAAATTGGTCCTCGGCGAATGGTCTTCTTTGGATTGCCGGTCATGGGCGTAGGCTTCATTTTGTTCAGCCGGGTGGACAATCTGTGGCAGTTTTACGGGGCATTCGTGTTGGCGAGCATGGGCGCGGGATTCGGCACTTGGCTGCCCATGATGACGGTGTTGAATCACTGGTTCCAGAAGAGGCGGGCCATGGCCATGTCCCTGGCCATGGAAGGGTTCGCCCTTGGTGGTGTTTTGCTGATGCCAGCGCTGGCTTGGGCCATTGACCCCGACGAGCCGGACCGGTTGGGTTGGCGGCTGACCGCCGCGGGGATAGGAGTGGTGTTGATCATCCTGGCATGGCCGGTATCCAGGTTGATCCGGAACCGGCCCGAGGAGTACGGCCTGCGCCCGGATGGACGCCCGGAAAATCAGCCGGAGCGCGGCGAGAGGGTAGGAAGCGGTCAAGGGGAAGGGGGAATAGTCGATTTTACTTGGCAAGAGGCGTTGCGCACCCGCCCCTTCTGGCTTATAACGATCGGACATTCGGCGACATCTATCGTGATAGTTACCCTGACGGTGCACCTTGGACCCATGCTCACCGACCTGGGATATTCACTGCAAATGGTGGCCTGGGTGGTGTCCACATATACCGGAGTCGGCGCTGTGTTTACCTTGGTGGGCGGCTATATCGGGGACCGGGTGCCGATGCATCTGGCCCTATTCGGATTTTCGGTGATTCAATCGGTCGCGGTGGTTATTCTACTCTCCGCCGATACGCTTCCCATGATTCTTTTGTTCGCCGTGGTGCTGGGCATCGGGTTCGGCGGACGGACGCCAATGACCACGGCGATCCGGGGAGTCTACTTTGGGCGGCGCGCCTTCGCCAGCATCACCGGTATCTCCATGATTCCGATGAATATAATGCTGCTGGTGTTTCCTCTTTTC
>Ga0209445_1002072_pt1 | contig 10373 bp, 12 predicted proteins | sample MarorgKNORR_S2LV_4_FD_188223 | JGI IMG/M metagenome (GOLD analysis project Ga0209445, IMG submission 188223) | Marine microbial communities from the Southern Atlantic Ocean, analyzing organic carbon cycling - NADW_A/KNORR_S2/LV (SPAdes) (version 2) | ecosystem: Environmental > Aquatic > Marine >...
TTTGATACGCTTGTGTCGCGGGCGGTTGCCGCGCTGCCGGCGCTGATGAACATGACCCGACATCTTTGCGGCGAGGGGGTGCGCGTGATCGCGATGAAGGGCATCTTCCCGGAGACGGAAATCCGCGAACTGCCTGATTCACTCCGCCGCCGGGCTGATGTAGTGCGGCTTGAGGTGCCGGGGCTAGATGCCGAACGCCACGCTGTGGTTTTTGATTACTGATCTCGAAGCGGCCATGACCATTGACCTGATATGACACGCATTATTGCGGTGACCAACCAGAAAGGCGGTGTCGGTAAAACGACCACCACTATTAATCTTGGTGCGTCACTCGCCCGCATGCACCGCCGGGTGCTATTGGTCGACCTGGACCCTCAAGCCAACGCCACAGTAGGTTGCGGCGTGGACCGAGACCATCTGACGGGCTCGAGTTACCAGTTGTTGCTGGATGCTTGCACGCTGCGCGACGCCGTGGTCGTTGTGCGTGAAGGACTTGATCTCCTGCCGGCAGAGAATGGATTGGCCGGTGCGCAAGCTGAACTCGGCGGGGAGCAGGGAAACGACAACTACCGTTTGCGCTCGGCGCTGGGAGACGAAACGGGGTACGACTACATCTTTATAGACTGTCCACCTGCGCTGAATGTGTTGACGATTAATGCCCTCGTTGCGGCACACTCGGTGCTGATTCCGGTGCAATGCGAGTACTATGCACTGGAAGGTTTGACTGGGCTGCTGGAAACCGTAGCCCGGGTACGACAGAGCGCCAACCCAGGTCTTGTAATCGAGGGCCTGCTGAGAACCATGTACGATGGACGGAACAGCTTAACCCGAGAAGTTTCGGAGCAACTGAGCAAACATTTTGGTGACAAACTGTTTCGCACGGTGATCCCACGCAATGTCCGTTTAGCAGAAGCCCCCAGTTACGGTAAGCCTGTGATCGACTATGACGAAAAATGTCTGGGCAGTCTGGCCCACCTGGCGCTGGCGGGAGAGATGATGGATGCCACTTCAGCTCAAGACAATACCCCAGCTGAGCAGACAGGAGGCGCGCCATGAATAAAAAAGCGAGGTTAGGCAAAGGCCTAGATGCATTGTTAGGCGGGGTCGATAAAATTGCTGCACAAAGCGACGGCGACCTCCGCTATCTACCTGTTGCAACGATTCGCCCGGGGCGGTATCAGCCACGGATCAATATGGATGAGACCGCTTTAACCGAGCTTGCGGACTCGATCCGCACACACGGCGTGGTGCAACCCATCGTGGTGCGGGAGACCCCCGCGGGTGACTACGAACTCATTGCTGGGGAACGGCGCTGGCGCGCGGCACAGATGGCCGGCCTTGACGTTATCCCGTCAGTGGTTCGTCGCGTGGCTGACGAAGTAGCGCTGGCAGTGGGTTTGATCGAGAACATCCAGCGCGAAAACCTTAATCCGGTTGAAGAAGCGAACGGACTAAGACGGCTGCTGGACGAGTTTGGTCTGACGCATCAGCAGGTCGCGGACAGCATAGGACGCTCGAGGGCAGCGGTGAGTAACCTATTGCGGTTACTGAATCTAGACCCGGCTGTTCGGGCGCATCTCGAGAACGGTCGTTTGGAAGCAGGGCATGCCCGGGCGATTCTGGCGTTGCCGCGTGAGCAACAGCTGGCCGCGGCCGACACAGTTATCCAGCAGCGACTTTCCGTACGCCAGACCGAGCAGTTGGTGCGCCGATATCTCAGTGGTAAACGGAAGAAAAAACGCAACCCCACATCTAGAGATGCTGACTTACGTCAGTTGGAAGAGGAGCTCTCGCAACAGCTGGCCGCGACAGTCAGTTTGGAGCACCGCGGCCAGGGTGGCCGGGTGGTCATTGAATACAACAGCCTAGATGAACTCGAAGGCATCCTGGAACGTCTTCGAAAGTAAATTCTCACGCCGACGAATGCCAATGGCGTGCCCGGCCTTTTCTGAGCAACACAGCTGGCCTGAAGACGAAGATCCAAAAGATGCCCGGTTCTCCACGGACTTACCGATCTAACTGTGGTCAGGACGTTGCTGAAATGCCAGAGCGGTTTACGGTTTTAGAGGGGTGTTGGGAATAAGACGGGCAAAACAATAAGGACTGCGAGATTCGAATTAAGAGCACGATATATCGAAGGATGGTACGAGCTCGATGCTGACAAGCTGGTTTCATCAACTTCACATGACTTTATATTCGATGATCCGGCTGAACCAGCACCAGTGAGTCGAGAATCGTTAGCGGAATATATGATTCGTTGGGACAATCGAACCCGATCACTCGGTTCGACTAACGTATGGGCTCTATCAGATGAGGTGCGCCAAGATAGAGATGGAATTCTGACGGATTGGGAATGGTGGGAGCTTGCTGGCACAGATCTTTGTGGGATGGCGATCGTAAAAACTAAAGACGATGGGGTGTTCTTTGAACGTATCACCTATTTTGGTCGATTGTCGAACCGCAGTTGATTGAATTGGTTGGAGTTAGATAGTAATGAGAAATTTATCAGGTGACATTGTTAACTTTGAGCAATACCCATTGTCGGATTCTAGGTTTAGAACTCAATGCAAGGGGAAACTAGATGGAGCTGGTGTATTGGTACTTGATAACTTTCTGACACCTTTGGCTATTGCTTCCATTAGAGGTGAAGGTATAGATAATCAACATCTGGCTTACTTTACCGAGAAGAACCACAACATCTATCTGTCGCCCGCTGATCCGGAGTTTTTATCCGATCACCCCCGTAATCGAGAAGTAGTTTCATCGAAGGGATGCATTACTACAGATCAGATTCCAGACGGTTCGGAATTGCGAGTACTTTATGATGCTTTGGAATTTCGCGATTTCCTGTGCGCTGTACTCGATATTGAAGAACTGTACGACTATGCTGATCCGCTGTCTTCTATCAACCTGCACTACGCCAGCAACGGACAGGAACTCGGGTGGCATTTCGACAACTCTTCCTTTGCAATTACTTTGTTGATTCAACCCCCCGAATATGGAGGGGACTTTGAATATGTGAAGGATGTGCGCGATGCCGATCAAGGCCACATGAACTATCAGCTGTCGCAAAAAGTTCTTGACGGCAAGATTCCTCCTGAAAAGTTGTCTCTGGGTGCGGGATCACTGGTATTGTTTCGGGGGCGTAATTCAATGCACCGTGTTACACCGGTAAAGGGTAACCAAACCCGTCTGCTGGTAGTGCTGGCATATAACACTGAACCGGGGATCTCGCTTTCAGAATCAGCGAGAATGACATTTTACGGGCGACTTGGATGAGCCAACATCTCAGTCGGTTTGTGGGCAGATCTTCGTACATGATGGAACGGTAACAGACAGAGCATTGAGTGCCATGTCTCTCTCCACTCATGACATTTGTGAAACGTTGGCAGGGTTTACAGTTTTAGTGGGATGTTGGGAAAGAAACACATCTACAAATTGCTTTGGCTGTTGCTGCTAAGTGGTGTTGTTAATGCCGATATAGAGGGTGTGTTTGAGAGTAAAGCAGCTCAAGGTTTTGAGCTTGCAAAAAAGCATTGTGCTAGATGCCATGTCATTGGTGACTATAATCGCTTGGGCGAAATTGGAAACTCACCTTCTTTCCCTTTTATGGTTTAAAACAGTGATTGGCAAGAGCCGACTTACGTTGTCAGGTCACTTAAAGCCTTCCAAACATCCCGGCGAGTCGATCACATCATGATGACGATGAATTCGGTCGCGGTCGGGTTAAGTGACGATGATGGCCAATCTATTGAAATCATGGTCATCAACGGAGTACGAAAATGTCGTCACCTACTCAGTGGGCTACGTCTAATGCGGTCGTGTCGCAGTAGTCCCTGACGCCGACTCAACGTCGACGAATGCCAATGGGGCGCCCGGCCTGTTCGGGGCGAGGCAGCTGGCGGTGAAGCACCATCAATGTCTCAAGCTGTGACACGACGAGCTGTGGAAATGGGCTTGAGCGGCGCTCTTCCAGATTCACGTGCAGCAGCAGCTGTTCACAGGTTGCGGCCAGATAATTTTCTGTTGCATGGTACATATTGAAGAAGTAGTGCACGCGTTTACTGTCGTAATCCAGTAGCTGACAGGTCAGGCTTATGGGGTCGTCCAGGTGCAGTTCCTGGCGGTAGTTGATATGCATCTCGAGGGTAAAGGTGGATGTGCCACGCGCATCAATGCCTTCGGGGCCGATGTCTATGTAGTTAGTTAGCCCGTCTACACCGTGGTCGAACGCCATAACATAATAGGCAACATTCATGTGGCCGTTAAAATCTATCCACTCCGGTAGCACCTGCTGATCGGAAAACTCAAGCGGTGCCCGGGACCCGTCAGTTACTGTAGTGGTCATGTGACGATCAGTTTCTCTGGCGCAAAGTGCTAAGGGATTGTTCGATAGTCTGTTCGAGGTAAGCCCCGGAAAACACGAGTGTAGTTACTCCTACAATGTCCTCTACAAGAATATCACCCACACCACCGGTGAATTGAATAGTTGGTACGAGCGCTATAGCGCGCTGTTCGGTGAAGGCAGCGTGGGTTATTGACTGTCTGCTGAAGTCGAGCAATGGGCGGACGCTGTCCATGCGGACTTTGCGCAACAATAACCTGTGCATAAATGCCGGGTCGGTCGAAAGATGGTTGAGAAACTCATTTTGGACCAAGTCGCAATATTCACAATGTGCGCTGCTGAAGACTAAGACAACAGGAATTTTACGAAGATCAGACTCGCGACCGAGGCCATGAAGATCGTTGGCCATGCGCAACTCACCCTGAGCAGCAGACTCGATTGCCACCGCCAGAAAAACCAAGATGAGCAGTCTGCGTACTAACAATAACATAGCGAACATTATAAACATGAATCAAAAGGTACCCCTTAAGACCCAACGGTCCGACTAGATTTTGGTTAAGATTAAACGACTATAGAGAGCTCTGTATTTAGCTTCTTCGCTACAATGGGTAGGGCAGGTGGTTGTACGGCATACAATTGTTGTCAACTATAGGCACATCAACAAAAGATCTGAGGACAGCAGCCATGAGTGATATCAATAGTCCAGTGAAACTTTATATTACGCTGACTTCTCCCTATGCCCGGCTGGCCCGTATTGTGGTGCTCGAAAAAGAACTTGATGACAAAGTCGAGCAGATCATCGCTAAAACCCGACAAGCTAACAGCCCTTATTACCAGGTTAATCCGTCTGGTCGTGTCCCCTGCCTTATTCTGTCCGACGGCACACGACTAGAAGAATCTCAGTTGGTATGCAGCTACCTAGATCACCTTGATGCGGCACCGCGGTTTGAGCCACCTACCGGAACTGTGGGACTACAGGTGCGCAGGCTAGAAGCGCTGGCGCGGAGCCTCATGGAGGGGGTGAGCGTGTGGATCCGGGAAGGGTTTCGACCAGTCGACGAGCGTTCGCCTGGCATAGTTAGCCATGAACAAGCGCGCGCGGCTCGGCTGATCGATGTTTGGGAAAACGAGATCATCGATTCAGTGATGCAGGGGGATTTAAATAATATGGCACAGTTAACACTGATTACTACACTCCAGCTCGAGCAGTGGAACCCGGACTTCAAGTGGCGTGAAGGACACCCTAGGTTAGTTGAATGGTGTGACCAATTGTCTGACCGGCCGTCACTACAGGAAACAGCGCCGGTGCTGTAATAATATTGACATCCCTAAAATGAGTGTTTGTGTAGATTAGGGCGAAGATAAGGAGGAACAAATTATGGTAACGACCCTTGGAGAGATTTCCCGAGAAAGTGCAAAACGTTTCGGCGATAAAACCGCGCTGATCATCGAAGATAAAAGCTTCAGTTATAAGGAAATCGACGCTATGGCCTGCCGTGTCGCCAATGGGCTGAAAGCATCCGGTGTGAGACCCGGCGACCGGGTCACACTGTATTCAGCCAACTGTTGGGAGTGGGCCGTCAGCTATCACGCAATCGCTAAGATTGGTGCGGTGATCAACCCGATCAACGTTATGTTAACGTCGGACGAGGTCAAATACGTAGTCGAGGATAGCGGTACTACGGCAGTACTGGGTTCAGCTGACAAGGCCGAGTCATTGTTAGACCTCAAGGGCAACAACGAGCTCAAAGAGGTCGTGCTTTTTGGTGACACGGTACCCACTGGTGCAACTTCGTTTGAAGAATGGCTTAAATCGGGTACTGACACTTTTGAAGTGGCGCACCGGAACCGCGAAGATCTAGCAGCAATCTGTTATACCTCTGGGACTACCGGCCACCCTAAGGGTGCCATGCATTCGCATCACAATATTCTCGCGAATGCCCAGGGTACGGCGATGATGCACGTGAGGACTGAATCAGATGTGATGGTCAATTCTCTTCCGCTGCCTCATGTCTATGGATCCGTAGTTTTTAACAGCGGCTTTATGTACGGCGCGAAACTGGTGATTGTGCCGCGGTTCGAGGAAGAAGCTGTTATGTCGGCCATACAACAACATCGGGCTACTATTCTGGACGGGGTGCCAACGGCATATTACTTCCTACTGGCCCATCCAAAATTCGATGACTACGATCTATCCACACTGACACGATCAACGGTGGGTGGCCAGACACTACCGGCGGCCAAATCTATTGAATGGGAAGAGCGCGTTGGTACAGCCGTCCTTGAGCTTTGGGGTATGACCGAGCTGGCTGGCGCCGCAACTGCCAACCCCTACTACGGTGATAACAAGCCAGGGACTATCGGTCTCGTCTATCCGGGAAACGAGGGTAAGATAGTATCAGCGGAAGACCCTACTCTAGATCTTAAAATCGGTGACGAAGGCGAATTCATGTTTCGTGGGCCGTTGGTAATGCTGGGCTATTATGGAAACGATGAGGCTACCCGCGACGCAATGGCTGCGGGCGGCTGGATGCACACTGGTGACATTGCGACGCAGGACGAAGACGGATACTTCACGATCGTGGATCGTAAAAAAGATATGATCCTGACAGCCGGTTACAACGTGTATCCCGCTGAACTCGAGCGCGTGATTTGTGGTCACCCGTCAGTGGCGCTAGCGGCGGTTGGCCGCTTAGAGGATGAGGCAAGAGGGGAGCTCGCAAAAGCGTACATCATGCTAAAGCCCGGCACCCAGGCTACGGGACAGGAAATCGTGGACTTTTGCCGAAAGCAGCTCGCGGCTTATAAGGTTCCTCGGGCGGTGCAGTTTGTTGACAGTGTGCCACAAACCTCAAGCGGAAAAATTATGCGCAGGCGATTAACCGATATCGACGATGGAGGTCGGAACATATAGGCCGGGTTGGCAAGAAACCCACCGACTGGAGCAAGCTGGGGCCAGTAGACGCGCTATCTAATGTTGGTGTTAATCATGGTTTGGGGGTACTGCCACCCCCCGTTTTGGTGATCGTAACTTTGGTGACAACACGATCCCGCTTTGGCAGGGTGAAATCCATTATCAACGCCCATTCTCCATACATCTCCAGTACCAACTGAACATGGTACATCCCCATGCCATGATTCATAACGGCAACTGGCTTAACTGTATGCGCACCAGGCATTGAGGGCATGTCCGCTGAAACCGTAAATTCAGCATCTTTAATTGTCTGTCCAGTTTTTTTATTAGTCAGTGTAATTATGCAGTCATAGGCCAGTCGAACGTCGGTTGCCGCGCATTCCACCTGACCTGATTTTTTGCCAGCCGCTGGCGATGATGTTGATATCACTAGGAACCATAGGGCAAGTCCTACGACTGATAAAAAGCGTAGTATGAACATATTGACGTTTCTGTTAGGCCTGAATTCGTGGCAATATTAGCCTATAGAAATGTAGGAACAAATGCAAAATGACCCTTGTTGTACATCGGTTTCCAATACGATTGACCAGTATTTTGCTCTGTATGTTTGTTGTGGGGATTCTGGCTGGTGCGCTACTACGAGACGGTTCTAGTTTTCGAACGGGATGGATAGAGTCCTATCTCAAAATGCACTCGAGCCTCACCCGGGCAGTGACTGATGATCGTTTGTTGGTGATGCACACTGATCTGGCTGCGCTGGAGCAACTTGCCGATCGAGAAGCCACCGTAATCAGGGTGAACCCGAGCAATTTTTCTAACATCGCCTACGTTGTCGTCGACGCGGCTGACACTTCCGCGTTAGACCTTATACGTGATTTGCCTTCTGTGCAGTTGGTGATTCGGAATCGGGTCGTGCTCTTTTGTCATTGAAGTGCCGATGGTGTAACAGACAATCAGCGTGATGTTTGCCACCATCGAACGATCGCACCGAAATCAGCTTGCAGGCGCTGTGCATCGTGGGGAGGTGCTAACACCGCCTGGAGAGCTGCCGATGGGTTGATCAGCATGATTGAATTTGAGTGGTCCAGAGCGTAGCTTTCCCCGGCATCGGGGCCTAGCGTAAACGGCGCTGCAAGTTCCGCTGCGAAAAAAGCCAGAGTGTTGATATCGCCTGTGATACCGATGAAAGTCGAATCGAATTCACGCAGGTAAGTCTTGAGGCGGCTGGCTGAATCACGGCCCGGGTCGACAGTTACAAAAACTACTTGAATCGGTAGAGCATTGTCCAGTGAAGAAAGCGCGAGTATTAAGCGTTTAAGTTCTGTCAATGTTTCAGTACAGACCTGACCGCACGCGCTATACCCGAAATAGATAAACGACCATCTGTCCTTTAACTGGTCAACTGAAAAAGTCCCCTGATCAAAATCGATAAGTCGGAACGTTGAGATTGGGCGAGGGTTTTCGAAGACCAAGCCGTTGGCAATCGGTGCAGCACGATCGATGAACCAGGAAGACTGGCTACCGATCCACACACCCAGACCAAGTGCGCATGCGCATGCGCCCAATATGGCGCTCTCACGCCAGAGCCGAGTACTTACTCTCAAGGCCGTACCTGACCAGTCGTCAGAGTAGCCTGAAAGTTTTGCGTTATTTTCATGTGGACACGGTTTGGCGCTGGTTTATCCCCAAATAGGCCTGTACCAATCGACTATCATTCAGCAGCGCTTGACCTGTGCCTTGAATCACCGTGCGGCCGCTGTCCAGGACGTAAGCACGGTCTGAAATCGCCAGTGCCTGACGGACATTTTGTTCGACCAGGAGAATCGTCAGGCCTTGGTCACGTAACTGGCTTATGAGTCTGAACACCTCACTCACTGCGACCGGCGCAAGGCCAAGGGTAGGCTCATCGAGCAATAATAGTTTAGGTTTGTTCATTAATCCCCGGGCCAGTGCCAGCATCTGCGCCTGACCACCGCTCAGACTGGAACCCAGTGAATCAAGCCGGTCTCTGAGCACCGGAAACTGTGACAGGATTTGTTCTGGGATGTTGTGATTGAGCACGAAGCCGCTGTTTGTATGGCGCCCTGCCAGCAAATTCTCACGGACGCTCAGGGTCGCGAACAGCTGGCGTCCCTCAGGGACCTGTACGATGCCTTTACGAACGACGGCATGTGGCTTCAGTCCCGTAATATTTTCACCTTCAAATAAAATCTCACCACCACTGGGGCAGTGGATACCCGAGATCGCGTTTAAAACCGAGCTTTTCCCGGCGCCGTTGGCACCGGTGATGGAGACGATCTCTCCCAAATTGATTTCGACATTCACCGATGTCACGGCCTGTACTTCACCGTAGCGTACATCGAGGTTGGAGACGTGCAGCATCTGATTCAGTCCCGGCCGAGGTAAGCCTCGATCACCTGTGGCTGCTCCAGTACAGTGCCAGGTGACCCCTCGGCAATCTTTTCCCCATGGTTCAGTACGCACAGGTGTTGGCAGACATCCGAGATCAGGTCCATTTTATGTTCGATTACCAGACAAGTGCGGCCGGGGGCAATTCGTTCCCGAATCAGGCTAGCGATGGTTGAAGTTTCTGTAGGCGTCATGCCACCCGCAGGCTCATCGAGTACAAGTAGTTCTGGATCGCGAACGAAGGCACGAGCAATTTCGAGCCGACGGCGCAAGGGCAACGGCAGTTCAGCCGCGACAACACCGGCTTCATTCAGGAGTTCAACCGTCTCCAGTGCTTTGAGGGCGATTTTTAACTGTGGATCATCAGCACTTTTCGCGTAGCCACGGAGTATTCGCCAAGACTGATCGTTGAGGCTGATCAATGCGGCTAGCACATTCTCAAGTACGGTCATACGACTAAAGATTCGAATGTTCTGAAAGGTGCGCGCAATACCAAATCGGGTAGTCTGATCAGCAGTTGAGCCGGTGATGTCAACGCCATTGAACAATATCTTGCCAGTATCTGGTGCATAAATACCGGTAATGATGTTGACCAGTGTCGTTTTACCTGAGCCATTGGGACCGATCAGGCCACTGACTTTGCCGGGCGGGATCGAGAGATCTACCTGGTGGAGCGCGCTTAATTCACCGAAGACCTTGCTGACA
>Ga0209445_1002073_pt1 | contig 10370 bp, 7 predicted proteins | sample MarorgKNORR_S2LV_4_FD_188223 | JGI IMG/M metagenome (GOLD analysis project Ga0209445, IMG submission 188223) | Marine microbial communities from the Southern Atlantic Ocean, analyzing organic carbon cycling - NADW_A/KNORR_S2/LV (SPAdes) (version 2) | ecosystem: Environmental > Aquatic > Marine >...
AAGGCAGAGGTCTGCAAAATCTCTATCGGCGGTTCGAGTCCGCCCGGTGCCTCCATTTTTTTCCTGACTCCCCCCAACCCGAAGCCGATCCCGATATTGACCGCAGGGACTTTTACCGTCTTCAGTTAAACAACCAATATCCTCTGGACCTTTGCCTTACCATGCAAGATGAACGGGTGTTCTGCACAAGTATTCGGGACTTGAGCGCCAGCGGTTTCGGTTGCGAAATCCAAGGACTCACCCGGATTCACAGCGGGCAACCCATAACCGCCTTGTTTGCCCTGCCCCTGGAAGAGCCGGTCATCATCAAATCAGAAGTTTTTCTGGTCTCAATCAAAAAAGGCGGCATGATGGATGAAGGTGATATTTTCCGGTTTCGTTTCTTTGAAGGAATGGACGACGAGGATCGGGACAGGATTCACCAGTACATAGTACAAAAACAGTTTGAGGCTTTAGAAAAAATAGCCCCGCAAAACCCAATGGAATATGACGACGATACTGCCTTAACCGGGGATTAGCGCTTCCACAAAAGTTTGCGGATTAAATTCCTGCAAGTCTTCCGGCTTCTCACCCACTCCTACAAACCGAATCGGAAGTTTCAAATCATCGGTTATATTGAACAGAACCCCACCCTTTGCCGTTCCATCCAGTTTGGTCATCACCAACCCATCCACTTCAAGTGCCTCATTAAATAGTCGCGCCTGGGAAATACTGTTTTGCCCAATGGTCGCGTCCAGAACCAACAAGGTTTCGTGTGGAGCCCCTGGCAGGACTTTTCCAATCACCCGCTTGATTTTTTTCAATTCCTCCATCAGGTTGGTATTGGTCTGTAACCGCCCTGCCGTGTCGATGAGAACCAAGTCCATCTCACGGGCCAGCCCGGCCTGAACCGCATCGTAAGCAACCGCCGAAGGATCAGCCCCGATCTTTTGGCTGATGCAGGAAATGCCCGACCGATCTGCCCAGACCTGCAACTGGTCAATGGCCGCGGCCCGAAAGGTATCCCCGGCCGCTAACAATACTTTTTTGCCTTCCTGTTTCCAATGCCAGGCCAATTTTCCTATTGTGGTGGTTTTACCCGAACCATTCACTCCCACAACCAATATCACAAAAGGCTGGTGTTCTGAAAATGCCAGGGGCTTCTGGTTTTGCGACAAGACATGGATCATGCGTTGTTTTAACTGTCCCAGCACCTCCTTATTTTCACGGATCCGGTTCTGGGAAACTTCGCGTTTCAAATCATCCAGAATGAATGAGGTGGTCTGCATGCCTACATCGGCGAGGAGGAGAGTTTCTTCAAGCTCTTCGAGCAACTCCGGCCCAACTTTCGCTTTGCCATGAACGATATTGTCAAATCCCCCGGCAAAATTCGAGCGGGTCTTTGCGAGTCCGGATTTCAGCCGGGCAAAAAACCCTGATTTGGGCTCATTTTCGTTGTCCATTTAATTTTCCTGTCAGAGAATAGGATAATCCTGCAAGACCATCTAAAATATCTGAAATAAAGGCGCGGTATCTTTACAAGTCCGCCAACCCTTGTCAAGGTGAATCCCCAACGACAAGAGGTCTTCTCTAAGGTTCTTCCCAGCCGCATAACTCCTAACAAATCAATCCGGCAGGTTCCCAGAAAACCCTTTATTATTAAAGTTTTAATTGATTTCAACCGCTATGAGTTTTAGACTCTTCCCACGAAGTGAACCCTTTTCCGGTTCCGGGAAAAGTACGGAGGACCTCCGCTGGTAACTTGCCATAGCTTTTTACCCCTTCGGGGCACGAAGCTAAGGGAGAATATCACGTACCTGGCAACGATGCTCTCGGCTTGACGAGTCCTTGCTAATTGCATCCCACGCTAGTGGGCGGAGAACCTACAACAAAATATTTTATACCCAGTAATCGTGTAGCCAGTAGAGGAAATCTATGAAAATAGCCATTTGTAACTCCGTTGGAATTGACGCCGATGGGTATGCCATGATCCATTCCCCCAGCCGTTGGACCAACAGTACAAAAGACCACAGCATTTTTACATATTACCCTTGGCAGTTGGCTTATTGCTCTTCGATTCTTAAACGGGACACCGACCACGAAGTTAAATTTTTTGATGGCTGCCTGGAAAAATGGGACCACGATACGTTTGTGGAAAAAGTCTCTGATTTCGGCCCGGATTATCTGGTCATGGATTGCGCTACACGCACCATCGAAGCCGATAGCCTGTTTGCCAAGGAAATTAAAAAAAGGTTTGGAACAAAGCTGATTTTCTGTGGGCCTCACCCCACCACTTTCCCTGAAGAGGTGAGCAAATATGCTGACCACGTTATCCTGCGGGAATACGAAATGGTTGTGCGTGACATCCTCCAGGGCAAAGCCCTTCCTGATATTATGGGACTCTGGCCCAACACCAACATCAGGCCCCCGCTTGATGTGAACGATTTACCGCTTCCTGAAGATGATGACGTCTCCCGCTTGGCATATGGAATGCCCGGCGAGCCTTCCAGTGAATATCTGGAAATCCAGGCCTATGCATCGCGAGGTTGCCCATTGTCTTGTACCTTCTGTGTATGCGGAAATATTTCCTATCAACGTCCTAACTGGCGCCCGAGAAATCCGGACAATGTGATCTACGAATTACAGACCCTGCGTACAAAATATCCGCAACTAGAGGGAATCTTTTTTGATGAAGAGGTTCATAACGGAAGCAAAAAATATATCCTGGAACTGACTAAAGCAATCCGGGAAAACGGACTCGACGACCTGAAATACGATGTCATGTGCGGTCAATGGCCCATGGACGAAGAAGTTCTCGACAACATGAAAAGTGCCGGCTATTACATGATTCGACTCGGAATTGAGACTGCCGGTGAACATGCCGCGCGTGGAATGGAACTGCAGAGAAAGTTTAATGTGCCAAAGCTCAAACAGCTCATGAAACATGGCACCAGCATTGGCCTGAAATTCTATGGAACATTCACCTTTGGAGGCGAAGGCTCTACCGATGATTGCGATAAAAAAACTCTTGACCTCATTCGTGAGCTTCTTGATCGCAATCTGCTGTGGCGGTTCCAGCTTTCCATCAGCACCCCGCAACCAGGCACCCCTTTCTTCAATCGCATGAAGGCTCAGGGTTACCTCAAAGATCTGGACTGGAAACATTTTGACGGGGGAAATCATGTCGTGGTCAACCGCCCGGAATATTCGGCTGAAAAAATCATGGTCAATTTCAAGGAAGCGGAGAAACTCTATGAAGTAGGTTTCAACCAACGCTATAATACCACCGCCAAGGATAGTTTTAAAAACCTGCAGTTCAACACTAACGGCGGCGAGATTCTTCTTTTTCGTAGTTCAAGGATGAAGCAGATCAACGATGTCGTGGATTCCATCCACAGCCAGTTCAATAAGGAAGTAACGGTTCTTGCGCAACCTGGAGTGGAGCAGGAACTAAGGAAAAACCCCCATGTTCGTGAAGTGCTCCTTTATGGAGACTCCCATTTCAACCAGAAAACGTTCCCTGAAACTTTGATGGGAGAGCTGAAAAAGAAATCGTTTTCACTGGGCGTGATTCCTTTTAACAATATTTCCGGAAACGGTTATTCCGAAGTCAAGGCTATCGCAAAACGTTCCGGCATCAAAAAGCTGGTCGCCGTCAATGTCGAAGGCAAAGTGTTTGACTTGGAAAACCCCGGCGACTTTGGTCGCGCCCATATTCCCGGCTAATCTATGGATACGCAGGAAAGCCAAAAAAATATTCTCGTAATTCGTTCCGCCACGCGGATTCTGAACCAGACCCTGCTTTCCCTGAAAGAAGAATTTCCAGAGTGCAGAATTTCTGTTCTGGCCCCGGAATCGGTCAGGGAAACAATAGAACAAGACCCTCTCATTGATGAGGTTTTCACCATTACAGATCAGCGGAGAATGAGTGTCTCCAGCTACGGCACGAAAAACATTGCTTGTTTACGGGGAAAAAAATTTGATCTTGCTGTAGCCCTTTATAATATCGACCACGGATTGGGTTACTCCAATATCGATCTTTTAGCCTGCGCCGCACATTCCAAAGAAGTCCGCGGTTATAACTCAAGAGGCACTTTCGTGAAACTGGACTCCGCCAAGGCGGTGCGGAAATCCCTCATGGAAAAAACCACCTTTTTCTGGCTGGGAATCAATTATGCCGCCACGGCCCTGCTTTTTTTCATCATAACCCTGGCCTTGATCGGAGAATGGGGGGTTCGCAAGCTGTTTGGGAGAAAATCCGTTTCTCACGAATCTTATCAGCCTTCCCGCAGTCCAGTGCCGGAAGCGGATAAAGCCGTAAGCCAAGCCTGATGAAATCCATGAATATCATTGTCGCCAACTCTGTAGGAATCGACCGGGATGGTTACCACATGGTCCACGTACCATCACGCTGGTCTCTGGGCGTGAAGAATTTCACCAATTGCGGGTACTACCCCTGGGAACTGGCCTACACCTCTTCCCTTTTAAAACGGGAAACCAACCATCATGTAAAATTCATGGATGGCGTGCTTCAGGGCTGGGATTTTGAAACTTATTTCACGCATGCCAGCACTGAAAAACCCGACTGGCTCATCATGGAAAGTTCTACCCGCACAATGCGTGAAGACCTTCGCCTGGCCTCAGCACTCAAGGAAGCTTTTGGAGCCCAACTGATCTTTACCGGGCAACACCCTATGGCCCATCCGGAAGAGGTCCTGAAAGTTGCGGATTACGTATGCATTGGCGAATATGAGTTCACAGTTCTCGACCTGATCCAGGGAAAAAATCCAAAAAAACTTGCCGGCGTTCACCCGAATGCCCGGGGCTCGTTGATCGACATCAACGCCTTGCCTTTTCCTGAAGACGATGATGTCAGACGCATCGATTATCACGAACCCAATTGCCGTTATAAACAAATCCAGATGTACGCTTCAAGAGGTTGCCCGCGCCGTTGTAATTTCTGCGCGGCGGCCACCCTCTATTACGATGAACTGAACTGGCGACCGAGAAACGTTGCCAGTGTTGTCGAAGAGATTCGCACCTTGCACGAAAAATATCCGGAAATGGAAGGCGTGTTCTTTGATGAAGAAGTCCACAATATAAAAAGAAGCTTCAATATCTCCCTCGCCAAAGCCATTCGCTCTGCCGGACTGGATCACCTCAAATACGAAGCCATGTGCGAATACGCTTCTTTAGATGAAGAAGCTATGCAAGAAATGCGCGCGGCAGGATATTACAAAATCCGTTTTGGGATCGAAACAGGCAGTGACAAGGTTGCTGAAAAAATGACCCTGGGTAAAAAACACGACCTGAATAAACTTCGCACCATGGTTAAATTTGGCAAAAGCATCGGCATGCTGATTTATGGAACCATCAGCATCGGCGGGCTAGGCTCTTCTCGGGAGGAAGACCAGAAAACAGTGGATCTGGTTTATGAAATGGCCTCTAAAGGCTGGCTCGATGAAGTCCAGGTTTCTATCAATACTCCCCAGCCGGGAACAGATTTCTATAACTCCTGCAAGGAGGAATCGTTACTGCCCACTTCCACAAACTGGGAAGGATTTGATGGCAACGGCCAGGTTGTGGTCCGCTATCCGCATTATCCTGCCGAAGCAATCCAGGCGAACTTCAAGAAAGCGCTGTCTGCTTTTGACTTTGGAAAAGAGAAAGCTCAGTCCTGTGCTTTTTCAAATAATGCAAAATCTTCCTTTAGCGTGATTCCTGATGGAGCCAGCGTTCTGGTACTCCGAAGCGTCCGAAACTGGATGATCCGCCTGATCCTTGAGAATTTGAACAAGGAGGCTAACGTGGATCTGCTGGGCCAAAATGTTTCCGCGAAAGACCTGGAGGATTTGCAGGGACTGAATCAAATTTATTCCTACGGCACCGGATTCTTTTCAGCCGAATCGATGCCTGCCGATTTGATTGAAAAACTTAAGAATGTGCAATATGATTTTGTTCTGGTTCCGATTGCCAACAATCACCTGCAAGGCTTTCAGAATGTCCTTGAAGTAGCGCAACAAATCGATCCTGAAAATGTTTTTTACGTCTACCCCGAAGGCCGCCTGCAACCTGTTTCTGACCTGCCTGTAGCAATCTAACACATCACCCGCATTACAAATCAGGACGACTTGGATTCTTTCTGAGGGAGGTCCGGCTTGGGATTGATCATATCTTTCTTGCTGAGGATGTCGATGAGGTTTTTATCCCTGCAGGAAACTGCAATATCGATCAATCCATCGCCATTAAAATCTCCCACCGCCATGCCTTGAGGATGTTCATCGACCGTGTGGTAGATAGGAGGATAGGTAAAAGTTCCGTCTCCTCTGCCAAGGGAAACAGTTATCCTGTCATCCGTAGCGTTGGACACAGCAATATCCTGCAAACCATCTCCGGTAAAATCGGCGGCTACGACAAATTTCGGGAAATTCCCGGATGCAAAATCCTTTAACGAATCGAATGTTTTATCTCCCTTATTCACAATTGTGGTCAAGGCATGCAACGAGTTGCTGGAGGTCACAAAGTCCATCCATCCGTCATTATTTACATCAAGACTGACAATGCTAAGAGGCTGTTTCCCGGCTTTAAAAACTTTGGAGCTTTCAAACTTCCCATCACCCTTACCCCATAAGACCTGGACCCCTTTATTTCCGTTACCCGCCAAAGCCACGGCAACATCTGTCATTCCATCCTGATTGTAATCTCCGACTACAATACCTGTAGGCTGGCCCTTAACAGCCATGGATTCAGGTTCGGAAAAATAACCATTGCCTTTTCCCAGTAGCATCACCACATTTGAAAAACGCATGGTAACAATCAGGTCCATTCTTCCGTCACCATTGAAATCTCCAGATGCCATATTGATTGGGATTTTTCCAGGCATAAGAAGCTGGTTTGTTTTCTGAAAACTTCCCAACCGGGTGTTCAAATATATCTGGATGGACTGGTCAGCATAATTGAGTACCCCGACATCCTTATAGCCATCCTCATTGAAATCTGCCGAAACCAGGCAAATGGGGTCCCCTCCAGTCCTAAAAACACGTTGATCCTTAAAAGTCCCATCCCCGTTTCCCTTATAAAATGAAAAGGAACTGTCGCCGCTATTGACCACAACCAAATCCAGAATATTGTTGCGGTTAAAATCATCGGCAATGAGAAAGGAAGGCTCTCTTCTCGTCTCCATGGAATAGCTCAGGGCAAAAATACGGGGCATTTTTTTTCCGGCCTTGGGCGGAGGAGGACACCCTAGCAGGAGAAAAACCATCAAGAACGTGATTATCAAATATATTTTTTTCATGAGACCCTTGTGGGAGAGCAGGAAGAATATCACAGGAACCCCGGCAATGTCTACGGCGCGTTCATGCAGTCGGGCTGTCATTTTTTGCTGGGAGACGAGCCTCCTGACGGAATACAAAATGTCCCAGGATCTTTTGCGCAAAAGTAAAAGCAAGTGACAAGCTGGCAGTTTCCATTATGATTTTTTTATACGGGTCGTGTCCGGAAACACTGCCGAACATGGCCTTCATAAAATCGGGCCTTTCTGCCGCCACCGCTATCATATGATCCATGAACTTAAAGCTTGTGGCAAGGTTGGTCAGAATCCGGACGGCCCGTCCATAGGGAAGGTCTTCGGTCAATTCACTGCAGTCCTGATAAAAGTTTTCGGCGAAGGCTTGTTTAGAAACCCCATGCCTCATGATGGAACGGGCGGAATAAATACCGGTAATGATGGCGGAGTTAATACCCTTTCCCTTGAAAGGCCGCATGAGCCCTGCCGCATCTCCGATTGTCACATAACGGTCACCAAACAAATTCCGCGCCGGCGCGATGGGAAACTTGCCTTTAAAATAGTTCAGAGGTTTTTCGCGCCTTTGATGGGGAGGAAGAAAACGTTGCACCGGTGCCGAACGCAGAAACTCCATCATGATATGCGAGGAAACCTTACGGCCTGCAATATTGATGGAAATATGTTCTCCCTTCGGGGTGACCGCTCCAAACTCCAAACCGGGATGGGAAAGCAGAAAAGCATGGATGATGGACCCCATGCTTTGCATGAATTCCTTTCCAGGGTAAAAACGCGTAATCACCGTATTCAGAAAGTCCGGTTGCCGGTATGGGGTTCCTTGCTCAAAAATCCTGCACGTTCCATCATCCAGGCCAAAAGCTCCCACCACGACCGCGCACTTAATGTTATCTCCCTCACTATAAACCAGCACCCCGTCATGGTTTACTTCAACCGACGTCACACGGTCATGAACGACTTGAGCGCCTGCCTTCTGAGCCTCTTCGAGCATGAAGGCATCAAACTTGGAGCGTGTCACAGAAACTGACCGGCCAGATTCTTCTCCAATCAAATCCAGACTCAATAAATCAGAATGCAGACGATAGCCCTCCATATCATTGAGCACCAGGTGGTCGGGCAAAACCAGACCCAGTTCATTTTTCAGGATATCCTCAAAAGGCGGAGAGAGCACGCCAATACACTGGTTGTAGTGGCGGTGTTCGGAGAATTTTTTATGCTCGAACAACACCACATCGATCTTCCTGCCCACTCGCCGGGCTTCACTTAAAAGAGCCATGGCGCAGGCCGATCCACCGGGCCCTCCCCCAACAATACAAACCGTGTCTCCATCGTTAATAAGCATTGCGTATCTCCTCCGGTCCAAGCTCTAATTCGTGCCCGTCTCCAAGCTCTTTTTCCTGAAAAACTCCAGCATCCCTTTGAATATGTAGGAATGGAAGTTCGACAATACCGCCCAGTAAAGATTCCCCCAAAAAGGTTTGGGAATGAAATGCGCCTTCACCGTCAAACGGGTTCCCCCTCCCTCACCCGGGTCAAGCTGAAACTGGAGCCAGGATAGGCCCGGAGTGATCATCTCTGCTCTCAGGAGCAGCTCACGATTAGACTCCAGCTTTTCCACTCTCCAGAAGTCGACCGAATCTCCTACGCGAAGGTGGGCGGGGTCCCGCCGCCCCCTTTGTAATCCCACTCCCCCTAAAAACCTGTCAATCAGGCCGCGGATCTCCCAAAGCATGTTTGCGTGGTTCCAGCCATGCTTACCGCCGATTTGGCAGACCACCGGGAATACGTGTTCCGGAGTTGCCGGAATATCTATTTCATGCTCTTCAATGATAAATTCGGAAGACTCAAACTCGCAAAGGGGTAAAAGGTCACTCATATTTTCAGGAGGAACATCACTCCAGTGGGAAAATACCATCGAACGTTTTTCCTTCTCCTGTGCCCATTTCACAGAGGTCACAAAGTCCAGCGGTTCAAAGGGAAGTATTGTTGAAATTTTGTTATCCGCACACACCACATTTGTTTTAAGACTGCTCAACAAAAGCGCAGTAATATTTACCGGAATGGAAATAAAACAATGCAGCCAGTATGCATAAAGCCGGCACATCCAGTCAACGGGAAGGGGCACCCATGAAACATCAATGAAACGGATGCGGCGATTCATGATTCTGGCGAAGCTTAAAATCATTTCCTCATAGGTCAACACATCCTTGCCACCGATTTGGAAAACACATGTACCCAGGCCCGGGGTTTCCATGACACCGACCATGTATTTGATGACATCCCGGATCGCAACAGGCTGGCACACGGAGTTGAACTCCGGTATAAAAGGAATGAAGCGGTTATTCAAAGTCAGCGATTTGATCAATTCATAAGAGGCGCTTCCGGTGCCAATGATGACGGCCGCCCGAACCCGGATAACCGGAACATTGCCCCCGGACAAGATATCCCCGACCTCCCTTCTGCTTCTCAGATGCGGCGACATGCGGTCATTTTTTTCTCCCAGTCCACCCAGGTAAACAATCCGTTTCACCCCATGCTGTTCCGCCGATTCCCTGAAGTTTTTCGCGGCCTTCTGGTCGTTTACTATAAACTCTTCCTTCTTCAACCTCATGCTGTGAATCAGGTAATATGCGTAGTCAACATCCTTCAAGGCGGGAAGCAGTTCTTCCATGTTCAGACAATCTGCATAGACATGCTCGACACGAGGATGTGTCAGAAACGACGGGCAACTTTTATTCCTGTACATGCACCGGACAATATAGCCCCGTGAAACCAGTTCGGGAATCAACCTGCGAGCCACATATCCGGCGGCCCCGGTCACCAGAATCCGTGTTCCCTCCGGCCAGGGACAGGTGGGAAGATCATCACAATAGTGGTAGTTGACTTTTTCGGGATCCATACCTTGAAGTATATTCCCCATCGCAGATTTGGCAAGCCCCCCGGTGAGCTACCGGAGGCAAATGGCAATAGCCCTTCTGGCTAGCAAAAAGTTATCTCGACTTAATAGTCATTGCTCCATCCCCTCCCCCTCATGGGGAGGGGTGGGGGTGGCTTTATTGGGTCCAGCGTCAAGGAGGCGGCTCGCCGG
>Ga0209445_1002076_pt1 | contig 10360 bp, 8 predicted proteins | sample MarorgKNORR_S2LV_4_FD_188223 | JGI IMG/M metagenome (GOLD analysis project Ga0209445, IMG submission 188223) | Marine microbial communities from the Southern Atlantic Ocean, analyzing organic carbon cycling - NADW_A/KNORR_S2/LV (SPAdes) (version 2) | ecosystem: Environmental > Aquatic > Marine >...
TCGGCGGAATCACGCTGGCCTGGGGAATTCTAGCCGCGCTGGTAGCCCGAAACATCCACGGCGTCGGACAGCGGGTGGATATCTCTCATCTGTCCAGTTCCATGTGGCTCCAAGGCCTGGCCGTCAGCATGGGGTCGCTGACTCGCGACAAACCCAACTCGGAGATCAACCTCAGCTCGAATCCGCCCCGCGACAACGCCTACAATCCACTGGCGAACCATTACAAATGCGGCGACGGACGTTGGATCATGCTGGCGAATTTCCAGGCAGACCGCTACTGGGTGTCCTTCACCCAGGCGCTGGGCTTGGAAGACCTTGTGGACGACCCTCGATTCCACGACACTCCTGCCAGAGGAGAGAATCGAAGGGAACTGATCCAAATTTTGGATGACACATTCGCCCAAAAGACCTACAACCGATGGGCGAAGATTCTGAACGCGTCGGGAGACTTCATCTTCTCTCCGGTACAGAGCCTGCAAGAGTTGGCTGACGACCCCCAGGTAATTGCCAACGGGTACATGGCCGAAGTGGAGCATCCCGATCTCGGCCCAGTCAAATTGGCAGACCACCCTATCCGGTACAGCGAGACGCCCAACCGAATAATTCGCGTCGCGCCCGAATTGGGCCAACACACTGAGGAAGTGTTGTTAACCCTGGGCTACACCTGGGATGACATCACTGGGCTTCAGGACTTGGGCGTCATCTTATGAAAATTTGATGAAATGAAGAAGCCCTGACATTCACCGGGGCTTCAAAAATTCTGCAAATTCAACGCCTGCAATTTCACATTTCGCCGAAGCTCTTGATATCATGGCGCAATGTTGACGCATCCGAATGTCCATTGCGACCTGATCTACACACCTGAACATGACACGCCCAGTGCCTCTAATGCCGTCTCCAACTGAGGCACAGACTCGAAGCGCACGGACTGGATTCCGACGCTGATAGCCGAGTCCACGTTGTTCTGGCGGTCGTCGGTGAAGAAACACTGGTCGGGGGTGAGTCCAAGTTTCGCCAAGCCCTTTTCATAGAACTCAGGATCGGGTTTCAAGACACCTAATTCGTAAGACAGCAGAAAGTCGTCGAAGGTGGCGATTATCGGCTGGACGCTTTCTCCGCGCTGCTGATGCAGTTCGTCAGTGTTGGAGCCGATGACCATTCGATAACGTGACGACAGACTCTCGACCAACGGCACAATGTCTGGATTGGGTTCGATGGCCGATCGCCACAACTCATCAAACTCGTCAATCGTCTGCTGGATATCGAGGTGGGCACACATACGCTCCCGAAACTCCGCCCGCTCTATCTCGCCTCTCATGAAGGGCGCGTAGGCATCGCCTTTCAGCATGCGGTCCATTATTTCCTGAGGGGTCGTGTGTCTGAGTTCCGCCCATGCTGTGGTGACGTTGTCCCATCTGGTCCAGACCAGCACGCCGCCCTGGTCAAATATCAGTGTGTCGATTGGCATTGTTGGGATTCCTAGCTATCGCGATTCCGTCGTGGCCTATGTGCATCTACTGTGATTGTAATTACGCATGACTGTGGGGAGCAAGTTGCGATTTGTTTTATGGACTCTTCACTCTAACACGCCTCGAAACGCTTGACACCACAACAGCTCGTTGATTCTCATAGAATATCAAGTATACCCCCTATTTATCCGCCATACAGGGGAAAGCCCAAAGGCCGTGGAAGTTCATGCGCGCATACGTTGTTAACGACGTGTGGAAGTTTCCTTCCGTAACCCCCGCTGTCTGCGAAGACGCAAGGCAAGGATTGACGATATAGCCAGTTGGAAAAGCGAAAAACTTGCGGCTCGCGTAACCTAAACTGCTTGACCGTGATGTTTCGAACACTCAGTTCGGCGGCATGGCCACACCAGATCGAAACCTGGGTATGCGGACCAACAGTGAAAAAACTCGGCCCGGTGGCAAGCACCGAGCTTTTTTACTTTAGTGATCAATATCTGTTCCAGATGGCGGCGCGCCAAGTGTCGTCGATATTGAGACTGACGCGGATGCGGTGACACCACGTCCGCAACCTGCAGGTCTTTAAAGCCCGTTTCGATTGCTTCCATTTCCTACTGGAAGCACCTAGAATTGGTGGCGCACGACGCTCGGTTGAAGTATCATATCCGGCGCATGAAACTGCTTAAATCTCGGACGTGAACACCAATTTTCCTCCGGAGCGTTGCCAATGAAGATCACTGACCTGAAGATTCGCGAACTCAACGGCATCATGGAGCATCCCGATCCCTTCTGGGAAGAACGCTTAGTGCGGCCCGTGGACATCTACCCTGATTTCCGCACAGAAGGCGCGAACTACTCTAGCAGTCTTGGCGATGGACGATACGCGATGCGCTCTGCGTTCCTCGAAATCCATACCGACGATGGCGTGAGCGGACTCACCGGCCCCTTCAGCCGTCACGAGGCGTTTATCATCGACACTCAATTGAGAGGAACCCTCGTAGGTTCTGACCCGCTTGCTAGCGAGATGCTATGGGACCAGATGTACCGAAACGCAATCCACGGACGCAAGGGCGAGACGATGATGGCGATCAGCGTCGTGGACTGCGGACTGTGGGATTTGAAGGGCAAGGCGTTCGGGCAACCGGTCCACCGCCTCCTGGGAGGCCCGACGCGAACCGAGATTCCGGCTTACGCCAGCGCTCTGGGTTTCTCTATCGAGCCCGAAGCCGCCGCCCGACGAGCTAAGGAATTTGTTGAGCAAGGGTACACCGCCTCGAAGTGGTTCTTCCGAGACGGCCCCACCGACGGCAAGGACGGCGTCCGCCGCAATCTTGAACTTGCCGAAACCCTGCGCAACGCCGTCGGCCCCGATGTGGACATCATGCTGGACGCCTGGAGTTCATGGGACGTCCCTTACTCCATAAAGATGAGCCAGCGGCTGGCCGAGTACGACATCCGTTGGCTGGAGGAACCGGTGCTGGCCGACAAGCTGGACTCTTATATCGAGATTCAACGGTCGTCTGCGATCCCTATTTCTGGCGGAGAGCACGAGTACACCCGCTGGGGATTCCGTCCCATCGTCGAGAACAAGGCGATGGACGTTTTGCAGCCTGATATCTACTGGTGCGGAGGCATCAGCGAAATGCTGAAGATCTGCGCGATGGCATCTGCCTTCGACCTGCCGGTGATTCCCCACGGCCACAGTTCCCACGCCACGGCCCACCTGATTGCGTCACAGTCCCCTGTGACCTGCCCGATCCAGGAGTTTCTCATCAAGTGGAACTCAGTTCACCAGTTCTTCCTGAAAGACCAATTGATTCCAGAAAACGGTATCATCAAAGTGCCGCAAGGACCGGGTCTTGGTCTCGCCATCGACGAAGACAAGGTAACAGAGGAAAAAGAACTGAACTTCCGAGACATTTAGGCACGCAGCGAGCCCGGACGATCGTCTAACATCCTCAAGAAACCATCGTTAAGGACACAAACTTGAAGATCACCAACGTCTCAACAACCGTCCTGCACTACCCGGAAGGCCGCGCGATTCAGGACGCCACGATCCCGACTCCACCTGACGGCGCAGTAGGCAGGAGCCAACTTTTCGTCCACATCGAGACCGACGAAGCCTACGAAGGTTTGGGGATAGGCCAGGCATCGCCAGGAGTGCGAGAGGTTGTGGAGAACGGACTCAAAGACCTTCTCATCGGGCAGGACCCTTTCGACATCGAAAAGCTGTGGAACGATATGTTCTGGAGGGTTCGTGGTTACGGTCGTAAAGGGCTGGCATTCTGCGCTCTGTCTGCCGTGGATATAAGTTTATGGGATCTGAAAGCCAAGGCGCTGCGCCTGCCGCTCTACAAGCTGTTGGGCGCCTACACAGATTCGGTTCCCATCTACGGCTCAGGCGGCTGGACCAACTTCACCGAGCAAGAACTTATCGAAGAGATGACCGGCCACGTCGAGCAGGGCATATCTCGCGTGAAGATGAAAGTGGCCAAGGATTTCGGCAAATCGGAGCGCGAAGACCTGCAACGTCTGTCCGCTGTGAGGCGGGCCGTGGGTGACGACGTGGCCATCTACATCGACGCCAACAATGGATACTATCCTAAGCAGGCCATCTACATGGCTAAGGAATTCGAGCAATATCAAGTGGGTTGGTTCGAAGAGCCGGTGCTAGCAGATGACATTGAAGGGTTGGCCCAGATTTGCGACGCCATCAACATCCCCGTCGCCACGGGAGAACACGAGTACACGAAGTACGGTTTCCGTGACCTGATCGGCAGGAACGGGGTGGACATCGTTCAGCCAGACGTGAGCCGAGTCGGGGGCGTCACCGAGTGGATGAAGGTCGCCCACATGGCCCACGCCTTCAACCTGCCTGTGGCGCCTCACGCCGTCCAGTTGGTGCATCTGCATCTGGCATGCGCGACGCCAAACCTCAAGGTTGTGGAGTACATGAACGTCTCCCTTCAGGGAGACCGTGTCTGGTACAAGGAGTTCCCACAACAACAGGACGGCATGTGGTCGCCTTTCCGGGATAGGCCCGGCCTGGGTCTTGAGTTAAACCCAGAGGCTGTAGTCCGGTACGCGGTGTAATACGGCACAATTGGACGCTGGAGGATGGTCATTATGGACAATTCGATTTACATCACCTTCATGCGTCACGGTCGGTTTCGGGCGGACGATGAAGAGGTCAACGAAGGTCGCTACGACTTGCTTCTTACCGATGTGGGCCGCCATCGGTTTCGTAGTTGGCGCATGAACCATGCGCCAACTACGCCAATAGCAAACCCGATTGCCGGGCCTAGCACCAGCAGTTTCAGGAGAAACGACACCCACTGCCCTCCGCCTCCCACATCGCCGGTTGCGACGGCGATTAGCACGAGAATCACGGGGAGCGCCACAATGTCGTTCATCCCTGCCTCGATCCTCAGAACCTGGCGCACGGAGCGGGGAATTCGGTGGTCTCTCAGAATTTCGCGAAGAACAACCGGATCGGTCGACGCCAGAATGGCACCGCTTATGAACGCTATGACCCAGCCGAATCCGATCAGCAACGCCAACGGCACTGCTCCCAGGCTGATTACCAATGCGGTTCCAGAGCCCAAAATGAGGGACGGGACAAGCCAACGGCGTCCGAGTTCCTTGATCTGAAGTTGAGCGGCGTCTAGGAATAGCACCAGGGCAAGGGTCAGGGTGGCAGTCACCTCAAGAATCTGATCGTGCGGCCCCAACTCGATTGCGCCAAATCCTTGCTTTCCGAGAACAAGTTTCAGCCCCAGAAACATGAGAGGGAACGACAACGGAAAACGTTCTACGAATCACGACGCCAGTGCGGTTACGAGCAGAATGACCGCAACAACACCGAACACCAGCATCAGGTCAATCGACGGCTAACCTCCGCGCGCATTGATCTGCCCTTCAATGAACAGCCGCAACACCGCCTCGTTGGCGGCGTTCTTGAGGAACCTTGTGACCTGTCCCTCTGGGTCTATGAAAACGGTGGTAGGAAGACCAAGAACACGATAATCGCGAGCGATGCCGCTCAGGTCGCGCCCCATAGGATATGTCACTCCGATCATCTCAGCAAATTCGCGAGCGTCTTCCTCGAAATCAGACACCGCCACACCCACAAATATCACGCCCTGATCGCGGTATTCCTGGTATATGGTCTCGAATGAGGCCATCTCCCACCGGCACGGTGGGCACCACGAGGCCCAAAAATTCAACACTACAATCTGCCCGCGCAGGTCAGACATTGTCAATGTTCCGCCGCTGAATAACGCCAGATCGAAATCATGGGCCATAGGAATATCGCTCGCCGATCTGATCGTTACCGGCGTCGGACCCGGAGTCGGAGTAGATGGGACGGGCGTCGCCGTGGGCAACATGGTCGCTGTGGCCGTTGGCTCAGGTTCCGGAGTTGCTGATGGCACAGGTGCAGGCGTGGGAACCGCGACCTCAGGAGTCGCGACTGATGTTGGGACAAGCTGAATCGGAGTAACCGAAATCTCGACAGCTTTAGCCAACGACACAACCGTCGCTTCGTTGGCAGCACATCCGACGCACAATCCGAACAGAACCACCGAGATTACTAACCCAACCCAGTTGAACGTATCGCCCTCAATCTCTAGTGACACTCTCCGACATTATCTGTCGGACCCAAAGTGCGGCATTACCTCTTGAGCGAATATTCGAAGTTGATCGAAAAACTCATCCCTGGGCATTCCTTCCGCCCAGTGCAAAACGAAGTGCTCAAGCCCAGGGTACTTGGTTTCGATGTCTTTGAGGAAACTCACAAAATCCTCCGGCGATCCGCAAATCCACGCTTTCTGGTCAACACCGTCCTCAATGTGCGGTTCGCGGGCCGGAGCGCCAGGAGTGCCCCAGGGGCGGCCTTCTTCATCCGTGTACCGCACGAATCCGAAGGGCGCAAACCACTTGTAGCGTTCGTCGTGGTACGGCCTCAGCTTTTCGATGGCCTCAGCCTGATTGGCTGCGAGATAGAACCCTGTTCCCAGAGCAAGGTCTTCTCCGGGAGCCAAGTCACGCCCCACAGTCGCAGCGGCATCTCGATAAATAGCGAACATCTCCTCGACCAGCGACTCGCCTGTCAGGTCGATCATTCCCTTGATCCCTCTCTTGGCGATGTAATCTACTGTGCGGCCACTTACGATTGGCTGCCAGATTTCCACCGGCTGGTTGACAGGGCGCGGGACCAGCGTTATTTCCTTGAGGTCGTATCCTCTGTACGGGACTTCGGGCGGGATGGTGTAGTGCTTGCCGTTGTGAGAGAACGATTCTTCTGAGAAGGCCTTAGTGATCACTTCCATCTGTTCCTCGAACAGTTCTCTGTTTGCGTCATTGTCTATAACTGGCGACCCGAAAGTCTCCACTTCGCGGCTGTGGTAGCCACGGCCAACGCCGAAAATGATTCTGCCGCCCGTCAGTATGTCTGCGGTAGCGTAGTCCTCTGCCAGACGTAGCGGGTGCCACATGGGAACGACGTTGAATCCACATCCGAACTTCAACTGCTTGGTCAGACCCGCGAGGTGAGTGCCCAGCAAAATCAGGTTTGGAATGACCTCGTAACCCTCTCGCTGGAAGTGATGTTCCGCCATCCAGAGGGCGTAGAACCCCAGATCGTCCATCAGTTTGGCGGCCAATTCTGCCGTCTCAAACCCTTGGATCAGGCGATCGTTCGAGTATATCCGCTCGTTGGCTGGGGTTCCGTTCGCCCCCACGTTCTCCAGGTCGATCTGGCCGACATAGAGGACTGAAAAGTGCTTAATCATCGTTGGCTCCGAATTGTTTTCCTTGAGACTCGCCGCCACCATTATAACCACACTGGTGTCGAGCGGGCATGATCTGTCAGACTTTCGTATTTTGGAGCCGTGGCCTGACGAATTCAGCAACAGGATATTCCTGTCGTATCGAGGTTTCAGAACAGAAAGGTTCATAGCTCAAAACAGTGGTTGCTGATTATTCGTTTAAGCCGTAGGGCAGAAGTGTACATTAGTTAGGAACTCCTTTCGGATTTACGAAAGAGGGTTGCGCGTTAGCCATGCGCCCGTGGCGAATCGCGCCAGCGGAGGCTCATTGTGTGGATGAGTAGGGGCATTAGATCATCAGCAACAGCGACGATCCCGGAATTCCAACCGAGCGATCGCTTTTCGTCCACAGAGCACGTGAGAATAGAATTTTTGTTAAGTCATCCCAGGCACAATTCCTTCTTTCGGTTTGCGTTGCTGAGTTTCGGGGCGATCGCCATTTTCGCGACAGTGATTACGTTGATCCGGACTGAAAGGGACGCCGAGTATTTCAGTTTATTAAGCAGCACACCGAAGCGATGAAAAATGGAGACGCAGTTCCGCCGGAGGCGTCTTGCCCCATAATCAACATGGCGGGGAATCTCCGGGACCACAGGTCGATAGATGGCTTTGCAGTCAGCGCCGGATTCGGCATTCTATACCTTGCTCTAGTCGCCATTGTGTGGAGCGGATGCAGGAATAGCCAACGTCAACAGCGTGACCTGGAATCGGCCAACGAATCTCTCGTGCACACCGACAACAATGTCCGAAAGATGGCTGATGAACGCGCTGCGGTTGGAGAGTTGGGCAGGATCGCGAGCTCTGTTCCTGACGTCAGCGATATTTACGAGATATTCGCCAGCCGTGTCGGTTCGTTGGTGCCGTTCTCGATGTTGTCCGTCAATCTCATCGACCAGAATGATCACACATTCACGACCAGATATGTTGCAGGGGACCGCATATCCCAGCACCTTAGTGGATCAAAAATGCCGTTGGCAGGAAAACTCGCCAGCGGCATCGCTCATGATTTCAATAACCTTCTGTCTGCCATACTCGGATTCGCTCAACTGGCAGACAACCAATTGGTCTTAGATGAGAGGGTCAACGGAAACTACATCAAGCAGATAACAACAGCCGCAGAACGTGGCGCAGGTCTCGTTCGACAACTATTCGCCTTCTCCCGGCACCAGATCACGGCGCCAATTATGCTGTCAACTAACGAGCAGACGAAAACCCTGGATAAGATGCTGCGCAGGTTGATAGGCGAACATGTGGACCTGAATCTGGAACTATCCGAAGACCCGGGAATCGTGCTTTTTGATCCCGGTCAGATGGACTAGGTTTTGGTAAACCTCGTGGTGAATGCCCGCGACGCCATGCCTGCTGGAGGCAGGCTGACGATCCAGACCGAAAGTGTCACTCTGGGCGCAGAAAGCATGAATCTGGACCCGGAACTTTCGCCCGGAGGGTATGTGAAAATCACTGTCAGCGACTACGGGTTCGGCATGACCTCAGATGTGGCCGCGCGGGCTTTCGAGCCGTTCTTCAACACGAAGGGCGTGGGCGAGGGCACAGGTCTCGGACTTTCCACCTGCTACGGTATTCTCAAACAAAATCACGGTCACATAACGCTGGAGAGTCGATCGGGCGAAGGGTCCACTTTTGTTCTATATGTTCCCAAGAGCGCCGATCAGCCTGATGCGCCTGCCGAGGTTGAACCGTTTAATGACTTGGTTGGCGGATCGGAAAGCGTGCTGTTGGTCGAGGATGAAGAGGCTGTCTGAGAAATCACCTTAGAAGCTTTCGAAATTCATGGTTACAAAGTTCTGGAAGCCTCTAACGGACTAGAGGCCATCAAGGTCATAGAAAGTTGCAGGTCCGAGAACATCGACCTGCTGCTAACTGATGTAGTCATGCCCATCATGGTTGGCAGAGAGCTTGCAGGAATCTACAGAGCATCTTTCCCTGAAGGAAAAACATCTCCATGTCTGGATATTCAGATGACCTAGTCGCGGCGAGAGAGATTTTTGCACCGGATGGTAATTTTTTGCAAAAACCCGTTTCGCAGACTGAGCTTTCAAACAAAGTGAGGCACACGATAGACGGCTAGGCAGGCATCATGACACGCATATCGACGCTCGATCACGAACGCAACAGCGCTGGAAGCCGCTTCAGATGTTCCACATCGGCAGCGGGCACAAAGTGGTCCACATAAGGCACCGCCGCTTGAAGGCCCCGCGCCAGAGGCTGGAAATCACGAGTGCCCAACAGCGGATTCAACCACACGACGCTACGCACTCGACGCTGGATCCTTCGCAACGCTTGCGCCAGATCATCCGGATCGCCGGTCTCCCACCCGTCACTAAGCAGGAACACCGTCGTATGGCGATTCAACAGATAGTCATAATTGGTGTTGAGATCGGCCAGCGACTCGCCTATCCTCGTCCCTCCAGACCAGTGAGTGACTGCCCCGCCTATTCGCGTCAACGCCTCCGAGAATGAGGGTGAGGACAGTTCTCGTGTCACCCTCGTGACCGTGGTGCTGAAGACGAACGCCTCAACACGCTTTGTGTGTTGGCCCACCGCGAACATCAACTGCAAAAGCAGGCGAGCGTAACGATCCATCGAGCCACTGACATCCAGCGCAACCAATAACCTGGGAACTTTAGGGACTCGTCTCATCCGAGGCAGACGCACAGGGTCTCCACCTGTTGTCAGGCTCATACGCATGGCGCCCCGCAGGTCTGGAGTCCCCTTGCGACGATGCCGCTTGCGCCGACGCCCGGGTTTGGATGCCAACGCCCGAACGATTCTGGATGCGATTCTAGAAAGCTCGGACATATCCTGGCTATCCAGGACGCTCAGGTCGGTTTCAGAGGTGACGTGGCGTCCGCTGGCCCCTGTCCGAACCAGTTGAATCAACGTGTCCTTGGACTCATGGTCTTCTTCAGGCAACGCCAATGCCCGAGGGACCCGCCCCGTGGTGCGGGTCTCTCCGAACTTGTTTGACTGGTTTGGGGGGGGCTTAACTCTGGGCAGAGGCTGAAAGTTCCAGAACCTGGCAAACAGCACATCAAAGGTCGCCAA
>Ga0209445_1002077_pt1 | contig 10354 bp, 11 predicted proteins | sample MarorgKNORR_S2LV_4_FD_188223 | JGI IMG/M metagenome (GOLD analysis project Ga0209445, IMG submission 188223) | Marine microbial communities from the Southern Atlantic Ocean, analyzing organic carbon cycling - NADW_A/KNORR_S2/LV (SPAdes) (version 2) | ecosystem: Environmental > Aquatic > Marine >...
CTTGAAGATGGACTCCAGTTACCCTCCGGGTACTTGTCAGGATGATAAATTATCCAACGCTCACAACTGACCAGAAAAACACCGTAGCTTAGAAGGAAGAGTACAGTCACCCCTACCATATGAGAAATTGTCATGACAACTTTTACTTTCAAGAATGAACTACTGGTCTGGATAGGTTATATAATCAGTTAGGCAAAGCTTTCCTTCATGGTAAACATTTTTTTAAATAAAATTATTCGCCTACTTTCCGAACTTTTATTTTGAGACCTTCAACCGCTTCGACAATTACCTTCTCACCATCGGAAATGGCAACATCACTTTTAGCGTTCCAGGTTTCTCCGTGGACAAGCACACGTCCCTCAGGGTTTAAGCTTTCTTTAACAACCCCGACCTCTCCTAGCAGTCCTTCCATACCGGTTATTGTGCGTAATTGATGGGCCTTTTTAGCTAAGTAAATACTTCCTATCGAAAGCAGAAAAGTCATACCTAGGGTTGGATACAATATCATCTTTGAGATCTGCATAGCGGGATCATCACTATCAATCAGCATAATAGACCCAAGAAATATTGAAATCGCGCCACTGATTGACAGCAAACCATAGCTCATCACGTTGACTTCGGCAATGAATAGCACCACACCAAGAATAATCAAGAGAAGTCCGGCATAATTTATTGGTAGGGTCTGCATGGCATACAAAGCTAAGATCAAACTGATACTCCCTATCACCCCCGGTAAAATAAGCCCTGGATTTGAAAGTTCTAAATAAAGTCCGACCAACCCCAGCATCATAAGAATATAAGCAACATTGGGACTCGAAATAATATCAAGAAGTCTCTGTCGACGATTCATCTCTTTGAAGACAATATTTTTATCAGTGGTGTTGAGTACAACGATACTTTTCCCCAACTTCACCTCTCTTTTATCCAATGCCAACACCAGAGAATCCAAGTTGGCGACCACAAAGTCAATGATGTTAAGGCGTTTTGCTTCTTCTGCAGAAACAGAAACACTTTTTCTAACTGACAATTCAGCCCAATGAGCATTTCTGCCCCTTTGTTCAGCGAGAGAACGGATATAGGCAGATGCATCGTTGACTACCTTCTCTTCCATTACTTTTGCCTGCCCACCTGCACCACCACCCATTAAGTTGACTGGGTGAGCAGCCCCGATATTTGTTCCCGGTTCCATGGCAGCAATATGAGACGCGATTGCAATGAAAGTCCCTGCTGATGCTGCGCGTGACCCGCCTGGAGAAACAAATGAAGCCACAGGAATTTTAGAACTTTGGATAGCTTTAATAATTTCCCGCATGGCAGTATCCAGCCCTCCAGGTGTATCCATTTGGATCACGATCAATTCCTCCAGCGACATGTTAGCGCTACGAATCTCATTCGTCACAAACTCTGCTACAGCGGGGTTTATAGCACCATCGATCTTAATCACAACAATACCCCCCGAACCGAACGCATTCGTAGACCAGGCCATTAGCGGCAATATAATAACTAGTAGTTTCCTGAAAGCTGTCATGAGTTTTTAGGTTATATAATTTTAGTAAGTTTTTATTTTTTCACATCGTTTTGGAAAAAGTCAAATCCAAAGCCCCAATGAAAATTGTTTACGTGTGGAATTCAGTTTTTTTTCGTCGACATGTTATTTAGTGGTAAACTGAACTCAGCATGAGTTTATCTAAACAAAAAGGTTTCTCTAAACAAAAAATGGGTTTATCTAAACAAAAACCTAAACGAGAACGCACTCCTGGTTTTAAATCAGTATTTATTGTGGACCCAATTAAAGGGGAAAGGCTTCACCTAGCGAAACTCCTTAAGCAAGAAAAACTCTTAATGATGACATTTGAACGCCTCGAAGACTGTTTAAAACAAAATAATTCGATCAGGCCAGATTTAGTTGTCTATGTTCTTCGCAAGGACAAAAACGAACCAAACCAATTAAAAAGCATCAAAAAATATTTTAAAAACCTACACTTTGTTATTCTAATGACCTCAGAGATTTCTGAATTAGACATAGAGGAACTTAAAACAAGTGGGTTCACCTCAATTCACAAGGCAAACAATCAAGACATGGCCAAGAACTTTATTTATACTCTAATGCCAGAATGTCAGGTAACCCATGCGGAAGAACCACCAGTAGAAGCAAAGTAAGCTCGTATATTTCCATTCTTCGGTTAAGTGATTAATCCTCTTTCCTAAATAATATTAATCAAAGCTCAATGGGTATAAAAATAAAAAAAACAAAACTTGTAAAAGTTGGGAACATCGAAATAGGTGGCGGAAGACCCGTTGTATTGATTGCTGGCCCGTGTGTTATCGAATCACCAAACCATGTACTAAGTACAGCTGAAAAAATAAAGCGTGCTGCTAGCGACGCAGATATTCCTTTCATATTCAAGGCATCCTACGACAAAGCTAATCGATCTTCGATCGATTCCTTCCGTGGTCCAGGATTAATTAAAGGACTTAAATCTCTTGAAAAGATAAAACAGGAACTGAATGTACCCGTCCTCTCAGATGTACACACAGAAGAAGAAATAGAACCAGCTGCTCAAGTTCTTGATGTATTACAGATTCCAGCATTTTTATGCCGACAAACTAATATGCTAATAAAGACAGCAAAAACAGGACGGGCTGTCAATGTTAAGAAAGGGCAATTCATGGCCCCTTGGGACATGAAAAATGTCGTTGATAAGTTATCCCAAAGCGGTTGTAAAAAAACATTACTCACAGAACGTGGATTCACATTTGGCTACAATAATCTTGTTGTAGATATGCGCTCTTTGATACTCATGCGAGATCTAGGCTACCCAGTTGTTTTTGATGCAACCCATAGTTTGCAACTCCCAGGAGGACAAGGAAAAAAAAGCGGCGGCCAAAAAGAGCTTATACCAGACCTTGTTCGTGGCGCTATCGCTGTGGGATGCGATGCGATCTTCATGGAAGTTCATCCAAACCCAGACAAAGCAAAGTCTGATGGGCCTAATATGCTTAAGCTATCCCAATTACCTGAACTCCTTAAACAAATAAAAATGTTAGATTTAGCCGTTCGAAATCAAACTTAAGAAAATTGCAATTGAATAAATTTCTTCCCACCTAAAAAGTAAGTAAAAAAAGAGGGGAAATAGTGGAAGATGACTCCCCAAGCGGGGAGAAAAAAATCCTAAAAATTACTTGACGGTAACAATAAACGTTGATGAGGTCACGGGATTGTGAGAAATATACCCACCATTAGTAAAAAGGGATCTGATCACATACTTGCCACAATCAAGTTTCAATCCTAGATCGTGTAGAAAAGGCATTAACGATAATTTATAAAACTCATGGCTATATCAAAATCTTTTTCCTTGACCGCGGAAATAACGGCCTGCAAGTCATCACGACTTTTACCGCTAACCCTTACCTGATCATCCATAATCTGACCCTGGACTTTGACACCAAGTGTCTTTAGAAACTTTACAATCTCTTTTCCTTTATCCTGCGGGATACCCTTCTGAAGCTTTATAATTTGTCGAACCGTATTTCCACCGGCCTGCTCGACTTTTCCATAGTCAAGAGCTTTCAGAGAGACCTCGCGACGTACTAGCTTGCTCTGCAAAACATCAATGACTGATTTTAACTTGTATTCATCATCGGAGACTAAGATCAATTGATTTTCTTTTTCTTCCAACTTTATTTCGCTCTTGCTTCCCTTAAAGTCATATCGCTGACGGATTTCTGTCACCGCTTGATTGACTGCGTTTAGGACTTCCGCCATATTTACTTCCGACACGATATCAAACGAACAACTTTTCGCCATGGAATCTTATCTCCCTAATACAAATTAACAAAAAAACTATTATAGGGTTATTGGTTTCATTATGACAAAAAAAATCCCGATCCTTCGATCATGGAGGAGACAACTCCTAATCGAAGAACCGGGACAGCATTTCCTATCCTACTGCATCGATAAGAAAAATCTTATAAATAATGGGGCTGTCCTAGATAACAGGAAGATGTTATCAATATGGACATGCGTAGAAGTCGTTTAAGTCAGAAGAAGCAGGATCGTTTGATGGAGCATTTTGTGTCGGGTTCAACGGCTAGATGTGCAAGCGAATTGGTGAACGTGAACAAAAGTACTGCATCTTATTTTTTTCACCGTCTTCGCGAAATCATCTACCAGGCGACAGAAGATGAGGCCCCCTTGGCAGGTGAGATCGAAGTGGATGAGAGTTACTTCGGTGGTGTGCGCAAAGGTAAACGAGGACGAGGGGCGGCTGGCAAGGTTCCGGTGTTCGGTCTTTTAAAGCGTGGTGGCAGGGTTTACGCAAAGGTGATCCCCGACACAAAAAGCAAAACATTGATGGGAATTATACAAGATCGAATTGTCCCTGATAGCATTGTCTATTCGGATGGGTATCATTCGTACAACGTATTGGATGTGTCAGAGTTCAAACACTACAGGAGCAACCATTCAAAACTGTTTGCTGATAAACAAAATCATATTAACGGGATTGAAAACTTTTGGAATCAGGCCAAGAGACACATGCGTAGATTTAACGGAATTCCAGCCAGGCATTTTCCTCTGTTTTTGAAGGAGTGTGAATGGCGATTTAATAACCCCAACCCAAAAACCCAGCTAAAAGAACTTAAACAATGGGTTAAGCACTATATGGGCTAGTTATCTAGGACAGCCCCTTAATTTTTATAAATATTTTTAAGTTCAATGTTTCGAGAACGCTCTAAAAGCAATCGCATAGAAGAAAGCTTTAACATTAATCGTGCTTGGATTGATTGGCTTTCACGAATTATTTTTTCATGAGTAAATGTATTAATATTTTGTTTTAGCAAGGAGTAGTCTTCTTCTTGTTTTTTCTTAATGGGTTCTAGTTCGGATAGGTCGTTTTTAATTTTGAATATTTTTTTCTCAGAATCTAATCCTTGAATTTCTCCTTGTAGTTTTTCTATGCAGGAAATGGTTTTATTGAGTTTTTTATTCTCATCCTTTAATTTTATATTTTGTAACTTTAGTTCTTTTGAATTTATTTCTTGCACCGAGGAAATTTTTTTTATTTCACTTTTAATGAATTTTTTTGAACCCTCTGGGTGAATACAAAAGTTTCCTGTGAAGTAATAGGAATTTTCATAAGTAAGAAGTCTTCCCTCAAATATGCTATTTTTACTGAAGTAGAATTTCCCCGATGGTTCAACAACATCATATTGTTTATTATCAAATAAATTGATTGCTTTGACAGAATGGTCTTTTATTTTTTTGATTATGAAAAGACCGTGGATGTGAGAGATGAACGCATTGATGTTTTTTAGTAGATCGAGAGTTGCTCCTTTACCGTTATTAATTATTAATTCAAGTACTGTTTGGTCATGAGCTGGGTCAATACGGTCAAAAATATACCATTCAAGAAATAAGGCCATTTGGTTCTCATAGGACTTGTCATCGTCAAAAATATTACCAACATACTTTTGATATTCCTGACGAGCTGCCAATACATTATTTGAGTACGGGGGATTTGTTGCGGTTTTAATTAAATACTCGATGCTATCTTTTATCATTTATTTATATCTATCAATTCGGTGAACTCTTTAAATAAGTGTGACGAATCGTGTGGTCCTGGTGATGCTTCTGGATGATATTGAACTGATAAGATTGGAAGAGACTTATGCCGGATTCCCTCAATCGTATTGTCATTTAAATTAGTGGATGTGATCTCACAATCACTGCTCAGGGATGTCGCATCAACAGCGAAACCATGATTTTGAGCGGTTATCTCAACTCTGTTGGTTTTTAAATTAATAACAGGTTGATTGCCACCATGGTGACCAAATTTTAATTTATAGGTACGTGCTCCTAATGCAAGACTAAGAATTTGGTGTCCAAGACATATTCCAAATATCGGAATTTTCCCAACTAAATATTTTACATTTTTCAAAGCGCATTCCACTGCTGCCGGATCGCCCGGTCCGTTTGATAAAAATATACCGCTTGGATTCATTGCAAGAACATCTTTGGCCGGCATTGAGGCAGGTACGACTTTTATCCGGCATCCTGCCTGAACAAGCTTTCGCAAAATATTTCTTTTAATCCCAAAATCATATGCAACAATAAAATAGTTGCTGGGCATAGGAGGAGCATTTTTAAAAATAGTTTCCCCATTGTTCAATTCCCACTCACCCTCGCACCATTCGTATGGTTCTTTGCAGGTCACTTCTTTTACTAAGTCACGGCCGTTTAAGGAAGGTAGTCGATTTGCTTGAGCAACTAACTTCTGTCGATCTGTTGATTTAGTTGAAATGACAGCTTGTTGGGCGCCGGTGTTTCTAATGTGGCGCGTCAATGCTCTTGTATCAATCCCTTGGATTCCTATAATGCCATGCTTGGCAAGAAAATCATGTAATGTTCCTTGAGATCGCCAGTTACTTGGGATGGAGCTTAATTCTTTTATAATGAAAGCAGAAAGGTAAGGCCGGTCTGATTCAAAGTCTTCCGAATTAACCCCATAATTACCAATGAGAGGGTAGGTCATGACCACCATTTGCCCATAATATGAAGGGTCGGTTAGAACCTCCTGATATCCAGTCATGCTGGTATTAAATACTACTTCACCATCAGCCTCACCTTGCGCACCGAAGGACGTTCCTTCAAATATTCTTCCATCTGCTAAGGCCAAAATGGCTTTCATAATAATTTTTATAAATTTTTAAAAGGAGTATTAATTTTCATTTGCGGAGTACACAGTTTTTCCTTTAACTAATGTGCGGATGACCTTTCCCTTAACTTTCCATCCATCAAAAGGGCTATTCTTGCTTTTGGAATGAAATTTTGAAATATCGATTGAGTATTCGAGATTTGGATTGAAAATTAGAAGATCTGCTTCGTTGTCCAGCGAAAGGCTCCCAGCTTCTAGATTGAATATATCCGCAGGAGTAAAGGTGAGCTTCTTGATGACATCACCGATAGATAAGATTTTTTCATCTACTAATTTTAAAGAAAGGGGGAGGGCAGTTTCCAATCCGACGATTCCAAAACACGCATTCTGGTATTCGACCTGTTTGTCTGCAATATCATGGGGTGCGTGGTCGGTAGCAATAATATCAATTGTTCCATCTTGTAAACCCTCTTTAATAGCTTTAACATCATCAATTGTGCGAAGGGGTGGACTCATTTTTGTGTTTGTGTCATATCCACGCACAGCTTCGTCAGTCAAAGTAAAATGATGAGGTGCTACTTCACAGGTCACAGATAATCCTCTGGATTTTGCCTGTCGTACAAGCTCAACAGAATTTTTACTGCTTATGTGTGCGACATGAAGCTGTCCTCCAGTTTTTTCAAGTAGTGCTATATCACGGTATACCATTATGTCTTCGGCCTCTGCAGGCATGCCTTTTAACCCGAGTTCTGTTGATACCATTCCCTCGTTCATGCAACCTCCCTCCGTAAGATCTAGCATTTCGCTGTGCTGAATCAGTGGAAGTTTAAACATTTTGCTGTACTCAAATGCTCTGCGCATTAGTTCGTTGTTCATAACGGGGCGCCCATCATCTGAAAAGGCTATCGCTCCAGCATCCTTTAGATCTGCCATTTCAGACAAACGTTCCCCCTCAAGTTTTTGCGTAATAGCAGCAATGGGATACACATTAATAATACCTTCAGCTCTTGCTAGGGATAGAATGTACTCTGTAACTGCTCGTGTATCGTTTACGGGGTTAGTGTTTGGCATGACTGCCACGGAAGTAAAGCCACCAGCTGCCGCTGATTGGCAACCAGATGTAATGGTTTCTTTATACTCGAAACCAGGTTCTCTAAAATGTACATGCATATCTATCAATCCTGGACAGACAACACAGCCTTTGGCATCAATAACGGATGGTTTTTCTCCAGCTTCAAAACTTATGCTCCCTGGTGATTCTATAGCTTTAATTCTTCCTTTATGGATCAAGAGATCCTTTGGTTCATCCAAACTATTGGCTGGGTCAATAACCCTTCCATTTTTAATTACTAGTGTCATTTTTGCCTCCTAGAAGGAGATACATCAGGGCCATACGAACAGCAACTCCGTTGGTAACCTGAGTTAATATAAGTGACCGTTCGCTTTCCATAACATCTAGAGAAATTTCAATTCCACGGTTGACCGGACCCGGGTGGAAAATAAGCACATCCTCTTTTGCTTTTTCTAGGAATTTAGAGGTAAGACAATATAAATTAGAGTACTCGCGAATACTGGATAAGAGATACCTGCTTTGCCTTTCTTTTTGCAGGCGGAGCATCATGATAACATCTGCATCATTAATTGCTCCTTCTAAGTCATAGCCTACACTTACTCCCATCTTCTCTATTCCTAGAGGAATCATAGTAGAGGGACCGATAAGTTTCACGTTCATACCCATTGTTTTCATAGCGTAAATATTAGACCTGACCACTCGGCTGTGCGCTATATCTCCAACAATCGTTATATTTAAGCCCTTCAAGGTCCCTTTTGCCTCTCTGATGGTATGCAAATCTAGTAAGGCCTGAGTAGGATGTTCATGATAACCATCACCTGCATTAATGATAGGGCATTTAACATGCTGAGAAATCATTTCAGGGACTCCTGAGAGCCCATGACGTACAACAATAATGTCTGGGTGCATGGCTTCAAGATTTAGCGCGGTGTCTATTAGGTTTTCATCTTTAACCGTACTGCTAGAAGACCCTGAAATATTGATGACATCGGCGCTTAACCTTTTACCTGCTATTTCAAATGAAGTACGAGTTCTAGTACTCGGTTCAAAAAATAAATTAATGATGGTTTTCCCCCGCAATGTAGGGACTTTTTTGATGGGACGAGTGGAAATTTCTTTAAAGGAATCGGCCGTATCTAAAATAGTAGTTATCTCTTCCTCGACTAAGCATTTCGTTCCCAAAATATTTTTACGATTAAACATCACGAATTGTCTTTTGTTAAAGCGTCTATTATGCAAACTTCATCTTTGCCGTCATCTTCTCGCATTAGTACCTGCACGCGGTCAGCTTTAGAGGTTGGAATATTTTTCCCAACATAATCAGGTCTAATCGGGAGCTCTCTGTGCCCTCGGTCTATCAGGACACCAAGCTGAATAGAGGCGGGTCTGCCAAAGTCAATCAGAGCGTCAATAGCGGCCCTTATTGATCTGCCCGTAAAAAGAACATCATCAATTAAGACAACTTGCTTACCCTCTAAAGGAAAGGGAAGACTTGTTTTCTCGATTAGCGGATTTTGTTTTCCCGCGGATAAATCATCTCGGTATAAAGTTATATCTAAAATCCCAAGATCTACTTCTATCCCTTCAATATCATTAATCTTTTTTGCAATTCTTTTTGCAAGAGTTGCGCCCCTAGTACGGATTCCTACCAATACTAGGTTTGTTGCTCCTTTATTTTTTTCCAGTATTTCATGAGTTATACGCGTTACCGCCCAGGAAATATCTTGTTCGCTAAAAACAACAGAATTCAATTTTGACTCCAAATCAAGACAAAAAAATAGCCCCTACGTAATTCTATCCACGAAGGAGCTGCCTTATTATGCGATATATATCATTAAATCCCTTAACGGTCTCTCAGGACCGACTTAAAGAGTTCAAAATCTTTTAATATATTCTATTTATTGGTCGAGGATAAGTCAATAGATAAAAAAAACTCCTTGATGCGATAAATTAAAAAAAATGATGAAAATATAAATATAAGAATATTTAAATGGTTTTAAGCTTTCTTGCTTTTTCTCCAAGTTAAAGACACCTCTCCTTTTCGAACTTTTAATTGACATCCTAAACGCATTCCTTGGTCCAAATCTTCGGGCAGTAAATAATTTTTTTCCTCATCAGTAATTTTCGATAAATTACTTCTTCCATTCAAAACAGTAAGCTCACAAACACCGCAACTTCCCTCGGTACAACCGAAAGCTAAAGAAACATCGATTTCATCACATACGTCAATTAATCTACAACCATCCTCAATGTGATGAATTACCTTGTCTGGTATAAAGTTTATGGAAGCCATATCTTATAATGACATATTAAAAAAACATTTTGATAACGGACATAATTCTCATATCACAAACCAGAAACTTTTAACTTGTGAACTAGTTCAAGTTGTTGCTCTGTGAGTTGTTTTGGATACTTGACAATAATGCGAACTAGTTGATCCCCCGTATCCTTACCTTGATTGAATGGGATGCCCACTCCTTTGAGTCTAAGTTTTGTGTGACTTTGAGTGCATGGAGGAATTGTTAAGAATTTTGAGTCATTTAGTGTGGGAACTTCAACGGAAGTTCCTAGCAAGGCTTCCGTAGGGCTTATTTCTTTACTAATTACAAGATCATCTCCCTCTCTA
>Ga0209445_1002079_pt1 | contig 10348 bp, 10 predicted proteins | sample MarorgKNORR_S2LV_4_FD_188223 | JGI IMG/M metagenome (GOLD analysis project Ga0209445, IMG submission 188223) | Marine microbial communities from the Southern Atlantic Ocean, analyzing organic carbon cycling - NADW_A/KNORR_S2/LV (SPAdes) (version 2) | ecosystem: Environmental > Aquatic > Marine >...
GTGGCGGTCTTCTCGCTGAGGGCGAGCCCCCAGTTGGCAGGCTCAAAGCCGGTGTCGCTGACCGTCCCCACACCCAGTTTGTTGGCGGACCAGGCCGTCTCGATAATTTCCGTCAGGCCGCCTGGTACCAGTGAAATGATCGTGACAATGCAGAACAGGCCGCCAGCGATCAACACGATAGTCTGAATGACATCGGTCCAAATAACAGCCTCGATGCCGCCGAGGATTGTATAGGCAGCGACGAAGGCACCCGCGACCACGACACTGTACTCGGCATCGAGTCCCGTGATGGTTTGTATCACCAGGGAAATCAGGTAAAGGATCATGCTGATCCGTGCGAGTTGTGCTATCAGGAATGCAATGGCAGCATATCCGCGGACTGAAGGTCCAAACCTGCCTTCCAGAAACTCGTACGCTGTGACACTGTTATTTTTTCGTAAGCGCGGCAGAAAGTAATAAGCCGCAAAGATGATCGCGACCGGCAACATCAGGTTAGGCAGGAAACGAAGCCAGTTTGTTTTGAACGCGTCGCCTGGGTAGGCAAGGAACGTGATCGAACTGATTGAAGTGCCAACCAGGGACAGGCCAATCACCCAGCCACTAAAATTACGGCCGCCTAAAAAGTATTGTTCAGTCGTGTTGTTGGTTCGGGAAAAGTAGATGCCCAGGCCCAGCATGAGGGCGAAATATAGCGCTAAGACTGCCTGGTCTAGTGGCTGAAGCAGCACCTGTTAATCCAGTTCAGCGTTCAGGGATGCAAGCTCCACGCAGGTGACAAACACGTCCACGGCGCTCTCAAGCTCGGCCAGCCCTGGGAAAGTTGGGGCGAGGCGGATGTTCGTGTTCTCCGGATCCTTGCCATAGGGGAAAGTTGCCCCTGCAGGTGTCAGTTTGACCCCCGCATCTGCGGCCATGCTGATAATGGTAGTGGCAAGCCCGGGGCGTGTGTCCAGTGAAATGAAGTAACCACCACGTGGGCTGTTCCAGCTTGCCATGTTTTTTCCTGCCAGATGCTCCTCAAGCTTGTTCAGTACCAGGTCGAACTTCGGCTTGATAATGTCCCGGTGCTTTGCCATGTGGGCCTTGATGCCGTCGCTGTCTTTCAGGAAACGAACATGACGCAGTTGGTTAACCTTGTCGAAACCAATCATCTGGTCCGAAAGAAATTTTTCAAAAGCGGCAAGCTGAGATGTGCTGGTGGCCAGGAAAGAAATGCCTGCGCCCGCAAAAGTGACCTTCGAGGTTGAACCCAGCATAACGATACTGTCTGTTGTGCCAGCTTTCTCAGCAGCAGTCATTAGACTGGGGAGTTCATCACCCTGTTCCACCAGGTCATGAACTGCGTAGGCGTTGTCCCAGAAAACCCTGAAGTTATCACCGGCGACTTTGGGAATTTCTGCGAACTGCTCAACGACTTCTTTCGAGTAGGTGTTGCCCGTCGGGTTGGAATATTTGGGAACACACCAGATACCTTTAATAGCGGCATCCTGTGAGACGAGTTCCTTCACCTGCTGCATGTCCGGGCCATCATCATTCAGCGGTACAGTGATCATTTCAATATCGAAATGTTCGCAGATGGTGAAGTGCCGGTCGTAGCCGGGTACCGGGCAGAGAAACTTGACGGGTTCACCGCCCCAGTGCGCCATCATGTGTTCAACATATTGATACATCAGGTTAAGGCTGCTGTTGCCGCCCACCATCACCTGCTCGGATTTTGCTCTCATAAACTCAGCACCGAGTTGCCGTGCCTCTGGAATGCCGAGGATACCGCCGTAGTTGCGCACATCTGTGCCATCCTGCAACAGGTAGAAACCCTCAAGAATGCCATCCAGATCGTTGGACAGGTCCAGTTGTTCAGCGGCAGGTTTCCCTCGCGTGAGGTCCAGCCTCAGTCCAGCGTCGATATAGGTGTCAAAAATATCCTGTAATTCTGATTGTCTTGCGCGAGGATCCGTCATAGCGACAAGCCCTCCAGTTCTGTGACCTGCAACATTAGGTTCAGGTTTTGTACGACAGCACCGGCTGCGCCTTTACCGAGGTTATCGAGCCTTGCGATCAGCATCATTTGATCGTTATGACCATAAACGAACACATCGACTCGATTTGTACCATTGGCTGCCTCTGGATTAAGGAATCCGTCCTGTAGTTCTGCATCGTCGTTAAGTGGCATGACATTGATGCAGGGCTCAGTTGCATATTGATCGCTAATGAGCTGATGGACATTTTCAATGGAATTGGTTTTAACCAGTTGGTCCCTGTGTATGGGCACGGAAACCAACATGCCTTTATAAAAGTGACCCACGGTCGGCGTGAAGAGCGGGCTGGTTGAGAGGCCGGCATACTGTGCCATCTCTGGTACATGCTTGTGTTTCAGTGCCAGGCTGTATGGCCTAGCCGGCCAGTTGGCACCCTCTGATTCATATTTTTCGATCAGCTGACGACCGCCGCCGCTGTACCCGGAAATCGCACTGATACTGATGAGTGCATCGTGTGCAAGAACGCCTGCACTGATCAGCGGTTTTACTGTGGCGAGGAAACCGGTCGGGTAACAACCTGGGTTTGAGATCAGTCTTGCTGATGCGATGGCATCTCGCTGGCCCGGCATCAGTTCCGGCATGCCGTAGGTCCAGTCAGGGTTCACACGATGGGCGGTACTCGCATCGATAAACCGGGTATGGGTGTTTTTGGTGTTCCTGACAGCTTCCCTGGCCGCATCGTCGGGCAGGCACAGGACAACAACATCAGCCTGGTCGATGATTGATTGTTTGGCGTCAGGATTTTTCCTTTCCGCAGGGTCGATCTCGATGAGCTCGATGTCAGTTCGAACCGATAATCGCTCGTGAATCTGGAGGCCGGTTGTCCCGGCTTGCCCGTCTATGAATATTCTGTTCATTTTTAGTGCTTTAGCTGCTAAAAGCGGCGCCAATTCTACCACTTAACAGGCGTTCTGGTGATAGATAAAAGCATGTAATGAGGCCCTTATTGTATCGAGCTCGGCATCAGGGTCATGCGCTTCATCCTTCACGTTAGGCATGAAAGGGGTGCTTTCCAGTTCTGCGACGGTGACCCGTCCAAAGTGCTGATCCCGGAAATGGTGGATAAACTGCCGGGTTTTAAGACCATCGAACCAGTCATTCAGGTGTTTTCGCATGACCGCGGGCGTTGGCGACTGCTGCCTTTTGCGCTCGTAGTGTGGAATCAGACCAATCTGTCGGACATAGTCATCGGTGTTGGGGTCACCAGTGGACAGTTGTCCTGGCTGGGTGACAGAGATACCGTTCAGCCATTCAAGGAAACGCTTCAGTTGCGAAAAACAACTGGGATGTTCGAGCGTGAATTCCGCGATGGGCGAATCCAGGTCATGAATAGCCCTGATCGCCTGGCCTGTGCCAATCGGGACGCGATCTGAGATTCTTCCAGAGATGATGATGGGGTCTCCACCGGCCAGTCTGACCTCACCGGTTTTGCGCAGTTTGTTCAACAGGTAAAAATCTTCACCAGTGTTTCGTTTTGGAAAGCCTCGAACTGCGGCGTATCGATCCACTGAGCAGCTGATCGTGGAGCCGATAGTGGGGTAAGCATAGGGTGAGTTCGCCCAGCGAAGTCCAGCGACGTAATACAACATGCTGAGCTCATACAGCTGCATGGCTAATTCCAGACCTGGTTGCGCGACATGTTTAAAAGGGTAAATGAAAGCAGCGTCAGCGCTTCCGGTTTCAACGTTGAAGTAATTTTCAGGCAGTTGTGCATCTGCGTCAGTGGTAAACAGCCAGTTGCCTGAAACCACGCCCTGGTTAATCAGGGAAGCTGCGATATCCATCCCGATCTTGCGGGCGAGGCCGACGCCGCGTTTTTTATCAATGCTGTAGCCGCGGGAGAAACGATCTATGATCAATAGATCGGGACCCGTGGCACCGTCAGTTTTTTCAACCAGCTGGGCCTGATCTGTTAGCTGACTAATTTGCTGATGGCTGGTCAGCCCGTCAATCAACATCCGGGCTGAGTGGTCTTCCTCAACATGGCTGTTAACCACGAGGATGACGAGGAAAGAGGTGCCCGGCTTAATCTGTTGCCACACTTTGAGCACACTTTGGTGATCTTCATTAAACGCAGGAATGACCAGACTGTAGTCATAATGCCTGCCTGGCAGCTTGATAGCAGCTTCCACTTCTGCATATCGGTGCAGGTATTTGGTGACCGCTTCGTTCTGCGCACCCATTTTCATGGTGAAGGTCTCTGGTGGCAGGCTCCTGGTGGCAGGCTCCTGGTGAAGGTCTCCTAATGGAGACGGCTGCGGACGGGGATACTTTCAATGACGGTTTTTTCTATCACTATCCACTCGGCTAGTCGCTTGTCTACAATCTGGCCGTTGAAATACTGTAAAGCGAGACGCAGAAACAGCTGATGGTGGCCTTTCTCGGAATTGGCGAGGGCAATATAGAAAACCTTCAGCTTTTCGTCTTGCAGGTGATCGGCAAGCTGGCGGAACCGTTCTTCACCCCTTGCCTCAATAACCGCGCCCGACAGTAACCGATCCAGGAAATAATCTTCCGTGTCACCACGTACGTGGTGGCGCATTTGGTTGACGTAAAGGTCTTTCTCGTCAGGAGTCATGAAAAGGCTTCTTTCCTGCATCAGGCGAATAACCTGTTTGAAATGAGTCAACTCTTCTAACGCCAGGTCTACCATTTCACGCACCAGATCAGGCTTGTCGGGGTAGTGGGCTACGAGTGACATTGCCATGGAAGAGGCTTTGCGCTCGTTAGCCGCATGGTCTATGAGGAACTCATCGAAATTAGCCAGTACACACTCAAGCCAGGCACCAGAGCTTGGTATTAGCTGGATTTCTATCGTCATTTCGGCAGGACTTCCTGGAAGAAAGCCGCAATCTGTTCGACCTCTTCCAGGCAAATCTGATGTTCCATTGGGTAGTCGAACCATCGGACATCGTAGCCGAGTCGGATCAGATTTTCTCGTGATGTTGCCGCCCGCATGATTGGAATCATCTGGTCGCGGGTGCCGTGTGCCATCATGATTGGGATAGCAAGGTTGGCATCGGTCATGTCGTTTTCCGTGCTGGTGAAGTCATGCAGGTAGGTTGAGATCGCCAGGATGCCGGCAATTCTTTGCTGGCAGCGCGTGCCTGTGTGTAATGCAATGACCCCACCCTGGGAAAACCCTGCCAGCAAAATATTTTGTGAGGAGATGCCGCGCTCTATTTCATGATCAATTAAAGCCGCGATCTGGCCTGACGATTCAATGATGTCGTCATGACCAGCTGTTTCGGAATGAGGGATAAAGTCATACCAGCCGCGCATTTCAGCGCCATCGTTAATGGTGATTGGCCGGATAGGTGCGTGCGGGAAGATAAATCGAATGCTTGAGTCTTCGGGAAGCTTCAATTCTGGCACAATCTGCTCAAAATCATGACCATCTGCACCCAGGCCGTGCAGCCAGATGACAGTTGAGCGGGCGGGGACAGGAGGTTCAATTTCAATGTGTTCTAGCAGGTCCATGGTCTTGGGATTCGCTTATTCTATTGGATAGACGGGGGCGGCAATGATAGCCCATCTTGATCGCCACCTCATCTGCTGATCAATCATTAACCTTTCGTTTGCCCTGCAAATTTGGATATGACTAAATACAGCTTTGCCAATTAGAGTGGAGTCAGTCACATGGGACCTTTAACAGGTACTAAAATCATAGAACTTGCGGGCATCGGCCCGGGACCATTTTGCGGGATGTTGCTCTCTGACATGGGTGCAGAGGTCATCAGGGTAGACCGGGCAGGCGGTCCAGCGCGCAGGCCAAAGGATGTGTTGACGAGGGGACGTAAGTCCATTGCTGTTGATCTTAAAAGCGATGCTGGCAGGGAAGTTGTCCTGAAGCTTTGTGAATCATCCGATGCATTGTTTGAAGGCTTCCGCCCCGGGGTAACTGAGCGGCTGGGTGTTGGCCCGGAAGAATGCATGGGGCGCAATGGGAAACTAGTCTACGGCCGCATGACTGGCTGGGGCCAGGAAGGTCCGATGGCGCAGGCCTCCGGTCACGATATTAATTATATTTCCCTTGCGGGTGCACTGCATTCGATAGGCGAAGCCGGCGGTAAGCCCGTGCCGCCCCTTAATCTGGTTGGTGATTTTGGCGGTGGTGGCATGTTCCTGGCTTTTGGTCTTGTATGCGCGATGTTGGAAGCACAGAAATCGGGGAAGGGGCAGGTCGTGGATACTGCGATGATCGACGGCGCTGCAACCTTGATGTCGATGTTCTTTACCATGCAGGCAGCCGGTGTATTCAGTATGGAGCGCGGTACCAATTTGCTGGATGGTGGCGCTCATTTCTACGGCACCTATGGGACCAGAGATGGCAAATATATTTCACTTGGCTCGATCGAGCCCCAGTTCTATGCGCTGCTGGTTGAGAAGGCTGGTCTTGATGTCGACAGGTTCAGTGCGCAAATGGAGCAGGGCAAGTGGGTTGAGTTTAAGGCTGAGCTTGCTGAAGTATTCAAAACAAAAACAAGAGACGAGTGGTGCGACATTATGGAAGGTTCGGATGTCTGTTTCGCCCCCGTGCTGGCGCTGGATGAAGTTCCTAATCATCCACACCACGTAGCGAGAGATTCATTCATTGAAATAGACGGTATTGTCCAGCCAGCGCCAGCGCCCCGGTTCTCCAGGTCTGAAGTAGGTGTCAGCCATGGCTCTCGCATTCCCGGTGAGGACACGCTAACAGTGTTGCAGGAAGCAGGCCTTGGAGAAGCAGAAATTAATGAGCTGGTCGAATCCGGTGCGGTGGTGAACGCCGCCGGCGCATAGCGTAGGGAAACTCAATGATTAGTCGGAAGTTTTGTCCTATCGCTGAAAATATGCGTTACTATTGCGTCATAACGAATGATTCTGACGTTTGGATTAAGTTCGATCCTGAGATGGTGTGGGAATGGGCGCGCCCGAAAACAGATAAAAACAGGAAGAATAAATGAGCGTAGAACTACTGGATACGACAAGGTTTCACGGGTTTCGAGTTAGACGTCAGATTGCGGGTAAAACTTTTCAGGAATATTTCTCATTAAAGGCAAATGGGAAAAGAATGAGAGGCGCAGATCGTGCCAAGGTAAAAGCTAAAGCAGAATCAAGAGATTCTGTCTTGGCAAAGCAACAAGCCAAAGCCAAAACCGAAGCCGCTCGATCTTCACTGTTTGATACCAAAGGGAAAGTTCGTGGCATTCTGTTCAGAATGAAAACAGAAAAGAGTGGTACGCGTACTCCAGTTTTTCAAATTGGTATCATGTCAACGAAACTTGATAAAATCGTTAATACAACTGTGTCAATCAATCTTCATGGTTTAAAGGGGGCCTGGCAGAAAGCGGTCGACTTTTATGTACAGCATAAGAAGATTTCCAAGAAGTCTCTTCTCTACCGGAAGCTAGTGCGGGCCCAGCCTAATAAAGCTCAGCTGGATGCGATGAAGAAACGCCGGAAACGGCACTAGAAACAAAAAAGGGGCTTTTAGCCCCTTTTTTGTTTCTAGTGCCTAATGGTATGTTGTTTTTTTAATTGGTGAACCATTGTGACTGACTACAAGACAGCATTTAGGCGATCTCTGGCACACCCCGAGGAGTATTGGGCGGACCAGGCCACTAGTGTGGCCTGGTATAAGTCGCCTACTTCCATACTTGGGAAAGACACCAACGGTAATGATGCGTGGTTCTCTGACGGTGAGCTTAATTCCTCTTATCTGGCCCTTGACTATCACATAGAGCAGGGTCGCGGTGACCAGGCCGCGTTGATCTACGATTCACCCGTTACGAATTCAACCGCCTCTTACACATATAGTGAGTTAAGGGATGAAGTCGCAACGTTTGCCGGTGTACTCGCCTCGTTAAGTATCAGTAAGGGCGATCGAGTCATTATCTATATGCCCATGATTCCGCAGGCAGTCATTGCAATGCTCGCATGCGCGCGCTTAGGTGCCATTCATTCGGTGGTGTTCGGCGGTTTTGCCGCAAAAGAACTGGCGACAAGGATTGACGATGCAACACCTAAAGCAATTTTGTGCGCATCCTGTGGCGTAGAATTTTCCAACGTTATCGCCTACAAACCACTGATCGATGAGGCGCTTCAAATCAGTGAGCACAAAGTTGATCATTGTGTTGTTTACCAGCGCCCGGAGTCAGTCGCGGAAATGGCCAATCCCTGGGACAGGGATTGGGATTCACTGCTGGCAGTGGCAGCGCCTGTAGATCCTGTTTCGCTCCCGTCGTCTCATCCTTTATATATCCTTTACACCTCCGGGACGACAGGGAAACCAAAAGGCGTGGTCAGGGATAACGGCGGCCATGCTGTAGCGCTAACCTACAGCATGAAAAATCTCTATAACGTGGCCGCTGGGGAAGTCTTCTGGGCAGCCTCTGATGTGGGTTGGGTCGTCGGCCATTCCTATATCGTCTATGGGCCGCTCTTTGCTGGCTGCACCACTATTTTGTTCGAAGGCAAACCAGTGCGTACACCGGATGCAGGAACTTTTTGGCGAATTCTGTCTGATTATAAAGTGAATGTCTTTTTCACCGCGCCAACGGCCTTCCGTGCGATCCGAAAGGAAGACCCTGAAGCGAGTCTGCTGTCAAAGTATGACCTCAGTCATCTTCGCAGCTTATTTGTTGCCGGTGAACGAACAGATCCTTCAACCTATGAATGGCTGTGCGAAATACTGGGGGTGCCTGTGATTGATCACTGGTGGCAAACCGAAACCGGTTGGCCTGTCGCCTGTATACCGATGGGTTTAGAGCCCGCCGAAGCCAAAGCGGGTTCGGTGGCGATGCCGGTGCCGGGGTTTGACGTTCAGGTTGTTTCAGAGAGCTGCGAGCCCTTAAATGCCGATGAAGAAGGCGCGGTAGTGATTAAGCTGCCGCTCCCTCCGGGGTGTCTGCCTACTGTATGGGGGGACCACCAGCGCTATGTGGAGTCTTATCTTAGTGAGTACCCGGGTTATTATCACACCGGTGACGGCGGCTATATAGATAGTGATGGTTACCTGTACATCATGGGCAGGACCGATGATGTGATTAATGTTGCTGGACATCGATTATCGACAGGGCAAATGGAAGAGGTTGTTGCCGCCCATCCTGCGGTGGCCGAATGTGCAGTGGTAGGTATTGAGGATAAAGACAAAGGCCAGGTGCCGGTAGGGATGGTAGTGATTAAGGATGGGGTCAATATCGAATTAGGCACACTTGAAGATGAACTGGTGGCGATGGTCCGCAAGGACGTTGGTGCGTTTGCCAGCTTTAAGCGAATTGTCAGGGTGCTACGCCTGCCTAAAACCCGGTCTGGAAAGATATTAAGGCAGGTCATCCGGAAGATTGTTGATACAAAGCCCTACGAAATGCCCGCGACTATTGATGATCCGGCAATCCTGGAAGAAATTGCTGATGCATTCAAACAAAATGGTATCGGTTACATTGCGCAGCAACATTGATGTCAACAAAGACAGTCCTGATCACCGGTGCGTCTTCCGGGTTTGGGGAGGCCAACGCACGGAAATTTGCTGCCGAAGGGCATCGGCTGATCCTTGCTGCCAGAAGAACGTAGTGATGCCCGTGGCACAAGTCTGGTCGCCCTTTGCGGAACATCGGGATAGCTGAAGAGGCCGCGTGGGGGCGGTTTATCCGGTCAACGTGAAACACCTCATGTTTGGCGCTATACTGGAGATCACTCCATCCAAGTTTGTTGCTCCCGATGATTATTGTTCATGGTACGTTTCCCGTTAAAGTTGAAGTCAGAGATGACGCGCTCGAATTGATGCGCCAGATGGCTAAGGCTAGCCAGGGAGAAGAGGGTTGCATCAGCTACGAGTTCTACGTTGGTCTGACTGACCCCAACACATTGCTTCTTTTCCAGGAGTGGGAGTCTGTAGACGCGCTTCAGGGACATTTTGAAACAGACCATATGGAAGAATTCCTGAAGCTGTTGCCTGGTGTTCTCGATGGGCAGGTGGTAAGCCGTCGCTATGAAGTGAAAGTCAGCAATGATGTGTTCGAGGCTGGGGACTTTGATCCCGAACCGGTTCATATTGAAGAAGAACGCGAAAAAATCATTCACTAGTATCGCTTAGAGAATCTCCAGGGCCGACTCAGGTGGTCTTCCGACTCGTGCCTGATCTCCGCAGATGACGATCGGGCGCTGCATCAACTTTGGCGCGATTACTATTGCGTCCAGAACATCATTCTCGGATGAATCTGCCGTTAACCCGGATTCTTTGTACTCATCTTCACCAGTCCTGACAATGTCAGCAGCTGCAATACCTAACATTTTTACGATGTCAGCGAGTTCACTTTTTGATGGCGGCG
>Ga0209445_1002085_pt1 | contig 10334 bp, 10 predicted proteins | sample MarorgKNORR_S2LV_4_FD_188223 | JGI IMG/M metagenome (GOLD analysis project Ga0209445, IMG submission 188223) | Marine microbial communities from the Southern Atlantic Ocean, analyzing organic carbon cycling - NADW_A/KNORR_S2/LV (SPAdes) (version 2) | ecosystem: Environmental > Aquatic > Marine >...
CCGCGAGGAGGCGGGGCGGGACCCGGCATCGATCAACATCACCACTTTCATGGCCCGTCCGGAGCCCGGCGCCATAGCCAGGTTGGAAGCCGCCGGGGTGGACCGGGCCATCTTCGCATTGCCATCGGCAGAGCGTGACACCGTGGTACCCATCATCGACGAGTGCGCCAAACTGATCTAGACCGCGCCCTGCCAACGATTGAACGCCGCAATGAGACTGAACACGCCCCTCTGGCCACTCCTTCTGGTGATATTATCGCCCGTTGCAGATGAGTTGGGGCATCCTATTTTTATTGCCAAACTGCGGGTTAGACCAGCCCTGGTGGCAGCTAACCCACATGCGCTTGGCGCTGCTGCCCGGCTTGGCGGACCTCGTCCCCATCGTCTGGCTGGCATCGACAAAGACTCAGGTGCGAAAAGCGGCTTTCGCCGCCGGGATGGTTGGGGTTATCCGGGTCCCGTTACCCCAGTTGGTAGTTGGCGACTATGCGGCTAGGTTTGGCGGACACGGCGGCGACCCAGACTGCGCGGTTTCCTCGTTCCTGCTGGTGCTGTTGACATTGCTGATCCTAGCGGTTTGGGCAGCCGGCTCTCATCTCGCCTTCTTACTCCGCCGGGTAACCAGGGCTGTGGCCGTATAGCCAGTCTTTTACCCCATCGTCGAAAGCACGTCATTAGTTATCTGGTACCTTAACGGCTTGCCCGACTCCCAAGCCTGAAACTCCTCAATCATGCAATCGGCCATCCTAACCACCTCGTCCCCAAGCGACCCACCGATGTGGGGGCTTATCCAGACGTTGGGAAGCGTCCAAAGTTCGGAGCCGGCGTCGGGGGGTTCTGGGTAGGTCACGTCGAGGAGGGCGGTGAGGTCCGGGCGATTCTTGAGGGTCTCGATCAAGCCGGCTTCCGACACTTGCGCGCCCCTGCCGGTGTTGATGAAAGTGGCGCCTTCTTTCATGCTGTCGAACAAAGACCCGGTGAGGACCTCTTTGGTGGACGGTAGGTCCGGTATGTGGTTGCTCACGATATAGGACCGCCGAAAGAGTTCTTCCAGCGAATCGATCTCCACGCCAAGCTCAGTGGCTTTCTCCTCGCTAATGTACGGGTCGTTGACGATAACCCGAAAGCTGAATCCCTGGAGCAGCGCGGTCAGGCGTTTCCCAATCATACCCATGCCGGTAAGGCCGATAGTTTCTCCGTTGACGCCTGACCGGTGGAACGCCTTTGCTTTGCCCTGGTCCTGAACTTCGTAATAATCCCTTATCGTACGATAGTAGCCTCGGCAAGAAAGAAGGATCTGCGCCAGGACCATCTCCGCCACCGGTATCGCGTTCATGTCCCAGGCTCCGACGAGCATGATGCCGTGGTCGACTATCGGCTGAGCAAAGGCTCTCACGTTTCCGGCGGCGTAGAAAACCGCTTCAAGCGTGGGCATCTTCCCAAGCTGCTCGTCCGACAAGTGTGGCATTCCCCAGGTAGCGAAGACAACTTCCACGCCGGCCAGGTTGGAGGCTTGCTCATCAAAGTTTTTCGCGTTGATGACCTCTGGATAGAGGTCGGTCAGCTTCTCAATCGCCTGCCTTCGGCCTTGTCCAAAGACCTCACCGTCCTTGATCGGATAGTCATAAAAAAGCGCTGCTCTTTTAGGCATGGCTTACCCCCGTGACGCGATCGAACCGAGTGATACGCCCTCTGAATTCTACCCCATCTCTAGATCCGCCCAAACGCCCGTGTGGTCAGACGGCCAAAGAGAATAATCTTCGGGACTGGGCTTGTTGAAGCACACGCCGCTGTCCTTCACGCGAAGGGGACCGGCAACCCAGATGTAGTCGATGCACCGGTCGAAGCGCTCCCAGTTCGGATGGGAGGGGGTCCCGTTCTTTTCCTGTAATGGAGTGAAGGCGGTGGGCTCGGTCTGGGTGGGCTTGAAATGGGTCGCCATCAAGGCAGCCGAGGCCATGTCCAGGGTTGCGTTAAAATCACCGCAGACCACACGGGCGTCGACATCGTTCCTAGAGCTTACCCAATCAAGAAGTTGTTCCACCTGATACAGGCGTAGGGAGTCTTCACCTTCAGACCGGTAGAGATGAGTAACGTACAGGTCTACTAGGCGGTCATCTATCTCAACCCGGGCCACCAGGGCCACGGCGTCGCGAGCTCGATAGTCCAGGTTGGCCGTCTCCCTTACCGGGAACCTGGTCAAGAGACCTTCGCCGTCTACGACAGAGAGGCCGTTAACTTTGGACTGCTGGATCAGGTTATATTCGAGACCGCAGTGTTCCTTAGCGGCATGTTGGAGGTAGCGGCCGGTTTGCCGGGGAAGGCAGATCTCGTTGATGGCGAACACATCGGGCTTCAAGTCGCCCAATTCCTCGACAATCAACGCCCGCCGATCGTCCCACCGTTTGTGGTCTTGTTCCAGATTCAGTGTCGCTATTCTAAATCCCATGCTTCCTTCTACGTTTCAGATTATTCGACATGCTTGAATCCCAAGCCCAGATTCTTCAGAGTTGTGTTCGCCCCGCAATATGCTCTCTTCGGCCAGCACTTCCACTTCCCAACGAATCGAGAGAACCTGCCTCTATGATGGGCGAAGATCCGGTACCAAGGTTCCGCGAGGGCGTATAGGGGCCAACGGGCAAAGAGTCTTGCGATTGGGCCGAGACGGCTCTCCGTTGCGCCGACGATTGTGAAGATTGCGCGGGCTCCCTGCCGGTGACCACCTTCGTCGTCTATCCAGTGGATCGTGCGCGTGCGCTCGACTTTTGACAGATTAGGAAGTAGTTCGGCCGACTCATTGCATTCATTACCCACGAACAGAATGCATGAGCGCCGGTCGCGAAGCGCTGCCCAGCGCCTAAACGCCTGTCATACAGAACAATTGGAATCAAATAATACAACCGCCATTCGTTACCAGCCTGTTCGACGGCGTCGGCTCGCTAGACATCCGATGGAGTTGCCCGCCGATCTACTGATTAATCGAGAATATCTCCAGCGCGACGATGACAACCATCGGCTCTGCCCCAGGCCGCCATCGCTCCAAGAGTCTATCTGGGCGCGCAGGCTTTGATGATTTGCATCGCTTCTTCTTTGGACTTTTCGCCGGAAACCCGGGGAGAAATGATCGGCTGGGTGATGCCCGCACGGCGATAATGATCCAGCCGGCTCCTGGCTTGTTCGGCGCTACCCACCAGCGCGATGGAGTCGACGAGTTCGTCGGGGACCAATGAGATGGCTTCCGATTCCTTGCCATCATTCCAAGCTCGGCGCACCGCTTGAAGCTCCTCGGTGAAGCCGGCGCCTTCCATCAACTTGCGGTACCGGGGGAACTTGGCAGAGTACCTGGCGATGTTGGCCTTCAGTCCAGCAATGGCCCCTTCGCCCGAGCTACCCACCGCGCAAGGCATCAGCGTCGCCACATCTACCTCGCTGGGGTCGCGCCCGGCCCGTTTTGCCCCCTCTGCCACGTGGGCCGCCGCAGTCTCGGCATGCTCCAGGGTGCACCAGGTCATCAGTGCGCCCTGGGCGATCTCCCCGCAGACCTCCAGCATCTTAGGGAAAACGGCGGCCACATATATGGGTATCTCCCTTCGCAAAGGCTCGAACCAAAAGTCGAAGTTTTCTATGTCGTAGACGCTGCCCTGATAGGACACCTCTCCCTTCTCTAACAACTCCCGAACAATCTCAACGCACTCCCGCAACCGAGGCACCGCCTTTTCGAACACCAACCCATGCTCCGGTTCCACCTGGACCTTGTGGCTGGTCCCCAGTCCCAGCACGAACCTCCCTTGGGAAAAGTGGTCCACCGATGCCGCAGCCATTGCGATGGTAGGGGCGCTACGTACAAATACGCTCGTAATACTGGTGCCCAACAGAATATTCTTGGTCCTGAGAGCGCAGGCGGTCAGAATCGAGAACTGATCGCCCCCATGCCCCTCGGCCATCCACGCCGATTCATAGCCCAGTTCATCGGCAAGCTGAATACAATCCACGATGTCAGGAGGGTTGAGACCGCCGGAGAAAGAAAGCCCGATCCGTTCCATTAAGTCACCTCGCCTGGCGGCAATCGCCCCGCCGCCAACATGGCGCATGTTACGTCCCGGTGGGCAGCTTGTCCACCGCGTTCCTCCTATACCCGAGAGTGGTCATACCACCATGGTCTATAGTAGACTCGGTTTCAGGAAATCTTATAGTTAGAAAACGGGTGGAAAAATATGGCTGAAAACAATCATGAGGTCGCGGTATTCGCGGGGGGATGTTTCTGGTGTACCGAAGCGGTCTTTTCTCAACTTAAAGGCGTGCTGATGGTGGTTCCGGGCTATGCGGGTGGGCATACGGAAAACCCCACGTATCGAGAAGTATGCACCGACAGCACCGGCCATTCGGAAGCGGTAAGGATCCAGTTTGACTCGGATCAGATTCCCTATCAACGCTTGCTCGAAGTATTCTTCGAAACCCACGATCCCACCACGTTGAACCGGCAAGGAGCTGACAGGGGTACCCACTATCGTTCGATGGTCCTGTATGCCGGCGACGCCCAGAAAGAGCAGGCGGAAGCATACATCAAGGAACTGGATTCCTCCGGCTCATTGCGCGACCCGATCGTCACCGAGGTCGTGCCCCTGGAAGCCTTCTACGAGGCCGAGGAAGACCACAAGCAGTTCTACCTGAACAACCCGGACATGATGTATTGTCAGATCGTGATCAGGCCGAAGGTAGCAAAAGTCCGAGGGGAATTTGCCGAACTCTTGCGTTAACCTGCCAGACCAACTTTAAAGGGGGTGGAGATGCCGTTTGCCGATCTAGGCGAGAAACGAATCTGGTACGAGATCAACGGCGAAGGCGAGCCATTGGTGCAGATCCCCGGCGGCGCCTTGGGATTGAAGAATTTCTCCAAGGTCACACCGGTCCTGTCCCGCCACTTCCGGGTGATCGATTACGATCTGGTGGGCACCGGAAAGAGCACCCCAACGCCGCCGGGATACAAGGTGCAGGACTGGACCAACGACTTGCGCGATCTGATGGACATTCTGGATATCCCGCAAGCCCATCTGCACGGAACATCCACCGGGGGTTTGGTTGCCTTGCAATTCGCGGCGCAACACCCGGAGCGGGTGAAAAAAATGGCGCTGGTGGGAGTGGTGGCCAAGTACGATACGGCGCTTCGCCTTAACCGCAAACTCGCCAAAGCCCTGGCCGCCAACGTAGGCATGGTCGCGGTCGCCGAACTGACGGCCCAGGCTGTGCTGACCTCAAACTTTCTGGACAGCCCCGAAGCCGGCCCTTTGCTGGACCAGATGCGGTCAACGTTTTGCGAGATATCCCCGGAGACGTATATCGCGACCTCGGAAGCCTGTGACGACGTCGACCTGGGGCCGGACCTGCCTAACATCACCGCCCCGACTCTGGTCATCAACGGCGAGTTCTCGGCCAACTCCCCCGTGGACACCGGCCCCCTGGGCATCGGTGGACGGGGCATTGCGGACGGGGTTCAGTACGGGCGGCTGGTGGTCATCAAAGGCGCCAGGCATCTCGTGATGATGGAGCGGTTCGAAGAGGTATGCGACAACATCATCGACTTCCTGAACGAGTAGACCGGGCGGCCATTCCTCCGAATTCGCCCCTACGACTCTACCATCACCTCGTCATTTAAAAGGACGCCCCCGTTCAGGTAGGCCAGTGTTATCGGGTCGCGTTGAAGCGCCGCTTGGACCGCCTCGATCGGGGTGGCGCTGGGAGTTCCGGGCACGATTATCCGGCGCGTTACCCCGCGGCGAGCCACCACACCCTCGGCGGCGTTGGACTGGGACTGCCCCCTACCGCCGCCACCGGCCGCCATATACAACTCCACACTTAGGCCATCTGCGTCTTCCGTCCCCAGGGGCAGCAACCGGCTCAAGGTAGAAACGGTCGACGCCGCCCACCCAGCGTGGCCCAAGGGAAACGGTGGCGGTACCCAGCCTTCGGAGCTATGTCCGCCGAGTATGGTCCAGCGGCCTGTCCGAGTCAGGTTTTGGCATTGAATGGAAATCTTGGCCTCCCCTTCGTGCTCCATCCTCCCTTCATCGTCGTACTCCTTGGTGTCCAGAAGGTATCGGCCATGGACGGATCCAGTGGGTACGGTGGGTAGAGCCCCGTCCAAAGGCGGAAGGGATTCCGGCAATGGAGAGGCTGAGGCCACCTCCCCATTGCTCCAACGAATCTCGTCCTCGATCTCCATGGAACCCTTGGTTAGAGCCTGTCCGACCGGGCAATACCGGGAAGCCCGCTCAAGCCGGACCCGCTCCGGCTCAGATATCCGGCCTTTCAGGGTGACCAGTTCCCTAACACCGAAACCGATCGCATTGGGAAGCTCAACCGGCTCCACCTCAAAATCGACCTTTATGTCTTCCAGGGCGATGTTGCCACGGTAGGCGACGCCTACCACCGTGACTACGGTTCAAGCGGCCCAAGCCGCCACCGACAGGTATTGGGGAGGAGGACCGACCATATCAAAGCCGGGGTTCGGGATACCGGTTATAAAAGACCACGGTCCCCTGGCATCCGGTGCGGCGCCGACTACGGTTAGCACCGATTCTTTTCCAACAGTCCGGGCAACAATATTGGGATGGATCTGTTCTGCCATTCGATAAAGGCTCCTTTATTGTTATGAGCCGAGTCTATCGAGTGGGCGCGGGAATGGCAAGGGTCTGGACATCAAAAGCAACTTTAGAGAAGTAAAGATGATTTTCGCGGCTGTCAATGGAACGCTCCGTGATAGTCGTACCTGGACTAAACCACCCTCTTAGACGTGATCGCCGTCACTATATTGACCCTAAATCCCCCGAGCGAAGACGATTGCCGCGCTGAGAGTTTGGGTTGTCTTCTGTACTTTTATGTCCGTTAACTTCCGGTTTCTTCCTTTCCAGGAAATGATATTACCTGCCGCTGGGAATCCTTGGTTCCGCAGCCAGCCAAGAAATTCCTTAGTGCGATCGTCGAATAATTTGTAATCCATTCTTTCCCGTTTACTCCCAAGCATTAGATTGAGCACCGCGATGGACTACTCCTACGACTGCATCGCGGCGGTGTGGTGATCTGCAATTCGGTTAAGCCTTAACCCACATGGCCTTGTCCGTTCAGCGCCAGATTCGCTTTGCGCAACGATTCTATGAGGCGCGGAACATCAGCGGTTTGAACGTGAATCGAAGATGCATCTAGTCTAAGCTGGACGATACTTAAAGAACCAGGAGTAGCACGACGGGATTTAACTAGATATTGGTTGGCTCCCGAGCGAGGATTCGAACCTCGGACCTAGCGGTTAACAGCCGCCCGCTCTACCGCTGAGCTACTCGGGAATGCACCCTATCTGTATACAGCGGGTTCGTCAGTTAATTACCGACTAACCGACCGCTCTATCGCTCCTCATATAACGTTTCCGCTCTTAGTTTTTCCATTCTAACGGGGTGAGCCTTCCCGTTCCACCTTCTCCCGTATCGCCTCTTCTATCCACACGCCCAACGTCTTGCCTTCAGTCACTGCAGCTATCTTGGCCTGGCGATGAGCGCTGGGCAGCATCCGTAATGCCACCAGTTTTCTCTGTTCGTCTGGGACTGTCATTGTATATATATTGTATAACAAATACGACGTTAACTCAATGCCCGACAGTCACAGGGTATGAAACCATGAATGTATTATTAAAGGTACTTTCCTGGGTGGGGGTAGGAATGGCCTATTTAAAATAGAGTCATGGTTTCATGGGTAGATTGGCTACTTGGGGTTGGACCCCCGCCTGTGAGCATGACCACGGATTCAACTCTACGTTGGCGACATCGACCTGGGAAAAGCGTTCGCCCTTCGACCTTACCCCACCATTGGTGTCCATGGTCCGTGAAGCGTTTGAATTGCGATACTGGTAGTGGTGGGGTGGAGGGTGGTATCGACAGCAACCCTGGCGCGGAAGCGAGAACACCAGCGGAGATGTTTTTCCTGAGCGATTAATATCCACACTGCCTGAGGAGACCATCAGTCGGACAAGATGGTAATAGATGATGACAACAATTGACCGTCTTCCTTAGAAGACTCGCGATTGGGGGATTCAACGTACCCGATCACGGTCTTGGTCGCAGTCTGACCAACACAGAATCTGGTATGTAGTCCAGCAACTGAAACCCACCCGTTCCCAATCACCGATCCCCGGGCCCCAAAGTTAGACATCTCGAACCGGCTGTCACTATAAAGCAGTACACATCCAGAGAACCCTTCTGGAAGATCGATCTGACTGTCTGGCACAATGTCGAAGCCCCCCTCCGACTCGGCTACTATCCTGTCCAATATCTCCTCTGCAGACTCACCTGCCACCAAGTCTCGTGTAAAAATTCCAACAACCCGATAGTCCTTATCTAACACATCCGTCGCTGTACCCGGGGCCCGCATGTCAAAATATCCGAAGTTCACCACAATGTCCCATCCTTCGGGAACGGTCGCATCGGCTGGAATCCCAACGACCTGGAGTAAGTATCGGAAATCACTCCCTTGCGTTTCAAGCTGAGAGTCTTCCAATAATGCCCGAACCACCTTGTGTCCTAGTGCCGTTATGGAGAGCAGCAGGCCTAGTTGCCCTCCTGAAGGCTCACTAGATGTCATGGTCGCAATGCCAACCATCTTTCCTTCGGTGTTGACAGCAGGTCCTCCGCTATTCCCGTGTCCAAGCTGACCATCGAATTTAATCACCGCTCCATTGGAATCGAATCCTGCCACTGTGCCCCTCGTTGCGGTCAAGGTTTCCCCGCCGATCTTAGGGAACCCACCTAAGACGAGCGTATCACCAAGAGCAGGGAGACCTCTTGATACTTCGATGGGCTCGCCCACGGGGTCTTCTACTTTGATCAGAGCGAGGTCTACATGTTCATCAATGAAGAGCACCTGCCCCTTGGTTACCACGGGCGGGCCACTCTCAGGATGGAATGAAACCTCGATGGTACCTATCGCACCATCGATTACATGGGCATTGGTGATGACATGATCACCGCGCCCAACCATCACACCGCTACCTTGAGAAGCCCCTTGACTGGTACGAGAAATTATCTTCACGACTGATTGTTGAATTACATGATATGGATTGAGATGGACTTGGGTAGGAGTTGGTGGTACAGCAGTAGGAGTTGGTGTCGGGGTTGGTGGTACAGCAGTAGGAGTTGGTGTCGGGGTTGGTATCGCTTCCATGGTTGCTTGAATTCGTGCCTCAACTGTGGCATTTATGTCCGGGGTAGGAGTAGGAGTGACCGTAGGCAACGCAGCCTTCACCCTAGCGACCACAGTAGCTTCAATATTGATTGTCGGAGCAGGAGTTGTCGTCGGGACTGGTGTAGGTGTCGGGACTGGTGCTTGTGTGGCGCAAGCAAGCCCGATGATGCCAGAGGTCAGCAGTATCAACACCAAAGACAGGTCGTGCATGTGCGCCATGCGTGGCTTCATTGCACCATTCTACCAAAGTCGGGTTATAACGCAGTTCTACGACAGGGCAATCCCGGAAGTTCCATTAGACCATAAGGAGTACTGGAGAAGTGGGGATCAATCCCTACAGCCTAGGTTTTTGAATCTTAGGCACAAAACATTGACAGTACTGGCCCCAACACGCTAAAATAGCGGAGCGCTTTCACAAACTGGTGAGGGCGCTCTTTTTTTGCCCAACGCTATGGACGGCAGATGCCCCGCTTGAGAGGGGAAGGTCCCTTACCATGGGGTAGGGATTTAAGCTACCCCTAAACAAAGATGGAGTCTACCTTTGTACGGTTCAAGGTATTCCTCTAGATATTCTCAGAGTAAGAGCAATACGGGGTACATCATCGCCATAGTGGTGGTAGTTGCCGTTGTCATAGCTGCACTTGCCGTAGCCTTCTTCATTTTCGGTGAAGACACGAACCCGCTCCCGTTGACAGGCAATGCAGTAGTAGGCGGTGGAGAGGAACCGAACGGTGTTTCTGAGGTTGCCGCATCTACTCTCGATATCGATGCAACCGTTGAAGCCAGGGTTGAGCAAAAATTAGCTGCTCAACCTACACCCAACCTCGATGCAACGGTAGAAGCTAGGGTTAGGCAGATACTAGCTGCCCAACCTACGGTCATACCTCAGGTAATCGTCAAAGAAGTCCCTGTGGAGATAATTAAAGACGTGGTGCGGGAAGCTCTCGCTGCAAGGGTCTCTACTACCGCACCTCCCATGAGCATGCCTGGCTTCACCCCATTTCCTAGTGCTACTCCGGTTGCAACGCCCACGCCAACATCAACACTAGTGCCAATTCCGGTTCCTACGCCTATTCCTACGTCAGTACCAACGCCAATTCCGGTTCCTA
>Ga0209445_1002087_pt1 | contig 10327 bp, 10 predicted proteins | sample MarorgKNORR_S2LV_4_FD_188223 | JGI IMG/M metagenome (GOLD analysis project Ga0209445, IMG submission 188223) | Marine microbial communities from the Southern Atlantic Ocean, analyzing organic carbon cycling - NADW_A/KNORR_S2/LV (SPAdes) (version 2) | ecosystem: Environmental > Aquatic > Marine >...
GTGATAACCGAGAATTCGGGGGAACCATGGCCGCAGTGGATCGCCGGACTTTCTACGCAAAGGTCGGCCAGGCAGCGCCGCTGGTACAGCATTTTCAGGAAGCCGAAGCACAGATGAAGGGTTACGACATCGGTTGGGAGACCCGCATCTACACGGATTATTACAGCGGAAGGTTGGACAGCGTGGTCGTGGAATGGGCCTTAGAGGACCTAGGCGACATGGATGCGGAATTGAACCGGGTAATGGAAATCCCTGAAGCAGGGGCGTTCTTCGGAGCGTGGATGGGAAAGTTGAACGACATGATCACCCACGCCGAAGGAGACAACTGGACGGTAGTTCAGTAGCCGGCGTCACCGGCCAAAGTTCGCCCATGTTTAGCTTCGAGCCCGGTCGTGAGTGCGCTACTGGAATTCAGGCAGGACTTTAGAGCCAAAGAGGTCCAATGCCCGCATGACCTCGTCATGGGTGGTGTCTCCGGCCTGAATCATGATTAAGAGTTGGTCGACTCCCAGCTTCGCCCATCGCTCCACCCCACGGCAGACCGAATCGACGTCACCGCCGATAACCAGACCGTCCCGAATCAGGTCTTCGTTCGACCTATTGAGGATGGCTGGGCGGACGCCGGGCCTCTGCCCGGTAGCCTGCTGGCTTTCGTAGTACTCGCCTGTGTGGGCGCCAAAGCGGACCCGTTGCAACTCAGAGTCGTTGTCGCCGGCATACCACCGGGCCGCCGCGCAGGCCAGGTCGCGTCCGACGGTATAATCCGCATTGATGTTGCCGATGATGAAAGTTGCCACTTGATGGTTGGCGTAACCGCCCACGGGCGTGCATTCGGCCTGGACCTCACGGTAGGCGCGGATCGATGGCTCAATCTCATCGGGCTCGGTGCCGTTGAATCCTAGAATTCCCAGACCCTTCCGAGCCGCCTCGGCATAGGTGGCCGGCTGACTACCGGCAACCCACAACGGTGGGTGGGGCTTTTGGACCGGTTTGGGAACTAAGTGGCGCTCCAACAGGTCTGGGTACCACTTGCCCTGCCAGCCGGGGAAAGGGTCGTTCAAGAACATGGAACAAATCACGTCCAGTGATTCGTCCCATATCTCCTTGGACTCGTCCGAAGTAACCCCGAAAGCCTCTATGTGGTAGGGTGAGGCGCCCCTTCCTGTGCCGAACTCCACTCTTCCGTCCGAGAGATGGTCCAGGGTGGACACATATTCGACCACCCGGTACGGGTGATTGCAGGGGAGTACTACCACCGCCAGCCCTAGCCGTATGGTTGTAGTCCGCTGGGCCAGCGCCGCCAGAAACAACTCGGGCGACGAGCTATGGCCGATCTCCGGATAGAAATGATGCTCGGTCTGCCAGTAGCAATCGAAGCCCACGGATTCGGCGTGCACCGCCTGTTCCATGGCCTCTTTGTACAGCAAGACCTCCCCATTTTCACGCCAGGGCTTGGGCATCTGGAGTTGGTTGAAATACCCGAATTTCATCGATAGCACCTTGGATGCGCGGTTGCCGAACTGCATGGCGAGCAGCAGACGCACATGTTACCACGGACATCATTCGAGAACTCGATTCGCGAACGAGTCTGCGGGCCCATAGGAATGATGCAATAGGCGAAGATATTTGACACTGGGTAGTAGCGCCGTTGATATCCGGCATTCTCAGAGCGGCGCAGTTTCGGGACGAATTTCAGACGCTTTAGGAACGGCGACGGTATCCGGAAAACGGTTTTTTGATGGAATAGAAGCGCTATGACAGCAGTTTTAGACCACACGATCGCCCCGGTAAGAGACCAAGACGAGTCAGGTGATTTCTACACCAACGATCTCGGATTCAAATACGACGGCAGGACCGGAATGAACGACGTCTTCGCCGCGATCCGCCTGAACGATTCGTCCACTTTAGACCTTTGGCGTTCGGACGAGATTCCCGGTTTAAGCCATCATTACGCCCTCGCGTTGGACCGCGCCTATTTTGATAGATTTTTCCAAGCGATAAAGGATTCGGGAATCCCCTTTGGAGACGAGCCCAGAGAAGCGGCCAACATACGCGACCCAGGCGCCAGCACTAACGCCAAAGGCGAAACTCTATCGGTCTATTTCAACGACCACAACGGGCATCTCCTTGAGATCATCACCTACGAATAGAAGCCGGTAGGCATGCCGCTTCATCTGACAAATGGCACCGACAGCCGCTCGTTGAAAATCGATGCCGGCGGTTCCATCATTGAGAAGCCCTAACCGCGTTTGGAAATTGTTGCTGAGGGGATGATTGGGTGGTGGAACTGGCAACGGAATCCGGTCCCTTCAAGCGGGGAAATGAAACCGGACTGACCTATGATCTGAAGATGGCGGCTTGGGAATGGCTTTACCGCGAGGCTGGCTGCCGGGTCATTGGGCTAGAGGTAAAGCTGGAAGGACCGGGCGGGCGTATCGTGGACCTGGCGGCTGTAGGCCCCCAGAACACGTTTTACATCATTGAGGTCAAATCCAGCCGGTCTGACTTCTCCAGGGACGACCACACCGGCGGCGACTTAACGGAATTACAAGACCGGGAGCGCAACGTCATGGGGCGCACTGACCTGGCCAAGGAGACTCTGCGCCAGGCCTTGGGCTTTGCTAAGGAAACCAGTCCTGATTTCTGGCGTGATGTTCCCGCCTTCAAGCAGGCTCTGTCCGACTACCAGCGGGTTTCCGGCAAAGAAGAGGCCTACCGCAACCGTGTCGCCACATTTAGCACCAAGTTCCACGACTCCAGGTTCATGGGCATCGCCGATTTCCATTATCTGATCGCCCCCAAGGGCGTGGTCACCCGCAGCAGCCTGCCGCCTCGGTGGGGGTTGATTGACGAAGCGTCGGAGCTTTCGCTGCCAGCGCCCAGAAAAGATGTCCGGAAGAACACAGGCATCGTATCCAACTTTCTGCGCGCCATCGCACGCAGCAACACCACGTCAATGATGCGGTCGCAGGGGATGTCTTTCACCAGGGGAGAGATGGGGACGGCGCGATAAGAGAGGCTTGGTATTCGAGGACCGCGACCATGGCTAAGGCAGATTCCAGGAGTCAATTTCCCCAGCATCGTCGAAGACCACCAACTGCGGACCGATCACGGTGTCCCCTCCACTATCGGAGCCTGAAATCGTGAAAATGTCCCTCACTTCGATCAATACCGTGGGCCGAGAATATTTGTCTCGTGGAAACGCTCCGCCGGCGAAGTGATTAAAGAGGAAGAAGACTACTTCGGCTCTGCCGAGGCTATGGCCGCCAGGATAATGGATGAGTCTAAGGGTGGCCAAGTTTTGGTGTCCGACCTGTTGCGGCAAGTAGCTGAAGGCCCGTCCAATACCGAGCATCAGTACTTGGATTTTGGCCGCCGAACTCTTAAAGGCTTCGAAGATGAGGAACAGACCTACGAAGTGCTATGGCAGACCACGGCGTAGTAGCGGCGACTAAATAGGACTACGGTCTGTGCCCCAAGGCTAGGTGTGGAGCAGTTGCCACTCCAGTGAGCCCAGGTTGAACGTGATGCGCCGGAAGCCCTCAGCGTAGTCCAGGCCGGTATTCTCTTTGTGGCGGCCAGAGTTGTTTCTGACCCGCTCGAGTCGCTCTTTCCGGGTTGACCTCATCTGACTAGCGTGGGCGCCTAGAGAGTCAACCTTTACATCCAGGTAGGACCCGATATCAACGAAAACGTCCGGGTCTTCGCCGCCCCAGAGGAATGCCTGCTCGACCCGGTGCGGCTCCAGTCCCTCCTCGGTGATTTGCTCCGGGAAGTACTGGTAGCTCCAGGCATAGGTGAATGCTGCGTCGATGGCGACCTGTCCGCTCTTCCTGTGGTCGCGGTGGGTGTGCGAAGTCGTGCGGTAAGGGTCGACAGCGAGTATCAGGTCCGGTTTGAAGCGGCGTATCTCGCGGGTAACTTGACTACGGAACAGCTCGGTGTCCTCCAGTCCGCCGTCGGGATGAGCTAGAAATACCACGTCAGTGACGCCCACGATGTCTGAGGCATTGTTCTGTTCTATCACCCGCGTGGCAGCCAATCGCTCGGAAGTCATCTCCCTGTCCCCGGTGCCTTTGTTGCCGTTGGTGCACATCACCACCGCGGCCACGGTGCCAAATTCTTTAACCCACTTAGCGAGCGCCCCGCCGCATCCGCCTTCGCAGTCGTCGGGATGGGGCGTAATCGCCATGGCCCTCTTGGGCGCAGTTGTTAATATTTCCATCCAGTTCTTGGTGTTCTCCTCACAGGGGGTTGCCCGCCAGCCATTATACGGAATTCGTAGGAGAGAGTGTGGAGAAAACGCGGGGGTTCCGAAAAACATTCCAAACGGATTTCCACCGAGAAGTTCAACGGATGGAAGTGCGGCCACGCGGCCTGCCTGCCGGCTCAGCTGTTGGGGAGGGTTTTGGAGCGGCCCAGCGCGGTGGTGGCGTAGCGGCCTGAGCGGCCGGGGATGCGCTCCAGCCATCTGAACTTGGAGCGCGCGGCGTTGCGGAGGGTCTGGGTGAAGTTGCCCGGCCTGCGCCACTCGGCCAGATCGAAGAGCCAGGCCAGGTCATCGGCGGTTATGCCTTCGACACCGAAATGGCGGCTTGCGCCCTCGGCGGCTACCACCACCCGCCGCATGTCACCCAGGGGCTTGGCGTCCCGGCAGAAGGCCGTGAAATTCGTCGCGCCCCTTTCGGACAAGAACTCAGGGGGCGCTGTAGCAGTCCCTTCCCTGTTACTCGCGCCAATACTCGACTGGGCGGTCTCCCGTGCAATTGTGGTTTCGGGCGCGGGTATCGGCTCTGCGGGCGGTACAGGTGGAATTGATGTCCCCGTGGGAAGCTCCGACGCGGCTACGCTGGTACTTTTTTCCGTTGGCGCACCCGGCGATACAGATGCAGGCGCCTGCATCAAGTCTCTGGGTAGATCTCGCAGCGCCAGACTGACGACTTCACGTAGTACCTCGGACTCTTCTGACTCAAAGGTGATCTGCGTGTTGTTGGGGAGAGATATGGAGACTTTGACCATGTTTACACTTAAACCGCGAGTACAGGGATACCCATTGATTTTCACGGGTACCCATCGTAACGCAGGTACTACACAAAGGCAAACAGGGTACTAAGTAGAAGTGTAGAGTAGGAAAGCTCCAGGTGTAGCGCAGGCACACCTGAACGGTTTGTTAGATGGTCTGCTTCAGCCTGATGGCGAGAGACCGAGTCATGCCGGGGACCGATGCCAGATCGTCCACCGCCGCCTCTTTGATACCCTTCAGGGTACCGAACCGTCGCATGAGCATCCGCTTGCGTTTTGGGCCGATGCCGGTGACGTTGTCCAAGGGAGATTTCAGGCTGCTCTTGCTGCGCAGGTTCCGGTGGTAAGTGATGGCGAACCGGTGGGCCTCGTCGCGGATCCTCTGTACCAAGTACAGGGCTTGGGAGTCGCGGGGCAGGACGATGGGCTCCGGGGCGTGGGGGACGAACAGCTCCTCATTCTCTTTGGCTAAAGAAGCCAAAGGAATATCGTCCAGACCCAGCTCCAAGAAGACCTCAAGGGCCGCGGAGAGTTGACCTTTTCCACCGTCGATCAGCACCAGGTCCGGAATCACGCCGAAACTGTCGACCCTAAGTCCCTCGCCTTCACCACGCTGTTCAGCAGCCCTTGCGGCAGCCAGACGCTTGAATCGGCGGCGGAGCACTTCACGTATGCTCTCAAAGTCGTCAACGCCTTCCACGGTCTTCATCTTAAAACGGCGGTAATGGGCTGGTTTGGGTTTGCCGTCTTCAAAAACCACCATGCTGGCCACAGTGTTGCTGCCCTGGATGTGGGAGATGTCGTAGCATTCCATGCGCCGAAGCGGTAGCGGCAGGCTTAACTCTTCTTCAAGGTCTGACATCGCTTGCTGAATGATATCGGTGTCGCCCATCCAGGTGATCCGGTGCTGGGCCAGGCCCTGCCGTGCGTTGCTGGCTACGGTCTGCACCAACTGTTTGTGAATACCGCGCTGAGGACAGACCAGCCGCACGGCGCCACCACGCACCTGGCGCAACCATTCGGTGATGGTTTCCTCGTCTTCCGGCATTTTTTGAACCACTATCCGGGGCGGCACCACCAGGGCTGCGGTTTGGTAGAACTGTTTGATGAACTGTCCCAATACCAGTTCTTCGCTGTCGTCCTGGGTGCCTTCCATGAAGAAATGGTCCCGGCCGATCAGCTTGCCTTTCCGGATGAAGAACACCTCGACCCAGGACTCGTTGTTTCCCTGGGCCATGGCGATAACGTCCATGTCGCTGATGGGGTTGGCATCGACCGTGATCCGCTGCTCTTCGGCCACTTTCTCGACGGCTTTGATGCGGTCCCTCAGGACAGCGGCGCGCTCGAACTCGAGGTCTTCCGAGGCCTGGTCCATGTTGGTTTTCAGGTCATCGGTCACCGCCGAAGTCTCGCCGTCCATGAACATGACAACTTGGCCGATGACCTTGGCGTAGTCCTCTTTGCTGGCAGCGCCGGTGCATGGGGCCACGCAGCGGTTGATGTAGTACTCCAAGCAGGGCCGCGCGTCTTTCCCGGTGATGTTCTTGGTGCAGGAGCGGTAGGGGAAAAGCCTCTTCACCAAGTCCATTGTCTTGCGCACAGTGCCTGCAGTGGCGAAGGGCCCGAAATAACGGGCGCCGTCTTTGAGCACTTTACGGGTGATGTAGACCCGGGGAAACTCTTCGCTGAGGTCGATCTTCAGATACGGGTAGGTTTTGTCGTCTTTCAGCCGGGCGTTGTACCGGGGCTTGTACCGCTTGATGAGGGTATTCTCGAGGATCAGCGCCGCGGCCGGAGAGTCGGTGACAATATATTCGAAATCGTGGAGGTGCCCGAGCATGCGCCGAATCTTATTCGGCAGGTTGGTGGTAGAACCGAAGTACTGTTTGAGACGGTGGCGGAGGACGCTGGCTTTGCCAACGTACAACACCGTGCCCCTCGGGTCCTTCATCAAGTAGACGCCGGGACTTTCTGGGGTCGCCCGCAAGCGCTGTTCGACCAGCGGTAGCGGCATGTGGGTTAGAGGACTATTCCAAGGACAACCAGGGCGGCGAGAATCACGCCGGTGAGCAACCCTATGCGCCGGAATTCAGCTCCAACGTAGAGATAGGCCGCTGGCCGCTCGCCTCTGAGGCGGCCCTGGCCTTGACCCGCGAATTCGCCTCTAGGGGTACGGGCTGCGGGGGCAGGGCGAGATGCCTGAGGGGCCATTGCGGCTTCGGCTTCTGCTAGAACGTCCAGGTCGTCGAACTCGGCTTCATCTAAGCCAGCGGGTGTTCCGGAGGGAACGGCGGCGGCATCGGCGTTAGCCGGAACTGCCACTCTACGGCCTGAGGGTATACCACTAGGTCCTTTGGTGGTCTTTTTCCGCTGGAGTTGTGACTGCCGGGATGCGGTGCGTCGTGATTTACCAGCCATTGGCGGATACCTCCTGAGGAGGGGAATATTATCTCACATTGAGCTAGCCAGGCCTGTAATCAGTCTCCAACCAGCCAATCAACTATAGCAGTAATCCGAAAAAAAGGGCAGCCCGCAGACACGGTATTACCGGCATATGTGCCGTTCACGCCGTGCTGGGCTGCCCTTTTGTTGCCTAGTTCGTCCGCCTATAAGCCCGATGATTCAGATCAGGCCCTTGGGTGGCTCTTGGCGTATTCCTTCTGCACGTAGCCGTTGGTCAGGTGGGTATACACCTGGGTGGTGGAGATGCTGGAGTGGCCCAGCAACTCCTGTACGTGCCGTAATGATGCCCCGTTCTGAAGCAGATGGGTTGCGAAACTATGCCGCAGAGTGTGGGGGGTGATGTTCTGCTCGATGCCGGCCTTCCGCGCGTAGGTCTTCAGGATGGTCCAGACCCATTGGCGGGTCAGGCGTTCGCCCCGGTGGTTAACGAATAGCGAAGGCTCGGTGCGGCGGTGGCCCAGGAGCGCGATACGGGCGGATTTCAGGTAGCGCCTGAGCTCTTCCAGGGCTTTGGGGTACAGGTGGACGATTCGCTCTTTCGAGCCCTTGCCCATGCACCGTATGTAGGATTCAGACAGGTCCACGTCCTGCAGGTCCAATGACACCAGTTCGCCGACGCGTAGACCGGTGGCATAGAGCAATTCCATGATCACTGCGTCGCGCTGCCCTTCGTTGCTTCCCGATTTGTAGGCCGTGTCTAGAAGGAGGGTCACGTCTTCTTTCGGCAGGAATTTGGGCAGGGTGCGGCCGACACGAGGAGACCCCAGGGATTCGGTTGGGTCTTCGGTGATGATGCTGTTCTCCGATAGGAAGCCGAAGAAAGATTTGATGGATGCTACTTTCCGGGCGGTGGTGGTGTCGCGGTAACCCTTGCGGACTCTTAAGTTCTCGATGTATTTGTTGAGGACGTTGATGTCGACCATGGCCCAGGCGTAATTGCCATTTCCATCGCCGGCGCCGTTGCTATGGCCGTTGCCGTTGGAGTGGCCGTTACCATTGTCCTGGAGAAATTCCCAGAACTGGCCGAGGTCATTTCGGTAGGCGTCTGAGGTGTTGCGGGAGAAACCCTTTTCGACGATGAGGTGCTGGAGAAAAGAAGAAATAGTGCGGTCCATGAATAAAAAAATCCTTTCGCCATCGGCGGGACAGATGATGAGAAGGCATCGGTGATGCCAACCATTAATATGGAGTCACCCTAGCACAGTCTGCCGACACGGTAATTCACGTTACATAAGCGGTTTTATACTAATTTCAAATTTGTAAAAAGAAAGGCAGCCCAGTTTAATAGGCCGCCTCTTTAGCCGCAAAGAATATGCCGGAATTGTTTGCTATTCGGTTGCCAGGACCACTGTCCCGGTGGACGAAAGAGACCCGCCGGTGCCGTTGACCACGGAGATCTTAGGGTTCTGGCTTGGGTCCTTCTTGCTCTTAACCTGCCGGTCACCAGCCTCGCCCCGCATCTGCCGGACGGCTTCAACCAACAGGAAGCTGCCGTACATGCCGGGGTGGGTGTAAGACAGTCCGCCGCCGCTGGTGTTCAAAGAAAAGTCTCCACCGGGGGCCGTCCGTTGGTTGGCAACGAATTCGGCGGCCTCGCCCGGCGCACAGAAACCCAAGCTTTCGAGAGTGACCATCACCGTGTAGGTGAACGAGTCGTAGATCATCGTCAGGTCCAGGTCATCATGGGTGATGCCGGCCCTCTGCATGGACAAAGGACCAGACCGCCGGGCCCAGGTCGATGTGTAATCGGGCATCTGGCTCACGATGTTATGGTCGTGCCCCTCGCCGGCGCCCAATACCCAGACCGGCGTCTTCTTAAGGCTTCTAGCCCTCTCGGCAGTGGTCACGATGATGGCCGCTCCGGAGTCGGTGACTAGACAGCAGTCGAACAGATGAAAAGGCCAGGACACCCAGCGGGAATCGTGGTATTCGTCAAAACTCATGGGCGTGTCGTGCATCATAGCTTTGGGGTTTAAGTTGGCCCATTTACGGGTGGCTACGGCGATCTCGGCCATACCCTGCCTGGTGCGGTCTTCGCCGAATAGGTGCATGTACCGCGCACAAGCCAATGAATAGTTGATCGGTGCGCCGATGATTCCGTAGGGGGCTTCATACTGGCTATATGGCAGATTGCCGTCCGCGGGGAACCGTGCCCTGGCTGAACGCCCGGCCTGTCCGTGGGTGATCAACGCCACTTCGCAGTAACCGGCCCGGATGGCGGCCATGGCGTGGGCCACGTGTATCACGAAGGACGATCCGCCCACGGTCGTGCTGTCTGTGAAGGTCGGGTTGATGCCCATGTACTCCGCGGTGACCATGGTGGAACCTCCGGCGGTCAAGAGGCCGTCAACGTCGCTCTTGGCGAGTCCGGCATCTTCCAGGGCGTTATGGGCCGCCTCCGCATGGTGTTGTAGGGATGATTTGTTGGGCACCGTGCCCATGACGTCTGATTCGGCCACTCCGACGATGGCGATATCACGCTGTCCTGTGGTCATTTATCGGTCCCCTTGTGCTGTGTGTAGTAGCCCGTCGTGTTCAAACCCGCCTGATGGTACAACACCGCCTAAGACATCACAACACCGGCACGCTGCCCGCGATGTTCATGCCGGTGTAATATTGCAAGGCAACACTGAAGAAATGATAGTCTTTATCATGATAAAATATCGTCGGACGCTTCGGTGGCCAATGTTGACCGGCCCCAAAGCGTCTTGAGGTGCAAATGCCCAGTAATTTCTGGATGATGATAAATAACGAGGAGAATTTTCGGATAACCCAAAACCGGGGGTTCACCCTACTTGGTCTCAAAGCCCAACACCGCCGGAAGGTCCAACGGATCACCGAA
>Ga0209445_1002088_pt1 | contig 10327 bp, 11 predicted proteins | sample MarorgKNORR_S2LV_4_FD_188223 | JGI IMG/M metagenome (GOLD analysis project Ga0209445, IMG submission 188223) | Marine microbial communities from the Southern Atlantic Ocean, analyzing organic carbon cycling - NADW_A/KNORR_S2/LV (SPAdes) (version 2) | ecosystem: Environmental > Aquatic > Marine >...
GTAAGATAATATATTTTAAAGTTTCAATATCTTTTATTCCGCATATCTTCGGAAGAAGCATTCTATGAATTTATAATATTTTTAATATTCTCTTCAGGATCACCATATGCGTAGATGGGTCTTCCAATAACACAAAATGTATTTTTATTGGCTAACTGATTAAATTGTTTATAGCTAACCGTCTGTTTTTGATCATTTTGTTCCTTATTTTTTTCTCTAATCCCTGGACAAATCAATTTAAAATTTTCACCAGCCAAACTTCTTATTAATTTAATATTTTGTGCAGAAGAAATTACACCTTGAACACCACAGCTTTTTGCCAGATTTACTAGGAGTTTAACTTGATCTTCTAAACTATTTTTTATTCCAATATCTTCCAAGTTATTAGTTGTAGTTAATACTGTAACTGCACATATAAATAGTTTATCATTTATTTCTTTAGCTGCTCGAACTGCTTCTTTCAGCATTTCCTTTGAAGACATGCTATGTACCGTCATAAATTCAATATTTTTAAAATCTTTAAAAGTTATAATAGTTTTAGAAACTTGGGATGGAGCGTCATAAAACTTGAGATCTAAAAAAAGAGGAACGTTAAGATTATCAAATTTTTTTAATCCTTCCTGTCCGATTTGATTAAAAAGAGTCATTCCTATTTTGAAACCATAGGCATAGTCTTTTATTTTATTAACAATTTCTATCGCTTTTTCTAAATTAGTATCTAAAGCTACAAAAATATTTTTACTCATTATTATTTAATTTATTAAACAACTCTTTTGCCATTTTAAAGTGGATTGTTTTTTTTTCTGGTGTTTGGACTATTTCACCAGTTTTAGGGTTTCTTGAATTTCTAGCTTTTTGGAAATGTGTGGACCATATTCCAAAACTTCTAAGCTCAACTCTTTCACCTCTTTTAAGAGCATTCTTAATTTCAATTAAAAAAATATTTAAAAATTTTTCTAAGTCTTTTCTATAATAATTTGGATAATTATCTGAAAGTTGTTTTAAAAGCTTTGATTTTACAATAGCCAATTTAGCTTATTTTTCTTTAGTTTTTTTTCTCTCCACAATCTTATCCGACAAAGACGAGAAAGGAAGGTTTTTTCCAGAAAGAGGAGAACTAAATTTAGAGACTGCTTCTTTATTTTGCAATTCCTCTAGCAATTTAATACTCAATGTCACTTTTCTTTTTCCCATATCTAATTCAGCAATTGCCGCATCAATTCTTTCACCACCAACAAAACGGGATGGTCTTGCATCAGCAGGATTTATAGCAATTTGTGATTTTTTTATTGCAAATTCCATATCACAACCTTCGGGTTTTGTTACTAAACCTTTTTTATTGTTTGATGAAATTACTTTTACAGTTATTGTGTCATTTATTTTCTTATTTTTAAACCAATCAAATGAGTCAGGTTGTGTCTGTTTTAAACCTACTCTTACCTTTTGTTGATCTGTTTTAATTTCTAAAACTTTAACTTTAAGTTTGTCCCCTTTTTTATATTTTTTTAGTTCTTCTTCTCCGTTATGTGAGTAGGTAAGATCATTGTAATGTAGAAATGCATCTATATCTAAATTATTAATTTTTAGATAAATTGCATAATCATTGATGCTATTAACAACACCTTCTACCTCACTTCCCACAGGATGTTTAGTTTCCAAAACTGAATAAGGGTTTTCTTTAGTTAATCTGTGGGATATGGCCACTCTTCTTTTTTCTTTATTTATCTCTGTTATTACACATTCAATCTCATCACCAACTTTAAATATTTTTTTTACTGAAGGATTTTTCTTAGTCCAGCTTAATTCACTTGAATGCAATAATGAGCTTAAACCAGGTTCTAATTCGCAAAATGCTCCAAAGTCCATTAATTTAACTACTTTAACTTTATATTTTTTATTTAGTTCGTAATTAGATATGTGATCAAAAGGATCCGGCAATAACTGTTTAATTGAGCAGCCTACCTGTAATTTTTCTTTGTCTACAGAAATTACAAGAAGGTCATGTTTTTCTCCAATATTAAAAATTTCATCAGGATGGTTAACTCTTGAATATGAAATTTCTTGTAAATGAACAAGAACATCAAGTTCTCCATTATTTACATCAAAGAAGCAACCGAAGCTACTATAGCCTTTAACGACTGCATCTTTAATTACATCTCCAACCTTATATTTTTCTATAATTTTAGCCTTATCTTCTTTTTTGTAAGAAGAAATTATTTGTCTTCTTGAAACGCAAGCATTGCCACGTACCTTATCAAGCTTAATCAATGCAAATTTCTGAGGCTCATGCATTAAATGAGAAATATCTTTAAGAGGTTTGTCTGAAATTTGAGATCCTGGACAAAACATTAAAGAACCTGTACCTAAATGTTCTACAATTGCACCACCTTTACATTTTGAGGTAATTTTACCCATGACTGGTTCATTATTTTCATAAGCTTTAACTAATTGATTCCATCCATGAATTTTTTGTGCTTTAGTTGCTGATACTAAAACTTCTCCATTTTTGTCTTCGATACGTTCTAATAAAACTGAAATTTTTTCACCTACTTTGGCTTTGTCAAGCATCCCTATACTTTTTAATTCATTAATATCTAATACTGGTTCACTTTTTAGACCTTCTATAAAAAGAAATATGAATTTATCGGTGATCTTATTAATTTTACCTTCTATGATCTTGCCTTCTTCAATTTTAGTCTTTGAAAGCTGGCTATTAAGTAGTTTTTCAAATTCTTTTGAGGCTGAGGTCTTTAATTCTTTGTAAATTTCCATTAAGTGTTAACTTTTTTATCCATAATTTTTTTTATTTTTAAAAAGCATGCTCTTTTAGTTAAATTTGTCGTATTAATCAAGATCGAATCTTTTATTTTTTTCAGAGGTGAGATTTTTCTATTATAATCACTTTTATCACGTTTTTTAATACTTTTGAGCACTTCATTAAAGCTTATTTTATTATTTAATTTTTTTAGCTCTTTAAATCTTCTTATAGCTCTTATTTTAATATTTGCCGTAATAAAAAATTTAAAATCGGCATCTGGTATAATTTTGTAAGTGATATCTCTGCCATCAAGACATGATCCATTATATTTTTTTGGTGGATAATATGCCCATCTTATCTGAAAATTGTGAACTAATTTTCTAATTTTTTTATTTTTAGAAATTATTGATGCGGCAGTGCCAACTTCATTAGATAATAGTTTTTTATCTCGAAGATCTTTAATTTTTAATTTTTTTATTTTTTTTTTTATGTACAAATAGTTAAATTTTTTTGGATTTTTTAATTTAAAATATGCAAGAGCACGATATATTTTTCCAGTGTCCAAATAAAATAAATTGTAATGTTTTGAAATTAATTCTGCTTGAGTTCCAGCTCCAGCTCCAGCCGGTGAATCTATTGCAACTCTTATTTTTTGTTTAAATTTCATATCTAAATTTTCCTCCAAGTTTTCTTATTAACTTTAAAAACGATGGAAAAGAAGTATTAATAGAATCTGAATTATGAATTTTCCAATTCCCACCCAATGCTAAACTTGCAATTGTAGCTGTCATAAATATTCTATGATCTTTCAAATAGTTTTTAATTTCATATTTTTCAGTTAATTCTAAATTAGGTTGTCCATAAATTTTTATAGAATCATTTGTCAATTCTGTTCTTATTCCAATCATATTTAAAATTTTTGATCCCAATCTTAATCTTGGACTTTCTTTTTGATTTAGCTCTGCCAAATCTTTAAAAAAAGATATACCCTTGGATTTTGCAGCAACTAAAAAAATAATTAAAAATTCATCTATCGAGCTACTGTTATATTTGGTAGGGCATTTAATAGCTTTTAAAGATTTTGCTGATTTAACATAAATGTCTGCAATTTTTTCTCCCTTATACTCTCTTTTATTTCTAAAAATGATTTTTGCACCCATTTTATTTAAAATATTTATAGATCCTGCCCTAGAAGGGTTAATATTTACATTTTTAACAGTTAAACTTGATTTTTTTGAAAGAAGAGTAAGAACTATAAAAAAAGCACTACTACTAATGTCTGATGAAATATTATAATTGAAAGATTTAATATTATTTTTTCCTTCTATCTCAATAAAACTTAATTTTTTGGTTTTTTTTATTTTTATTGGAATTTTAAGATATTTAAATAAAATTTCTGTATGATCTCTTGATTTGTGTGCAACTATTTTAGTAGTACCAGGCGTACTTAGCGCAGCTAACATTACACTGCTCTTTACTTGGGCGCTACCTTTTGATTCGTAATATTTTATTGGTCGTAAAAAATCGGTGCCTCGAATGTATAGTGGAAGAGTTTTTTTATTTTTAGGGTAAAAATTTACACCAAATTTTTTTAAAGGTTCAATAACTCTTGAAAAATCTCGTCTTGATAAACTTCTATCTCCAATTAATTTTATTTTGTAGGGTGAGCGAATTAATAAAGCCAATATCAGTCTACCTAGTGTAGCACTATTACCAACATTTAATGTTAAGTTTTTTTTATAATTAAAGCTATTAATTCCATTGCCTTTTATTTCACAATAGTTTTTTTTTAGATTAATTTTTACTCCAAGTTTTTTTAAGCAGCTTAAGGTATTTAAAACATCTTCAGAATTTAATAAATTATAGGCTCTAGATTTTCCAAATGCCTGTGAGGCCAACAAAGCCCATCTTATAGATAAGCTTTTATCTCCCTCTACAGTAATTTTTTTTTTAAAATTATTAATTTTTTTATTTATGTAAATAATCTTATTCATTTATGTGGATTTGTTTAATTGAATTTAAAAGAGTCACCAAAATAGTGTGATTTAGCTTTAGAGTTATTAATTAATTCAGACGGTGTTCCTTGGGCAATTATTTTACAATTGGATAAAATTATTGCAGCATCGACACATGACAATAGATCTCTGGCTTGATGATCACAAATACAAATACCAATATTACTTTCAGTTTGTAGATTAACAATTAATTGTTGTAACATCTTTATGGTTAAGACATCTAAAGCAGCAAAACATTCATCTAAAAGAAGAACTTTAGGATCTCCGAGTAGAGCTAAAGCAATTACTAATTTTTTTTTTTGACCACCCGATAAAAATTTTGCTTTTACATCTCTCACTGAATCTAATTCAAATTTTGCTATTAAATCATTAATTTTAAAGTTTCTTTTATTTGCTTTCTCAATTAAAATTTCTGCAATTGCATGTAGATTTTGTATTAACGTCAGGTCGTGAAAATAACCACCATATTGTGGAACAAATCCAATTTTAAATTTTTTAGTTCTTAAATATATTGGATAATTGGTTACATTCACATTATTAAAAAGAACTGATCCAGCATCTGGTTGAAGTTGACCAGTTATAATATTAAAGATTGTAGATTTTCCTACTCCATTAGGACCTAGCATACCTAATATTTCACCTTCATTAATATTAAAACTAACATCCTCCAAAATTCTCCTTTTACCAAATGATAGAGAAATTTTATCTAGTGATACAAGAGCTTTATTTTTTTTAAAACTTTTTATTCTGAACTTTTTAATAATACCCATTTTTATTTGTTTAAAACCATAACTTTTTTATTTTTATCAATCATAAAAATCTTAGAGTTTTTTGTTATTAAGTCAATTTCTATTGTGTCTGCTATAAGTTTTCCTTTAGGGTTTTCATAAATTACGTTATCTGTCACATTTGCAAGATTATTTTTTATGGATATATAAAACTTTTCGCATCGAATCTTATTATCCAAATAAACAATTAAAACATTATCTGTAAAGGTGGTTTCATAATTTTCGTTGTTATATTTTGCAAAGTTTGAAGTTACGTATATCGGTTTTGAATTAGCCATAATTATTTTTGCACTCACACTCTCCATACTTATAATATCAACATTATCTAAATTTAATTCACTATATTTTGATTCAATTATATATTCATTTCCTAAATTATCTTTTGAAAAGTAGCTGAGATTTTTAATCAAATTATTTTGATTATCTATATCAAAATTAGATTTATTATTATTTATATCGTCTGAGCTATTATTTTGAACAATATCTGATTGATCTATTTTGATATTATCTTTGGTCTTAAAGTAAAACTTATATACATAAAAAATTGAAAAAAAAACTATCGAAAGTAGAATTAGTTGAATTGATATTTTTTTCCACATTTATTGAATGTTAGCTTCAAGGATATTATGAATATGTAAAATTCCAATTGTTTTATTTTTCATATTTTTGCTAGTAACACAAAGACATGTAATTTTTTTGTCGTTCATTAATGATAAAGCTTTTGCAGCCAAAGTATTTTTGTCAATGTTAATTGGACTTTTTGTCATTACTTGTTTAACTTTTAAACTCTGTAAATCTCTGTTCTTTTGATTAGCTCTTCTTATCTGTCCATCAGTAATTATTCCCGTAGTTTTGTTTTTTTTATTTTTTACAATTAAAACACCAAGTTTTTTATTTGTGATTATTTTTAATGCACTTTTCATTTTTTGGTTTTCTTTTATAAAAGGAATTTTGTTACCAGTTATCATTAAATCTTCAACAGTTTTAAGTTGAGAACCTAAATTTCCGCTAGGATGAAGCCGAAAAAAATCATATTTATTGAATTTTTTTTTATTTAAGCTCGCAACAGCCAAAGCATCACCAATTGCTAATTGGATATTTGTACTTGAGGTTGGGATTATTCCTAATCCAGCCTCTTTAACTTCTGGAATGTGCAGTTTTATATCTGCAGCTCTATATAAAACTGAATTTTTTTTAGACACTATTCCAATTAATTTAATTCTATTTCTATTTGCATATTGAATAATATTTTTCAATTCTTGCGTTTCTCCAGAATAGCTTATTAATATAAGAATATCTTTTTTTGAAATACTTCCCAAATCTCCATGCGAGCAATCACTAGCTGATAAAGCAAATGCTGGACTTCCTACTGAAGATAATGTTGCTGCAATCTTTGATGCAATAAGACCACTCTTACCTACCCCACATAAAATAGTTTTTGATTGACATTTTACAATTGCATCTACAGCTTGGCTAAATGAATTATTAATTGACTTTTTTAATTTTTTTAAGGCTTGTATTTCAAGATCAATTACATTTTTTGCTATTTTTTTATAACTATTTTTTTTCATTAAATTACTTAATGTGCAAACGTTTCTAACTTATATCCTGACATTTCCATATCAACCAATATAGGAATTACTTTCATGCATTTTTCAAAAAGATCTATTCTTTTTTCTCTTTTTAGCATTGTTATTAGTTTATTTTTAATCTCAAATAAATATTCAGTATCCTGTGCAGCATAATTTATTTGTTTTGTAGATAGATTTGGATTACCCCAATCACTTTGTTGTTCTTTTTTAGATATGTCTTTACCACATAATTCTTTGACCAAGTCTTTATAGCTATGAGCAGAACTTGCAGTCCTTGCTATTTTTGATGCAACTTTTGTACAAAAAACATTCTTAGGTTGGACTTTTAAATGATATTTGAGCCACAATAAATCTTGCCTAGCATAATGCATAATGAATTGTGTTGATGCGTTAGATAAAACCTTAATTAAATTTGGAGCTTTGTATGTTTCTCTATTTAGCTTTATTAAAAAGAACTGCTTAGACTCAAGACCCAATTGTACCAAAGTTAGTGGATCCCTTCCAAGAACTAGACCAAGTGCTTCGTTATCGATGCCAATTACTTTTTCATTAGATAAATCGATGTTCGAAGGGAGATCATTTTCAAAAATTTTGATGTTATTCATTTTTAATTTATATATATAAAGACAAAACAATAATGTCTATTTTTTGATAAATATCATGAAAAAAGTATTGATCTTTGGTGCTAGCGGGCAAATAGGTCGTCATTTAGTTAGGAAGTTAACAAAAAATAATTACATTGTTACTGCAGTTACCAGAAATCTTCATCAAAAAGCTTATGTTTTAAAAACGCAAGCCAATGCAGGCTATATTGAAATAGTAGAGGCTAATATTTTTGATGAACAAAAAATAAGGAATTTAATAAGCAAAAATGACATATGTATTAATTTAATTGGTATTTTATATGAACGAGGAAAAGGGAGTACTTTTAAAAATATACATACTATTTTTCCATCATTGATTTCTAAAATTTGTGAAGAATATAAAATTAAACAATATATTCAGTTATCTGCTTTAGGAATAGAGGAAGCGATAGATTCTGATTATGCAAAAAGCAAATTAGAAGGTGAAATAAATATTAAAAAAAAATTTCCTAATGCAACCATTTTAAAACCAAGCTTAGTTTTTAGCGTTGATGACTCTGCAACTACAAATTTTATGACACTGTTAAATAGACTTCCTATTTTTCCACTTTATTATAATGGAAATACAAAGTTTACTCCAATACATGTTTCAGATTTAACAGAAATAATTTATCAAGTTATCTCAAAAAATATTACTGCCACAACAATTGAATGTATTGGACCAGAAATTATTTCTTTAAAAAAAATTTTACAAAGATTATTAAAAATTATTGACAAAAAAAGATTATTAATTCCATTACCTATATTTATTGCCCGATTATCAGCTAAGTTTCTTCAATTATTTCCAAAACCACTTTTAACATTGGATCAATTAAATTTACTTAAATATGACAATGTTGCATCAGGCAAATATAAAAATAATTTTGATATAGGAATTCCAAGTGTCCACATGTTTGATGTAGAAGTTGAGAAATATGCATTTATGTGGAAAGATGCAGGTCAGTTTTCTTCTAAGAAGTATAATTTAAATTAAAAAATGATTGTTTATTTTGTTTAATCTTTAATTATTTTAATTCTTTTATTTATTATGTTTATTGTACTTAAGGCTATAAGCTGGGGAGTTGGGTCTAAAAACTTTATGAAATATAACAAAATGAAAATACTAATACTCAACATAACAATCAAAAAGTGACACTGCCTATGAGATTAATATATTCAAGAAATTATTAGATAATGAAATTTTAAGTGTAGAAGAATTTAATAAGGCTAAAAAAAATTTTGATAATTAAGCTGACTTAATTTTTTTTTCTATAAATTGAGGAACGTCATCATTCTTGTCAATAAGATCTTCTTTTTTACCTTTTGGTTGAAATGCAAAGAGTAAATGTAGCTTACAATATGAAAAATCTTTCATTGGAGTTCTTCCACAAAAATAAAAATCAACTTCGTCTGGATGTCCAATCGGCCAACGACAGTGATTTTCTAATTCTTCTAATTGTTTAGGATTTTCTGGTTCAAAATCTTTTTCAATTATTAACGATTTAAACAATCCTTTTCTCCCATGTTTTTGAATATTATTTTCTCTAGAATTTAATTTATGGAGTTTTTGATTTTTAGAAGAACTTCTAGCTTTAATTTTTGCAGATAAATTTAGCCTATGTGCTTTGCCTATAACTGCATTTCTGCTAATTCCTCCAATTATTTCTGCAATTTGACTTGCGGTATTGCCTTTGCCCCACAATTCTTTCAATTTTTCTACTTTTTCTTCCGTCCAGCTCATAATCACTATATATAGTGTATTTAATGTTATTTATAACTAAATAGAGATACTCACAAGTTTAATAAAAAAACAAGTTAAATTTTTGTTTTATTAACAAATAGTAAAAAAAAACGTTAAGAATATTCACTAATGGTTGCAAAAAAATATCAAATTGGAGTAAGAAAGTTCGGTTTAGTAAATTGGATTGGATTTAGAACGTTGTACATTAAAGAAGTAAGCCGTTTTCTTGTTGTCTGGGCTCAGACACTTCTTTCTCCTCTTGTTTCAAGTTTATTATTCTTGTCTGTGCTTTCTTTAGCTCTTGGAAATGAAAGGGGAGAAGTATTAGGCTTTTCTTTTATAAGTTTCCTAGCTCCTGGCCTTATAGCCATGTCAATAATTCAGCAAAGTTTTTCACACTCTGTATCATCTCTAATGATCGCGAAAATACAAGGCAACATAACAGATACTTTGTTTGCGCCATTATCAGCCGTAGAAGTATCGTTAGCAATAATATTAGCTGCTGTTACAAGAAGTATAGTTATTTTAATAATTTCAATTATAGTATTTTCATTAATAGTTGAGATACACATCTACAGTATTTTTTATATTTTTGTTGGTGCATTTTTAGGATCTTTTATTCTTGGTGCCCTTGGATTTATTACAGGCCTTTGGGCTGAGAAGTTTGATCATACTGCTACCATAACTAATTTTATTGTTACTCCTTTAAGCTTTCTTTCTGGAGTATTTTATTCAGTAGATAGACTTCCTGCTTTTTTTCAATCAATAAGTAAAATTAATCCTTTTTTTTTTATTATAGATATTACTAGA
>Ga0209445_1002091_pt1 | contig 10309 bp, 8 predicted proteins | sample MarorgKNORR_S2LV_4_FD_188223 | JGI IMG/M metagenome (GOLD analysis project Ga0209445, IMG submission 188223) | Marine microbial communities from the Southern Atlantic Ocean, analyzing organic carbon cycling - NADW_A/KNORR_S2/LV (SPAdes) (version 2) | ecosystem: Environmental > Aquatic > Marine >...
CTAAAATTTGTATTCGTTTAATTTAGGAACTTTCTTTTTCAGGTCTTGAAAGGTTCCTTTATATTTCTTTTTGTTGTACTGAACCTCCCAATCTCCAGAGGGTTCTCCCTCTATAAAATTTCCTTTAATAGTTGGATTTTCTTGTGGGGCAACATAGCTCCACTCTCCAGTTTTTTGATTATTTTGATACTGCCCTCTTCCATAAAAACGAGAGCCGAAATCAATGTCTGGGCCTTCTGTCCATTCTCCTGTTTTGACATCTCCGCTATAGGGACCAGATGCGACTTTTCTTGATTTATTAATATTTGATTCAATAATGCTATTGTCTTCTTTTTTATAGTGATTCCAAATACCTTCTTTCTTACCAAGCTGGTATGAACCGGACTGTTTAAGCGCTAAAGACCCCTCTTCTAAAACAAAATACTCTTTCCAGTCGCCTGTTTGGGTGCCACTATTATATTTTCCTTTTCCACGAATTTCTGCATAAGGAGAAAGATTATAAAAATTTCCTTCTAGTGTTCCGGCAACATAGTTTTCTTCCCAGTTCTTGTCTTCTCCTTTGTCATACCAAATCCATTTTCCTTCTTTTTTGCCATCAACATACTTTCCTTCGCTTACTAAAACTTCGTTGGCATCCCAACTTTTCCACGTGTTAACCTTTTTCCAGTTTTCGTAATCGCCGGCCCTAGTCACGGCCCTAGTGTTAAGGTCCCACTCTCTCCATCTTCCTGAGCCGCTTTCAAACACTATTTCTCCTGATTTTCTTATTCTGTTTTCGCTATCTCTTCCCCATTGGGTCCAAATTCCAACCGGGTTTCCATTTTCATAATTAATGTATTCTAATCTTTTGTTGTTTTCTCTAGCCCCAGGAAAAACATAAGTAACTTGTTCGCCGTCTGGGGTTCCTTTGGTGTAACTTGCTTTCTTTTGAGTTCCTTTTTTTATGTCAATTTCAATCCATTCCCCCTCTTTTATTCCTTTTTTATAGGTTCCTAAAGTCTCCCCATATTTATCAACAAGCAACCCAGAATAAAGACTATTTGAGTCTTTTTTGTATGCCAAACCCTCCTTAACAACAATTTCATTTTCGTAAAGCTCGCTTGAACAGGAAAAAATTGTTGCAGACAATAAAAGTAAAAATAATTTTTTCATGTTATCTCCTTGATTTCTAGAAATTCGTAACTTCTAATGTAAAAATTATGCGTGTTAAGAAAAAGATTTACTTTTTCTCTCAACAAAAAACTGATGGCACAAAATCGATGTCGGATGTCTTGGGGGGGAAGGGGGAAAATATGGCAGAAATGTGCAGGCTTGGCTTGCCGGTTCCTCCTGGGTTTACAATTTCGTCACTGGTTTGTGGGTCTTTTTTAAAACACAACCGGCTTTCCAGCAAACTTAAAAAAGAGATCCAAAAAAACGTAAAGAGAATTGAAAGAGAAACTAAAAAGTCTTTTGGGGGACGGACTCCTTTGCTTGTTTCGGTTCGCTCTGGAGCAAAGGTTTCAATGCCGGGAATGATGGAAACGGTATTAAATGTTGGGCTTACCCCTAAAACCATAAAGGCTCTTATAAAAAAATCTGGAAACCGTCGTTTTGTTTATGACAGCTATAGGCGACTTATTGTGATGTATGCAGACGTTGTGATGGAAAAAGGCCTTGGGCTAGGAAAGAAGAGAGGCATTCGAAACAAAATGGAAGAGATGCTTGAAAAAATAAAACAAAAAAACGGATACAAGAATGATGCAGCAGTTTCTAGCGAATCTTGGAAGGTTCTTATTGAACAATATCTTCGCCTCATAAAAAAACATTTTGGAGTTGAGTTCCCAGACAACCACTATGACCAACTATATGGGGCGATTGAAGCGGTGTTTGCAAGCTGGAACGGAAAAAGAGCAAAAGAATATCGTGCGTTTGAAAAAATTTCTAACAAACTAGGAACGGCCGTTAACGTGCAAGCAATGGTCTTTGGAAACATGGGTGAGGGCTGTGGAACCGGAGTTGCCTTTACAAGAAACCCCTCGAACGGCAAGAACCGTTTTTATGGAGAGTGGCTCCCAAACGCACAAGGAGAGGATGTGGTGGCCGGAACTAGGACCCCTCAACCAATTTCTGCTGACAGCGGAACAAAAAAGCTTTCGCTTGAGGCTGCAATGCCAAAAATATACAAACAACTGCAGGGGGTGCGAAAAACCCTAGAGACACACTTTAAAGACATGCAAGACATTGAGTTTACAATTGAAAACGAAAAGCTTTGGATGTTACAAACCCGGGTTGGAAAGCGTACAGGAATTGCTGCTGTTAAAATTGCTACCGACATGGTGGGAGAACGGCTAATTAACAAAAAAGAGGCCGTTTCTCGCGTTAGGCCTAACCAGGTTTATGAAAGCATGCTAAAAAACATTGATTCTAAAGACCTTTCTTCTGCTGTGCGGTTGGGGGGTGGCCTTCCTGCTGGGCCGGGAGCTTCAACGGGACAAGTTGTTTTTAGCGCCGAAAAAGCGGAGAAACTAGGCAAGAAGGGAAAACAAATAATTTTAGTACGCAACGAAACGTCGCCAGAAGACATTCATGGGATGCGTTATGCTGCCGGTATTCTTACTTCTCGTGGAGGGTTAACTAGCCATGCCGCGCTTGTGGCCCGAGGCTGGGGAAAGAGTTGTATTGTTGGCTATCAGGGTTTAAAAATTTCTAAAAACAAAAAATCTGCGGTCTTTGGAGACAAAAAAATTAAAGAGGGGGACTGGATTACCCTCAATGGAACAGATGGGTCTGTTTTTGACCAAAAACTGGGTCTTTTTCAACAGCCGATTAAAGACTCGAAGTCTCTTCGCCTTTTATTGCGGTGGGCCGACAGATATAGGGGGTTAAAAGTTAGAACAAACGCCGACACCCCAGAGGACTGCAAACAGGCAATGGCGTTCGGCGCACAGGGGCTGGGGCTTTGTAGAACCGAACATATGTTTTTTGATAAAAAAAGGATTCATCAGTTTAGAAAAATGATCTTGGCAGGGGGAAAAGAGGCCCGTATAGAGTGCCTCAAAAAACTTTTACCACATCAAAAAAAAGATTTTTACAACATTCTAAAAACAATGGAAGGATTGCCGGTCACAATTCGCTTGCTTGATCCTCCTTTGCACGAGTTTATTAACGTAAACAATAAAGAGCTGGAAAAGCTTTCAAAAGACCTTGGTGAAAGTAAAAAAAATATTGAAGCAAGAATCGACGAGCTAAGAGAGGACAATCCCATGTTGGGTCATCGGGGATGTAGGCTTGGAATTTCATACCCAGAAATTACCGAAATGCAAGCCGAAGCTATTTTGGGGGCTGCACTAAAACTAAAAAAAGAAAAAGGGCGCCCAAAGGTAGAAATTATGGTTCCTCTGGTTGGAAGTTTGAATGAATTTTTAGATCAAAAAAATATTATTCTAGAGACATATAAAAAGCTTGCTAAAAAAAGCGGACAAACCTTGGAGTATAAAATTGGAACAATGATTGAGGTTCCACGCGCTTGCTTTAACGCAAAAGAAATTGCAAAAAATGCTGATTTTTTTAGCTTTGGAACAAACGACTTAACACAAACCGTTTTTGGGTTTAGCCGAGACGATATTGGAACATTTTTTCAAACCTATTTTGAAAAAGAAATTCTTTCTTTTGACCCATTTGAAACCATTTCTGAAGAAAGCGTGGGGGCTTTAATGAAAATGGCTGTTAAGGACGGAAAAAAAGGAAACCCAGGGCTGTCTTTGGGCATTTGTGGAGAACACGGTGGAGACCCAAAAAGCATTGATTTTTGTAGTGCTCTCGGGCTAGATTATGTTAGCTGTTCTCCGTTTAGGGTGCCTGTCGCCCGACTCGCGGCGGCTCATGCGAAGATAAAAGGAACACAAAACAATGGATAAAAAATTTGATATCATAGTTTATGGCGCAACAGGTTTTACTGGTTCTTTGTGTGCAAAATATTTAAAAGAAAACTATTCTGGGCTGCGTTGGGCGGTTGCTGGACGAAACGAGGAAAAACTTTCTTTGCTTTGTAAAAATATTGGTGCTAATTGTCAGATTTTTATCGCGGACGCAAACGACTCTCTCGCCCTAGACAATATAACACAAAAAACAAAGGTTGTTTTATCAACGGCGGGACCTTTTCACCGATATGGATCAAAATTGGTTGCTTCCTGTGTTAAAAATTCTACACATTACGTTGACATTACGGGAGAAAATTTTTGGGTAAAACAGATGATTAACCAACACCACCAGGAAGCAAAGAAAAAAGGCGTTAGGGTCGTTCCTTCTTGTGGTTATGATTCAATCCCTTCAGATTTGGGTTGTTTTTTTTCGGCAACTTCTTTTGGTAAAGAAATAGATTTTATACACTCTTTTCATACCTGGAAAGGAGAGCCTTCTGGCGGGACAATAGAAACAATGTTTTCTTCAAGAAAAGCTGGTTTGGACAAGAAAGCCTTTGGAAGGTTTGCGCTAAACCCAAAAAACTCTGTCTCTTCAAAACAAAAAGAGCTTACAACGGATCGTGTTTCTGTAGAAAAAAATTCAACTATAGGCGCTTGGACAGGCCCCTTTATTATGGCAATGGCAAATACGCGAGTTGTTCGAAGAGGTGCGGCCCTTTTGGAAGAACTTGGAGTGGGCTATGGAAAAGACTTTACATACAAAGAACATGCTTATTATCCTGGCGCAAGGGCAGCGTACACAGCAACATTGTTTCTTGGTCTGACGGGTCTTATCATTGCTACCCCCTTAAGTCGCTTGGTTAGGCCTTTTTTAAGAAAACCCGGACAGGGACCAAACCAAGAAGCGATGGATAACGGGTTTTTTAAATGCAAGTTTGTTGTTAGGGGAAAAAACGGAGAGCAAAAGGTTTATGAGTCACACGGAAGCGGAGACCCAGGATACAAGGTTACATCAAAACTGGTTTGTGAAAGCGCTATTTCTCTTTTGGAAGACCCTTCTTCGTTGCCAGGTGGAGCTTCGTGGGGTGGGATTTTAACACCGTCGTCTGGAATGGGCAACGTCTTGGTTGAGCGCTTGAAAAGAGTTGGGATTGTTTTTAAAGAAGTTTTTTAAGTTTTATTATGAAAAAATATTTTTTTATGCTTGTTGTTTTTCTTTTTGGGCTAGCTATAATGCTAGCGCAACAAGAAGATTTACGCAAAGATGATGAAAAATTTTTAAAAGGAAGGCCTGTTTCTGTTTTGGATGTTTCGATGATACAGACACAAGAAGAAAGTTTGCCGAAAGACTATCAAAAGCTGGTGGCGCTATTTAATGATTGGCGCGAATTTGAGTCTCCTCCCTTATTGGGCGGAGCTCCAGACTACACAGCAAGCCGTTTTAAAGAAAATAGAAAGGTTTTTCGCGGCCTTCAGAAGAGGTTAAATAAAATTAATATTGACAGCTGGGCTGTTCCCCAACAAATAGATTGGCATGTTGTTCGAGCTGAAATGAACGGATATGACTTTAACTATCGGGTCCTTAGGCCCTGGGAAAGAGATCCTGCGTTTTACCAAACTGTTTGGACGTATAAAAGCGATGTCCCTGCGCATGAGGGGCCCACAAACCACGCAACCATAGAGCTTTGGACTTATAGTTTTCCCCTAACCCAAGACGAACAACGGCGCATGGCAAAAGAGCTAGCGGTTGTCCCTCCTTTGCTAGAACAGGCCAAAGAAAATTTGGTGGGAAATGCCCGCGATCTATGGGTGGCCGGAACTGAAAACCTTCGACGACAAGAAAAAAAACTGGGTAGTCTTTCAAAAAAATTGGGGCAACACCACCCAAACAATTTACATCCAAACCTAGGGGGTGCACTGTCCCACGCAAAACAATCAACGCGATCTTTTGTGAAGTGGTTAGACGCTCAGGCACCATATAAGAACGGTCCTTCGGGGGTCGGAAAAGAAAATTATACCTGGTACCAACAAAATGTCCACTTAGTTCCCCTTAGCTGGGAAGAAGAGGTTTCTCTGCTTAAAAGAGAGCTTGATCGCGCCTGGTCTTCTTTGGTTCTTGAAGAACAAAAGAACCAAGGCCTGCCTCCTATGGTTGCTGCTAATACCCCCAAAGAATTCGAAATTATGGCCGAAAAAGGCGTAAAAAGACTGCTGGGGTTTTTAAGCGAAAAAAAAATTATGCCAATTAAGCCAAATATGGAGCCGGCGCTGAGAGAACACATGGGACAATTTGTACCAGAAGACCAGCGAAATTTCTTTTTAATAGGAATGCACTATGATCCTGTGCCGCTATATTCACACTTCTACCATTGGTTTGATTTGGCTCAAATGCGTGACGAACCGCATTCCAGCCCAATTCGTCGTGAGCCGTTATTATATAACATTTTTGACTCAAAAAGTGAAGGGATTGCTACTGGAGTTGAAGAAATTTTTATGCATGCTGGGCTTTATGAGGATAGCCCGCGCTCAAAAGAAATTGTTTGGATTATGCTTGCTCAACGCGCAGCCAGGGGCCTGGGCTCCTTGTACGCCCACGCAAATATGATGACCATGGAAGAAGCTGGAAAGGTTCATGTTAAGTGGACGCCTCGCGGCTGGATGGAACGCGAACCGCACTTGCTTAAGTTTGAGCAACACCTTTATTTGCGACAACCCGGATACGGAACATGTTATATTACTGGAAAATATTTAATAGAAGGGCTAATGACTGAATATGCCAAACAGCTAGAAGAACAGGGAAAGAGGTTTGTAATGAAGGATTTTTTCAAAAAATTTAACGACGCGGGAAATATTCCTGTCGAGCTGGTTCGCTGGGAAATAACGGGGAACAAACAACGTTAGAGCCAAAAAATTGTAATCCCTGAATTTTTTCGATTGAAATCTTTGTCTTTTTTATCAACAAGCTCTGACCGCATCATAACGGCTTCTTTATTAAACATGTTGTAATCCTCACCGCTAATAACCGCCTTAAATCGCCCCTCTTGTTCTTGTCCCCAGGCCCTAACTGCTCTTCTTATTGCCCCACTACCAGACCCGTGGACCACTTTCAGGGCAACAACAAGGCTATTGTTTTTTGCGTTGCTTATTGCGGCCTCTAAAGACGACAGAGCGTCCAGTACGTTTAGGCTTTTGTGGCCAATGTCTAATTCCTCTAACATGGTTCAACAAAATTACCTAAATTTTTGCTATGAACGAACTAAAACACAACCTTGGGAATATTTTCAATGCTCAGCTTAACAACAGGGTTTCTCTAGCAAAAACGGGGTATCGAGAAAGAAAAAGAAAGCTAAAGCTTCTTTTGGCTACGTTTCTTGAAATGGAGGGCGAAGCAGAGGCTGCACTATACGCAGACATGAAAAAAAGCGCCACAGAAGCGGGAATAACAGAAATCATGGGCATAAAAACTGAGGCATCTTTTGCCATAAAAAATTTAAGAAAGTGGATGAAAACCAGGCGCGTTGGTGCGCCTCTTATGGTTTCTTTTACTCGTGGCTGGGTGCGCCCAGAGCCAAAAGGAACTGTTCTTATTATTTCGCCGTGGAACTATCCAATTCTTTTGGTTTTAAACCCCCTTATTGCAGCTGTTGCAGCTGGAAATACGGCAATCATAAAGCCGTCTGAATTTACTCCGGCTTCTGCGGCTTTTGTAAAAAAATTAATCGAAAAAGTTTTTCCAGAAAACGAGGTTGCTGTGGTTTTGGGAGATCACGAACCGGCTATTGAGCTTCTCAAAAAGCCATTTAACCACATTGTTTTTACTGGAAGCCCAAGCGTAGGGAAAATTGTGATGGAGGCAGCATCAAAGCATTTGGCGGGGGTAACCCTGGAGCTTGGAGGAAAATCTCCTGTTGTTGTAGACGAAACGGCCAACGTGTCTGATGCGGCTTGGAAGCTTGCATTTTATAAATTTACAAACGCAGGACAAACCTGCACGGCCCCAGACTATGTCTTGTGCCACAAAAGCAAACAAGAAGACCTCATTGCTGGATTGGCAGCAAATTTTAAAAGGTTCTTCAAAAAGAACGGCAAACATACCACAGAAGATTATTGTCAAATTATAAACCAGAAACATTTTGATCGTGTTAGTGGCTATATTGATTCTGCTGTTTCTCGTGGGGCTTCTGTTGTTTTTGGGGGCAGAACAGACAAAGAAAGCAGGTTTATAGAACCAACTGTTTTGTCCAACGTGTCCCTAGAAAGCGAAGTAATGACAGAAGAAATTTTTGGGCCGATTTTGCCAATTTTGCCATACGAAAACCTTGATGATGTGGTCTCGTTTATAAACAAAAGGCATCGCCCTCTTGCTTTGTATGTTTTTAGTTCGAACAAAAAAAACCAGGACAAGCTTATGTCAGAAACGTGTAGTGGTTCGTTTCTTGTAAACGATTGTGTTATTAACCATGCCAACCCCCACCTTCCTTTCGGGGGAATCAACAACAGTGGGATTGGAAGCTATCATGGAAAATTTGGTTTTGACGAGCTTTCCCACCATAAAGCGATTTTAAAAAGCACTTCTCTTTCCCCTTTTAAGCTAATGCTTCCTCCCTATACCCCCTTTGTAAAAAAGCTTGTTAAAATGACAAAAAAACTTGCTTAGCTAGTTCGTTTCGAAGCTCAATAATTGTGTTTGCGTAGTGATCTGACCTGTTATAGGTTCTTATTGCTTGCCACGACTTTGACCTAAAAGAAAAATTGTTGTAGTCGTCGGGGTATTTGTTTTCTTTAAGGTAGTGCGCGATGCTTCCTAAAACGTCTTCCCAGTTGTATGGTTCTTTTTTCCCATTTTGGTTGTAGTCTATAGAAAGACGCCTAAAGCTAGACGGAATAAATTGGCCATACCCAAACGCACCAGCATAAGACCCTCGAACCTCAAAGGGATCTTCGCCCGCCTCTTTGCAATACACTAGCAGCTCAAAAAGTTCTTTGGTGGCCCACACCTTTCTCTGTGGCAAATTAAGTGCCTGTGTATACAAAGAATTAAAGACAGAATATTCGGCATGTATTTCGCCATAGTTTGTTTCAACGCCAACAATAGCAACTATAATAAGCGGATCTATTTTGAAATCTTGAATAATTTTTTTAAAAAGATCTTTGTTTTCAAAGAAAAACCGCACCCCATCATTAACTCTTTTTTCGTTAAGAAAAATAGCCCTGTATTCTTTATAGTTTTTTGTTTTTTCTGGCTTTCTTTTAAACCTAGAAAGAACCTCTTCTAGTTCTTGAACTTCCGGATTTTCAAAAACCCTTCTCAGCTCGTTGATGGTATAAAAATTTTCTATGTCTGTGTGCCTTATAAGGCTATTAAAAACAGCATAGTTTTTCCCTGTTTCTTGAGCAAACAAAAAAATCGATGAGAAAAGAACATATGCCGTTGTTTTAATAGTTAATTTCATTGTATTAAACTTAATTATGCTAAGGCCTTTGTTCTATGTTAAATAATAAATTTGTTTTGCTAACGATCGCCCTTTTTGCCGTAAGCTCCTCTGCTTGGGTTGTACGCATTTTGCCAGAAACAAACGCTATCACTCTTGCTTTTTGGAGAATGTTTTTAGCAAGCGCTCTGGTTTTCATTCTTTCTTACAAAAGCGTTGCCAACTTTGTTCCCAATAAAAAAATGGTTTTAGCAGGGGTTTTTTTGGGAATACATTTTGCTCTTTTTTTTAGAAGCGTTCAACTAACCTCTATTGCAGAAGCTACTTTGCTGGGAACAACTGCCCCAATTTTTACAGAAATATATGGTTTTATTTTTCAGCGAAAAAAACCTCTTGGTATAGTTGTTTTTGGTTTGTGTGTTGCCTTTTTGGGTGCAGGAATTTTGGTAAGCCAAAGCTCTTTTAGTGAAACAAGCTTCACCGGAAACCTTTTTGCCGTAATGTGTTCTGTGGCCATAGCTCTTGTGTTAATTGTTGGAAAAAACATAAGAAAAAATATTGGGGTTTTTGAGTACACTCGTTGGTTGTTTTTCTTTGCCGCGCTTACTCTTTTGGGAATATCTTTTTTTGCCGAGGTTTCTGTTTTTTCTTTTTCAAAAGAAGAAATTCCGTGGTTTTTGTTTTTAGCTATTATACCAACAATGGTTGGTCACAATATTTTTTACTACCTAATTAAAAGCCTTGCCACCACAACGGTTGCTGCCATTCCTTTGGGCGAGCCCCTTGTTTCTTCTTTGGGGGCTTTGGTTTTTTTTGGGGAGCCAATTGGGTTGGCCGTTGTGGTTGGGGGTGGAATTACTTTAGTTGGAGTTTTTCTTGTTGTGCGGTTTGGTGACTAGTTAGTTATTTATCAGAAAGTCTTTCTTTTTTTTGTGCCGCTTCTCTTTTTTGCTGATCAAGATCCGTTTTGCG